>Ga0315905_10003422_pt1 | contig 16387 bp, 9 predicted proteins | sample LakEriMetagenome_5_FD_203522 | JGI IMG/M metagenome (GOLD analysis project Ga0315905, IMG submission 203522) | Freshwater fungal communities from buoy surface, Lake Erie, Ohio, United States - Buoy 4 MA121 | ecosystem: Environmental > Aquatic > Freshwater > Lake | place: USA: Lake Erie, Ohio... | reverse complement strand
GGGGTGTCCCTAATCTTCGCGCTCGGGCCGCGCGGCCGCGAAGATAGAGAGAGACAACAAAAAAAAAAAAAAAAAGACGCCCCTCACGAACGCCCCCCCACCCCCCACCCCCACCCCCACTCCAAACCAACACCAACCCCACCACCACCACCGACACAATATAACAATAAAACAGAGGGCATCCAGATCCTGCGCGAGAACGGCTACCCGGACGTCGACCCGCTCGGCGACCTCAACACCGAGCTCGAGCGCGCGTTGGGGGCCGTCGTGAAGAAAAAGCACGGCACCGACTTTTTCATCCTGCACCGGTACCCGCTGGCCGTGCGGCCGTTCTACACGATGCCCGCGCCGGACAGTCCGGATTACAGCAACTCGTTCGACGTGTTCATCCGCGGGGAGGAGATCATCTCGGGCGCGCAGCGCGTGCACGACGCCGACCTGCTGGCGGGTGAGTCTGCGAAAAAAAGGGGCCGGGGGCGGGGGGGGCAGGGAGCCGAGGGGTTCTTTCACGCCCGACCGAACCGACAACAAAACTGGCCAAAAGCACCACCACCAACACCACCGCCAACACCACCGCCAACACCACCCAACGCTACAGAGCGGGCCGTCGCGTGCGGCGTGCCCGTCGAGTCGATCCGCGCGTACGTCGAGTCGTTCCGGCTGGGCGCCCCGCCGCACGGCGGCGCGGGCGTGGGTCTGGAGCGCGTCGTGATGCTCTACTGCGGCCTCAACAACATCCGCAAGACAAGCATGTTCCCGCGCGACCCGAAGCGGCTGGAGCCGTGAGGAGCGCGGGGTGGCAGGGGGCGGGGGGGGGGGGATTGCGCGCGCGCGGCTGCGGGCGGGCAAGGCGAGACGGGGCGGCGGGGCGGTTTGCTGCGCGGCGCGCGCGCGCCGACGCGCGCGACGCAGAAGAGGGGTCGTCGATCCGCGCCTAGACCGAGCGCTGCACACCCGGTAAACACACGTGACGACGGATCGCACCTGCATACACAGCTACACACACACGCCTCGACTCACCTCAGACGCAAGACTCTGCACACGCGCGCGCACCGACAGAGCGATCCGCATCAGCTCTTGTGCCTCTGCTGTTCGCATCGACAACGCAATCGCGAACGCCGCGCGTCGCGCGGCAGCGGCAGCAGGACCAGCAGCGACCGCGGCGGCAGGCGCACACGACCTAGCGCCGCGGGAGCGAAAAGCGGGCGCCCGCGCGTGCGCTCGCGCGCGCGCGCATAGGTCAACGACAGCAGCCCTCTCTCCCTCTCTCCCTCTCGCCCGGCTGCGCGCGCGTCCCGTCCTCCGATCGGCGGGGCGCGCGCCGCGGGGCAAGCATGGACCCGGATGCCGCGGACGCCAAGAAGGCGACCAAGGAGCCCAAGTGTGCGTGTGTGTCGTGCATCAGCTCGCAGAGGGATGTCGTGCTCGTCCTCTTGCCCGTCCCGTCACTCACCGTCGATCCACCCGCCACCCCTTCGACCACCGCCCCTCCAACGCGCAACCACAGACACACGGCTCACGCAGCAGGAGCTGCCGGCGTGCAAGCCGGTGCTCGACCCGACCTGGGTGCGTAGCGAGCGTTGCCACCGGGGTACACGATCGGACGCCGTCGCCGTCGCCCGTGTCCCTCGATGCAACGAGCAAAACGCTCACGCTCGTTGCCCCCCGCCCCCCCCGCTCGCCCTCTCAAAAAACAAACACAGGTCCTCTTCATCTTTCTGGCCGTCGCCCTCGTCACCTTGCCCATCGGCGCCGTGACCCTCGTCTACGGCAACGCCCCCGTCGAGATCGCCGCGCGCTACGACGAGGCGTGCCTGCCGGCGAGCGTCGTGCAGGCGGGCGCCGCGGGCTCGGCCGCGCGCCGCGTCGCGGCCGAGCGATGGCTCTTCTCCAACCAGGCGCCCGGCTCCCTCGCCGACCCGCCCGAGCTCCAGTGCAACGTCACCCTGACCGTGCCCAAGGACATGCCGCCGCCCGTCTTCGTGTACTACGAGCTCCGCGGCGTCTACCAGAACCACCGGCGCTACGTCAAGTCGCGCAGCGACGAGCAGCTGGCGAACCGCGGCGCCGCGGACGCGACGATGACGCCCGAGGAGGCGGCGACAAAGCTCGCCAACTGCCAGCCGATGCTCTTCTTCAACGGCGACCCGGACAAGGTGATCAACCCGTGCGGCCTGATCGCGTGGTCCAACTTTAACGACTCGTACGCCGTGACGGTGGCGCCGCCGCCGGCAGCGGGAGCAGGAGGAGCAGACGCGGCGGCGGCGGCCGCCCCTGCCGCCCCGCTGCGCGTCGAGTCCCGCGGCATCGCGCTCGGCAGCGACGTCGACCGCCGCTACGGCTCCTACTTCCCCTCCAACTTCAACCCCGTCCTCAACGCCACGCGCGGCGGGGGCAACCTCACCCTCCTGTCCGAGGACCCGCGCGTGCGCCTGCGCGTCAACCAGGACGAGCGCCTGCTCAACTGGATGCGCCCCGCGGCTTTGCCGACTTTTCGCAAGCTGTGGGGCCGCATCGACGGGCGCGGCCTGAAGCAGGGCGAGCGCCTGACGGTCACGGTGACCAACCGGTGGAACACGTACGCGTTCGGCGGGCAGAAGTCGGTGGTGCTGGGGACGACCGGGTGGCTGGGCGGGAAGAACCCGTTCTTGGGGGCGGCGTATCTGGCGGTCGGGGGGGCGTCGGCGCTGCTGGGGCTGGCGTTTTGGGCGCTCAAGCTCGCGTTTCCGCGAAAGTTTGGCGACCCGGCCATGATCGCCGCGTACCAGTCGGCGGGGTTGTAGTATAGAGAAAGTCTGGTGGTGGTTACAACGACGTGTCCGTTTGCTTTTTTTCCGATATCCGGCTTCATCGCCGCACGACGCCGCTGCCGTCGCCGAGCCGACGCTGCGGCGCCGAGCCGACGGGGGGCAGCGCGCGCCCGTTGCTCTCCGCCTCCTCCTCCTCCTCCTCCTCGAGCGACCGCGCCGCCGCCGGCAGCAGCTCCGCCACCACGTCCCGCCCCCGCGCCGCTCCGCGACCCCCGTTCGGCGCCCCGTCCGCGTCCGACGCCGACCCGGGCGAGCCCGGCGGCGTCGCCGGGAAGATCTGCCGCCGCGCGATCTCGTGCAGCTGGTCGAACAGGCCCCCCTTGACTTGGTCGAGCGCGCGCTCGAGGCGCTCGAGCTCGTCGGCGCTGGCGCGGTTGTACAGGAAGAGGCCGTAGTAGAGCTCGAACGAGTCGTTGCGCGTGTTGTCGACCAGCTCCAGCAGGGCCTTGTACCCCCGCGTGTCGATGGGCGTGGCGCGCAGGTCCATGGCGCCCAGCACGCGCCCGACCGTGTGCGTGATGAACTGCGTCGAGGCCGCGACGCGGTCGTGCTCCTCGCACGCCATCTCGACCATGCGGCAGCCCTCGTCGGCGAAGAAGCGCAGGAGGTTGGCGCAGCGCGCCTCGCGCCTCGCGCCGTCGTCGGCGTCCGACAGGACGCGCACGCGCTCGTACATGAGGTTGAGGCCCTGCCAGGAGCCGCGGCCCGAGTCCGGGCCGAACATCGGGTGCGTGCAGAGGATGTCGGTCTCGGGCGGCAGCAGGCGCTGCAGCAGCTGCTTGGGGAAGGCCTTGACCGAGAGCACGTCGACAAAGAGCGTCGAGCGCTTGAGGCGCTGCAGGGGGAGCGCGCGGAGCACGCGCTCCGTGCTGAGGATGCTGGTGGCGAGGACGACGACCTCGGGGTGCTCCTCGCAGAAGGCGTCGGCGTCCGAGAAGAACGCGACGCCCATCTCCTGCGCCTCGCGCGAGTAGTCGGCGCGCGAGGTCGCGAGCACGCGGTGGCCGGCGGCGGCGAGGCGGCGCGCGAGGAACTGGCCAAAGGTGCCGAAGCCGACGATGCCGACGGTGAGCTTGCGCTCGGACTCGAGGGCGCGGCGGGCGCGGTGCTCGAAGTCGAAGGGGAGGGCGGCGTCGAGGGCGGAGACGCGGAGCGGGCGGCGGTGGCGGGTGCGGGTGGGCGTGGTCGTGGTGGCGGAAGAGGAAGGGGGGTGTCGTCCTGCGCCGGCTGCTGCTGCTGCTGCTGTTGCTGCACCCGCCGACGGCCTGCGCGACCAAGCATGCAAGGGCGACGACGACGCGGTCGGTCCGGCGGCGGCGGCCGTGACAGACACCGAGCAGGGGCGGCGGGCGGGCGCGACGACAGCGCGGGTCCGTCGCGCCAGCTGGGCGCGCGCGCGCGGCTGCTGCTGCTGCTGTTGGTGGTGTCGGGACGAGGCCATGGTGGCGACGCCCCCGGTGCGTAGCATCGTCGCGGGGGACTGTTGAGAGGGAGAGTCGCGAGTGAGACAATTGTGTTGTTTGTCGATGGCGGCGCGACGGCGGCGGCGGGCGCCGACAGATGTTCGAGCGGAGGGCTCGCGCGTTTGGCGGCGGGCGGCGGGGCAGCGATCTCTCCCCCGCACACGTCCCGCCCTTTGAATACACGCGAGCACGCGACAGTCTCTGTTCGGGCAAGGACACAACGTTCGCTCACACCAAAAAAAAAAAAGCGTCGTCTACTCGTACCGCCAGCCGGCAGCCACCGTCGCCTCGGCCGCCGCTGTCGACGCGGCACCACCACCGCCACCGCCGCCACCGCCACCCGCCTTGTTCCCCCCAAACGCCAGCTCAAACACCTCCTCGTACGTGCGCACAAAGTGCGGGTCGAAGCCCTCGCGCAGGTCCTGCGGGAGCTCCTCCCAGTCGCGCCGGTTGCCGTCGGGCATCACCAGCGCGCGCACGCCCGCGCGGCGCGCCGCCAGCGCCTTTTCCTTGATGCCGCCCACGGGGAGCACCCGCCCCGTGAGCGTGACCTCGCCCGTCATGGCGAGGGCGCGCCGCACGGGCACGTCCAGGGCGAGCGACAGCAGGGCCGTGATGATGGTGCAGCCCGCCGAGGGGCCGTCCTTGGGCGTGGCGCCCGCGGGCACGTGCACGTGCACCTGTGCGCGGTCCAGAAACGCGGCGGCGTCCGGGAGGTCGTCGGCGTTGCTGTTGCCGGCGGCGGCTCCCTGCTGCTGCTTGCCGGCCTCGGCCTCGGCGGCGCGCGCGGCCAGGAAGCGGCGCGCGTACGTGTGCGCGATGGAGGCCGACTCGCGCATCACGTCGCCCAGCTGGCCCGTGGTCACGAGCGAGCCGCCGCCGCGCGCCGGCGGCGACGAGGGCGACGACGGCGCCGCGCCGTCGTCGCCCGCAGCCGCCTTGGTTGCAGCATGGTGGCGCGGCGTCACGCTCGCCGCCTCGACGTAGAGCGTCGCGCCGCCCATGGCGGTCCACGCGAGGCCCATCACCACGCCAGCCGGCGGCGGCGGGGCCGCGGAAGACGACGAAGAAGACGCGCCGCCGCCGCCGCCGCCCTTGCCCCCTTCCTCCCCCCCCTCCTCCTCATCGCCGTTGCCGTAAATCTTGTCCTGCGCAAAGGGGGGCACGCCGACGTACGCCTTGAGGTCGCCCGCGTCGATGACGATGGGCGGGCCGTCGTAGACCACGCGGGCGGCGGCGGGGGTCGAAGAAGAAGAAGAAGAAGAAGAAGAGGCGGGCGCCTCGCTCGCGGTTCCCTCCTCCGAGGAGGGGGGCGGCGACGGCGCGGCCGCGTCGGCGTCCGCGCCAGGCGCAGCCGCGCCGCCCTTGTCGTCGTCCCCCCCCGCCTCCGCCGCCGGCTGCTGCAGCGCCGCGCCCGCCTCGACCAGCTTGAGCGCCGCCTTCCGGTACACCTTCTCCAGCTGCTTCTTCAGGTTGCGCACGCCCGCCTCGCGGCAGTGCTCGTCGATCAGCGCGCCCATCGCCGCGTCGGTGACGCTGACGCTCCCCTCGGGCACGCCAGAGTCGGCGCGCGCGGCGGGCTCGAGGTACGTCCGCGCGATCGCGCGCTTCTCCCCGCCGGCGTAACCGCTGAGCCGGATCACCTCCATGCGGTCCAGCAGGGGGCCCGGGATCGTGTCGAGCAGGTTGGCCGTGCAGACAAACAGCACCTTGGACAGGTCGACGGGCACGTCGAGGTAGTGGTCCACAAAGCCGCTGTTCTGCTCCGGGTCCAGGAGCTCGAGCAGCGCCGAGGCCGGGTCGCCCGAGTGCCCGCGCCCGAGCTTGTCGATCTCGTCGATCAGGACGAGCGGGTTGCTCGTGCCCGTCGCCTTGAGGCACTGCACGACCTTGCCCGGCATCGCCCCGACGTACGTGCGGCGGTGGCCCTTGATCTCGGCGACGTCGTAGAGCCCGCCGACCGAGAAGCGGTAGTACTTGCGGCCCAGGGTGCTGTGGTTTGTTTGTTTGTTGTTTTGTCGTGTTTTTGAAGGGGGCGGTGGAAAGGGACGAGTCGGCATCGGGGTGAGAATGAGGGGGCGGCGCAAGAGAGGGAGGAGTGCGCGCGCCCGACAAAAAAAAAAGCCCCGACGCCAACGAACAAAATCACACTCACCGCGCGATCGAGCGGCCGATCGACGTCTTGCCGACGCCGGGCGGGCCGACGAGGCACAGGATCTTTCCCTGCGCCGACCCGCGCAGGCGCGAGACGGCCACAAACTCCAGGATGCGCGCCTTGACGTCCTCGAGGCCGTAGTGGTCCTCGTCGAGCACGCGGCGCGCGTGCGCGAGGTCGAAGATCTCGGGCGTCGCCGCCGACCCCCACGGGAGCGCCGTCAGCCAGTCTAGGTAGGTGCGCGTGACGTTGAACTCCGGGCTCGCCGGCTCGAGGCCCGCGAGCTTGTCCAGCTCGTCCGCGACCGCCCGCTGCGCCGCCGCCGGGGCCGAGGCCGCGCGCGCGTGCCACCGCTCCTTGAACCGCGCGATCAGGGCGGACTTGTCGTCGCGCTCCAGCCCCAGCTCCCGCTTGATCGACCGCAGCTGCTCCATCAAGATCATGCGGCGCTGCTCCTTGACGATCTTGGTCTCGACCTGCTCCCGGATGTCGGCCTGCACGCGGCACAGCTCGACCTCCTTTTTCAGCAGCTCGAGGACGCGGCGCGCGCGGGCGGGGACGTCGAGCTCCTCGAGGACCGCCTGGAGCGTGGCCTCGTCGGCCGACGTGAGCGAGGCGGCGGCGTCGACGAGGCGCGAGAGGTCGTGCAGGTCGATCGAGCCCGTGAGGCTCATGAGGGTGCGGAACTGCTCGCCGTAGAGCGGGTTGAGGTTGAGGAGGTCCTTCATGGTGTTGACGATCTCCATCGACGTGGCCTTGGTGATGTCATCCGGCGAGTAGGGCTTGTCGCGCAGGTGCGAGACGAGCGCGCGCAGCGGGCGCGGCGGCGGCGGCGGCGCGTCGGGGTTGTGGTTGTGGGCGTCCGCAGGGGAGTGGGGGTGGGGGGCCTGCGGCGCGGCCGACGCGGCCTCGGCGGCGGCGGCTTCCGCGGCCTCGGCGGCCTCGGCCGCCGCCGCGGCCGAGGGGGCGGCGGCCGCGGCGCCGTCGCCGCCCGTGGCGGCGGAGCCCAAAGGACCCCCCCCGCCACCAGCCCCGCCGCCGCCGTCCTCGGGCGCCAGCGACGCCGGCAGCACCTCGACGACGCCGTCGCGCCGCAGCCGCCGGTGGCCCAGGAGCAGCAGCTGCGCCGAGTCGGCCGTGTCGCCCGCGAGGATGGTGTGGACCTGCGCAAAGGTGCCGACGTCGTAGAGGTGCGCGGCCGGGTCGGGCGCGTCGTCGTCCGAAGGGGCCGAGGTGGCGGCGGCGGCGCGCGCGACCGCGTCGGCCGCCGCCGCCGCCTCGCCGTTTTCTGCTGCTGCTGCTGCTGCTGCTGCTGTGCCGCTCGCCGCTTGCGGCCGCCGCAAAAAGGCGCCCACGTACGCCTGCCCGCCCGACTTTTTCGCGTCCATGATCTCGCGGATGAGGCGCTCGTTGCGCTGCACGAGCACGGGGGTGTAGATCCCGGGAAACAGGGGCTTGCGGCCGAGCTCGACGACGAAGACGCGGCGGTGGCGCAGCGCGTCGCCCGAGCCGCCAGCGCCGGCGCCGCCCGCGGGCACGAGCACGCCCTCGTGGCTGTTCTTGGGCGCCGCGCCGCCGCCGCCGCCGCCGCCGCCGCCGCCGCCGCCGCGGGACGAGGACGACGACGAGCCGCCGCCGCCGCCGCTGCTGCTGCTGCTGCTGCCGCTGCCGCTAGAGGGGGGCGCCTTGCTGCTCCCCTCGGCTGCGCTGCTGGTGCCGCCGCCGCTGCCGCCGCGCTCCTTGCCGCGGAAGCTGTGTGTGTTTGTGTTTTTTGGGGGCGCGTGGGAGAGAGAAGGATCAGATAGGGGGGTTGGGCGCGAGAGCGAGACGCCGCCGGCGCCGCGACGCCGCCCGCGCGCGCAACGTCGGACGACGCGCCGCGCTTGGCCCTTGCGGCAATAATCGACAAGAACACGACGCACCTCTTGAGCATGTTGCTCAGGATCCCGCCGGACGCGGCGCCCTCGCCGCCGTCGCGCCCGGCCGTGGCAAAGGGCGCGCGCGCCCCTCCCGCGCGCGCAAAAGAAGACGACGACGACGAGGTGAGCAGCTGGTGGCTCTGGTGCTTCTGCTGCTGCTGGTGCTGCTGTTGGAGGAGCCTCAGGCGCGCGAGGCGCGCGGCCGCGGCGTTGGTCTGGGGCCGCAGCATGCTTGCGCGGATCGCCCGGCCTGGGCGCTCGCCCGCGCGCTCGCGATTGGATTGGTTCGAGGGGCGGGCGCTGGATCGATCGAGTGGGCGGGCGGAACGTGTTCTGGTGTTTTCTGCAAGAGGTCGCGAACGCGCGCGCGATTGATCGATGGAGGTGCGCGGTCGGGGAATCGACGCTGGTGGTGTTGGAGCAGGAGATGGAGACAGGAGACAGGAGTACGCTGAGAGCGCGCGCGATGCTCTGTGTCGTTTACACGCGCCCCCCTCTTTCCTCCTCACCGCGGCGCCCGCGCGACCGTCGCCACGACCGCCACGACCGACGCCGCCTGCTGCTGCTGCTGCTGCTGCTCCCGCTCCCCCTGCTGCCGCGCCATCGCGAGCTCCCCCGCCGCCGCCGCCGTGTACTTGATCGGCACGGCCGACAGCAGGCGGTCGAGCGACGCGTTGAGCAGCAAAAAGGCCTGCTGCACGGCGCGCCCGGCCGCCTCGGGCGACGCGGCGGCGGCCGCCGCCGCCGCCGCCGAAGGCGCGGCGGGAGGGGGCGTCGCGCCTCCCGCGCCTCCCGCGCCCGTGCCCGCGCCCCCTCCGCCGCTCCGCGCCGCGTCGGCCGCGTCGGCCGCGCTCAGCGCCACGGCCGCCAGGTCGTGCACGTGCTCCACAAAGTCCACGTACCCCTTGCGCACGTCCACGGCCGCCGCATAGTCGTCGGCCTGCAGCAGCGACCAGGGCAGGTAGAACGCGGCCGCGCGCACGTCGTCAAAGGGGGGCTGCACGAGCAGGCGCGCGAGGCCCGTCCAGTCGCCCGTGCTGCTGCAGCGGGCGATGAGGGGCCAGCTGGCGCGGCGGGCGTCGGCGATGACGCGCAGGTAGGCCTGCGCCGACAGGTTGGGCGGCACGGCCGAGGCCGGGGTGGAGCCGGCCGTGGCGGGGGCGGGGGCGGGGGTGGGTGCTGCTGCTGCGGCGGCGGCGGCGGGCCGCGGCCAAGAGGCGAGCGTCAAGGCTGCGGCGGTCAGGAGCGCGCTGCGGCGCGGCGTGCAGGGCGCGGCGGCGGCGTCAGGGGACGGCGCTGCTGCTGCTGCTGCTGCTGTTGCTGGTGCTCCGGCGCCTTGGCGGCCTCCCGCTGCCGCCGCTCGCGCGACCGCCGATCGTCCCGGCGGCGAATCGCGCCTTGCCGCCGGGCAAGAAGGCCGCAGCGGCCTCGACGTGCCCCTCAGCATCGCCAATTGCGCGACGCGCGTCTGGCGCCAATGGGCGCAGGCTGTCGACGAGCGGGCGCGCGCGGGAGCTGGGGCCGGCGTGCGTTCGCGCGAGAGAATCGGCTCTCGCACCACAGAAAAGAAAAAACAGACGAACCGATTCGGGGGGGCGAGTGAGAGACGCGCGTGTACTTGGTTGATGACGAGGATGCAATGCGGAATGAAACAACGACCTAGGCTAAGCAACTGATCTGGTGCGGGGCCGGGGGTGAGGCGGTCTCCGCGATCAAGGGCGGTCTCGCGATCGAGAGGTTGGCGCCCGCGCTCGACGGCCGGCACGGGCTCACGCCCCGCCGCCGCCGGCCAAGACCGACAGCACGACGATGCCCGCCGTCACCGCCAAGAACGCCCGCGCGATCCCGGCCACCTCCCCGTCCTGGGCGCGCCGCCGCCGCAGCTCGCGCGCCCGCTGCGTCGAGCGCAGCGCGCCCAGCACCTGCCCGGCCGACATGCCGCGCGCCTCGGCGTCGCTGGTGGGCAGCGGCGGACCTCGCGGGGGCGCGCCGGGGTAATTGTTGCCGCCGCCTGCGCCTGCACTCCCCCACGCGCCGGGGCCGGAAGGGGCGGCGCCGCCGCCGCCACCAGCACCAGCGGCGCGGCGGCCAAAGCGCGAGGCGGAAAAGCCCGGGGGCGGCGGGGGGAAGCCAAAGGGTTGGGGCGGCGGCGGGGGCGGCGGGGGCTGCCGCTGCTGCTGCTGCTGCTGTTGTTGCCATTGCTGCTGCTGCTGCTGCCATTGCTGCTGCTGCCATTGCTGCTGCTGTTGCTGTGACGGCGGCGGCGGCGGCGGCGGCGGCTGCTGTTGACCACCCGCCGGCGCGCCGGGCTCCCGCCCCTCCATCACCGCGTCCACGTCGACCCCTTGCTGCCGCAGCCGCTCGGCGAGGTCGCCGGTCGGCGTGCGCGCAAACCCGCGGCCGACAAAGGGCCAGCACAGGCCCGAGTAGGGGTAGTCGGCGGACGACGAGGCCGGGGGAGGCTGGGGTGGGGCCGGGGCGCCGCCGCCGCCGCCCACCTGCGGCCAGCGCCACCGCGGGTTGTCCTCCAGGTCGCCGCCGATCAGCGAGCGCAGCAGGCTCCCGCCGCCGTTGTCGTTGTCGGGCGGGGGGGCGGCGCCGCCGGCGGCGTTGTCGTAGCGCCGTTGCTGCTGCTGCTGCTGCTGCTGCTGGGGTCGCGGCGGAGGCCGCTGCTGCTGCTCGCCGCCGGGAGAGGGACCGCGAGGTGGGGCCGCGGCGCGCCGTGTTTGGACGGTGGGGGCGGGCGCGCGCGTCGTGGGCGATCGCGGGACGAGGAGGAGCAGCGAGGGAGGGCGAGGCGCGGTGACGTGGCAGGCTGCGGACGAGCGGGGGCCACACGCCCGCTGCTGGGGATGCGACGTGAGGGCCGCCATCTCGTGTGCGTGCGATTGCTGGGTGACGCGCCGATTGATAGAGGAGAGCCGCGAGCCATGAGTGGCGCGGCGTCGAGGCGCCCCGGCGTCCCGGCTAGTGACGGCTCGACGCCGACCCTTTTCCCAAGCGCGCCCTCCCTCTGTGCAGACTGCCAACGCCAATCGCCGGGCGCGTTTGGAGACTTCTCATCTATCTACTACGCGCGCGACCGACACCATGGCCCCTCCGGCGGCCCTGCCCGCCGTCTCGGGAGCCTGTGCAATTGCGCCGACACCCCTCGTCCTCCTCCCTGCTCGACACCCGCACGCCTTGCGCGCGCGACACCCGACTCGGAGACGCCTGTCGTGTGTCGCGCCCTGTGGCGCCGCCCCACGCCGGCGCCAGCCGGCTGGACCCGCACCCCCGCCCGCAGCGCCCGCGCCCCGGCGACCAACACCGCAGGACGACGACGACGACGACGACGAAGGCGACGACGACGACAGCGGCAAGCCGCGCCGCCAGCAAGCCGGCCAGCAACAACGCCCCGAGTGGGTGCGCATGCTCGAGGCCGACGCCGATGTGGACGAGGACATCGCGGCCCTGCTCGAGGGCACTGACGGCGACCCGGACGTCATCCGCAGGCGCATGGCCGAGGCGCTCGCGCGGCCCTCGCGCACGCCCCCGGGCCTGGCCGAGGCCGAAGGCGGCGGCGGCGGCAACGTGTCGTCGTTCGGCGACCCGGCCGACCCGTCGACGCTCGTGGGCGGGGCGCCCCCGCTCGGGTGCGAGGCGCCGCCCAGCGTCGTCTTTCGCGACGTGGACACCTTTGACCTGTGGCTGTGGTTTGAGTTTGCCGACCCCTCGACGGGCGGGCCGAGGCGCGCGGCGGCGGCGGGCGGCGGCGGCAACGGCGCCGCCTCGTCCGCCGCCGTCACGCCGCGCGAGCGCGACGCGCTCGACGCGCTGCTGCGCGCGTGGTTCGTCCTCGGCAAGATGGGCGGCTTCGACTCGGGCAACCTCCAGGCGTCGCAGGCCCCGAGCGGCGGCGGCGACGTGAGCTTTTTGGACTATGAGCAGCCCGCCAGCCGGGCCCGGGGGGGCGGGTACGGGGCGACGGGCGGCGGCGGCCTGTCGGCGGCGATGCACGCGATGGGCCCGCTCGAGGTGCGCGGGAGCTGGGCGCGCGTCAAGTGAGTTCTGCTTTGGTCTGTTTGATGTTGGGGGGTGTGCGAAAGAAGGGGGCCGGGGGGCGTTGGGTCTTTTTGCAGCCCTTGGGCCAGCTCTCGCTCGCTCGCGTGCGGTTCCCCGCGCGCTCACAAAAAAAAAAAAAAAAAAAAAAAAAAAAAACCTCCCCAAAAACCCATATATTTACAGCGTCGACATGGGCACGGCCGACGAGATCGCCCTGGACGTGCTCATCAACAGCCTCGTCGGCCTGAGCCGCGACGTAGCCGCCCTCCGCACCGTCTACGTCGGCGGGGAGAACAGCGACTGGCCGCTTGCAGCGCCCCCCGCTGCGGCGGACGAGCGGGGCGGTCGGGAGAACGAGGGCGACGCCGCCCAGGGGTATCGTTTTGAGGACGACGACGACGACGACGACGCCTCTCCGCCTGCGACGAGCGCGCGCCCGCGCCGGCGCCCGCGCGGCTCCGCCGCCACGGCGCGCGGCGTGTGGCCCTTTGAGGACGGCGCGGGCGGGCTGGAGGAGGAGGAGGAGGGAGAGCAGGGGGAGGACAGCCGCAGCAGCAGCGCCGCGGACGACGCCGACCCGTACGCCGGCATCGGCGCGGGCGTCGGCGCGGCGCCGCGCGTCGGGATGGACCCGATGCGCGCGCCGTCGGGCCTCGACGCGGAGCTCGAGCTGGCGGAGGAGCTGGTGGCCGAGGCCGAGGTGGCGCGGCAGCAGCAGCGGCGGCAGCAGGACGCGGGGAAGCAGCAGCAGCAGCAGCAGCAAGGGGGAGGCCTCTTTGCCCCCGAGGACTTTGCGCGCCGTCCTACGCGTCGTCGCAACAGCAGCAGCAACAAGGGGGCGTAAACAGCGAGACGAACTCGTGCATGTGTGAAAACAGACCGGCTGCAAACAAACTTTGCCTTACACACTGGAGGAAAAGAAGGGCCGTCGGCACAAAAACCGACCGTCCTCGATTTCTGCTCACTCCTTCTTCTCCTCGGCGGCCGCCTCGCGCGCGCGCTTCTCGCGGATGCCCGTCATGCGGCGGTTCATGCGCTCCAGGCGGAGCGTCGCGTACGCCTTGGTCGCCTTCATCTCGGCCGTGACCGCCGCCGTCTCGAGCGTGGGCTTGGCGCGCGCGATCGGCAGCACCACCTTGCCCGCGTACTGCTCGACGGCCTCGCCGCGCGCCGTCTCGCCCGCCTTGGGCGCCGCCTTGGCCTTGGTCGGGAACAGCACCAGCGACGCGCGGTACGCCTTGAGGCGCGCCACGTTCTCCTGCTTGCCCTCGAGCGAGCGGTTGACGCGGCGCTTGTCGACGGCCACGCCGATGGTCGGCGCGAGCCCGACGGGGATGCCGGCCTCCTTGAGCTCGGCGGGCGTGAAGCCGCGGCCGAGGCGCGTCTTGGCGTTGTAGCGCGTCGTCTGACCGTGCACGACGGGGCGCAGGGCCCCCGCGGCCGGGCGCGGGAAGGCGGCGGCGGCCTTGGCCGCGCGCGCCGAGCGGCGGCGGACCTTGCGCGCGGGCTGGTTGAACCACGTGCGCACGCGGAACTGCCACTTCTTCTTGAAGTGCTGGTTGGGGATGACGTTGTTGTGCTTGACCATCTTTGCTGCGGCTGCTCTGTTGAGGGTCCCCGGCGGGGTCTGTTTTTTTGGGTGGGTGGGGGGGGGGGTGGGTTTTTTTGGGGGGGGGGCGGGGGCGTCAGCGGGGTCGGTCGGTCGGTCGGTCGGCGGCGCAAAGGCGCGTAAAGAGCCACGCGCGATCGATGCGAGCGTCAGCGCACAGGCCCTACACAGGCGCTGCGGACTCGCGGGGCGGCGGAGGCAGGCGCCGCTGTTGCCGCAGCAGCAGAGGCACAGCGCCCCCCGCCCCCCCCCACTCGCTCCGTGCCGCCGCCGCCCGCCCTGCCGATGGATGGCGCGACGGCCGCCGCCGCCGCCGTCGCGATCGGCTTGCTGCGCCGCGGGGGTCGCGAGCGCGAGGCCAGACGCCGCATCAGCGAGCGCTCGCGGCAGTCGCTCGGGAGCCGATCACACGGCTCGGCGGTCTGTCGGCGGCGGCTCCGGCGATCGGCGCGCGCGGGGGCGAGAGCGCGACGAGGGGGCGAGGAGTGGTGTGGGGGGGGCGGCAGTAGCGACTGCCCGTCCGCCCTCTCTGATTGGCTCGGGGCGCCGCCAAGGGCCGGCGCGGGGGCTCACGGCGCGCCAATCTGGCCGCTGGCGTGCGTCGGAACGTGCCCGCGCGGTTCCAGTGCGCCCCGGCAGGCGCGCTTCGGCGGGCGGCGGGCGGAAGAGGGGCAAGCCAAAAAATGGTCGCGGCCCTCTCTCCGCGCCCGCCACCGCCGTGTGCGCGCGCGACCGCCGCCAAGGACCCAAGACGGCCACATGTAGCCGCTGCCTGGGACAGTAGCACCGCAGCCGACCGCACGACGGCCCGGAGGCGCGATCACGACGGCGCGCAGCTTTTGGACCTCGGCCGGCCGTCTGCTCGCCTGCGACCGATCCGCGCGCGCGCGCGCGTCGTCGGCAGGTGGGTGCTGATGAACGCCAGAGGGAGAAAGGAAGCGCGCGGTCTGCTTGTCGCACCTAAAAATCGCACAAAGATATGTGCGACGGAGAGGACGAGGCGAGGAGCGGGTGCGAGCAGCCGGTTTTGGGGGGGGGCGACGAGCGGCGGCGGCGGTGGCGGCGGCCCGCGGGGGGGGGGGCGGGGGGCGGAGACGCCGCCGCCGCCTCCCTCCTCCTCCTCCTCTTGCTTGCTCTTGCGCGCGCGCGCGTCGGAGCTGGAAGCAGGCGCAGACCGAGAGCGCGACTCAGAGGCCCAACCCACGGAGCTCCCATCTGCGCGCGCGCGCGCGCCTGAAAATAAGGCCGACCAAGCCGGGCCCGCCCGAGCTCGCCGGAAAAAAAAAAGCGGCGGCGGCGGTCAAAGCCTTGCCCCGCGTCTCTCTCGACAGTGGCGGCGGCGGTTTGGTTTGGTTTGGTGGCGGGTGATCCAAGCACGAAAGACACACGAAGCCCCCCCCCCCCGGGCGCGTCGCGTCGCGCGCAGGCAGCGGCGCGCTCGTCAGGCGACGCTTGCCATGGACGGCAGCAGCGACGACGGCCGCGCGGCCGAACCACCGGCGGCAGCGGGGTCGCAGTCGTCGTCGTCGTGGGCCGCCGCCGCCGAAGCCGCGCAGCGCCAACAACAGCACCTGCAGCGCGCCCTCGCCGTGCTCAAGCTCCGCCGCAGCGACAGCAAGAGCTCGAGCGGCGGCGGCGGCGGCAGCGCGGTCGGCTCGCCGTGCGCGCGCGGCGCTGCTGCTGCTGCTGCTGCTGCTGGGGGCGGCGGCGATTGGGGCGAGGAGGCGCCGTGGCTGGACGACTGCCCCCTTGCCCCTTCCCCCCCGGCTCACTCGCTGTGCGTCGGCGCCCCTGCAGCGACTGGCGAGCACGACTGTGTCAGCAGCAGCACCGGCGACCCGCTGCCGCTCCTGCTGTGGGCCCCTCCGCCGCCGACAGCAACAACAACAACAACAACAACAACAACGCCGTCGTCGTCGGCAGCGGGCTGGGTGCCGTCGCCGCTGTCGTCGTCGCACGGCGGCGGCGGTGGCAGCAGCAGCAGCGGGTGGGAGCCAAAACGACAGCGGCAGCAGCAGCAGCAGCAGCAGCAGCGGCAGCAGCGGCAGCAGCAGCAGCAGCGGCAGCAGCGGCCAATGTCCGGCGGTGGCGGCCCCCCCGCGGCGCGCAGCTTTGTCGGGTCGGCCACGCTGGCGGCCGCGATGTTTGGGCGGCGGTCGGTGGCGTTGGCTGGCGGTGAGTGCGCTCGAGCGATCGATCGACGAAAGGGGCGCGTGGTGCTCGCTCGTGCGTCCACCGCACACACATCACCTCGAAGAATAAGCGGTCACTTCTCACCTCACCACCTCTCTGCTCCGCACCTCTCTGCTTCCTTTTTACTCCGATCGGCCGGCGGCGCGCGCGCGGGGGGGGGGCGGGGGCGGCCGCGGCGGCGCGGGCGCGGGGGC
>Ga0315905_10003421_pt1 | contig 16388 bp, 7 predicted proteins | sample LakEriMetagenome_5_FD_203522 | JGI IMG/M metagenome (GOLD analysis project Ga0315905, IMG submission 203522) | Freshwater fungal communities from buoy surface, Lake Erie, Ohio, United States - Buoy 4 MA121 | ecosystem: Environmental > Aquatic > Freshwater > Lake | place: USA: Lake Erie, Ohio... | reverse complement strand
TGGCATCCCAGTTGGTTTTGTTTAAAACCTTAACCAAGCTATCTGCCGTTTTTTTCTTGGCAGCAATTACTTTTTCATCTTTAGAGTTGTTGGTAGACAACAATATATGACGTGCTTTCAGGCTGGCTGGTGTGAATCCTATAACTTTAGACAAGACCATTTTTTCTTTTGAAACATAAGGACCAACAAGCTGGCCTAGCGTTGCAGTTTTGAAAATGGTATCGAGGCTCATAGGGTAGGTTTGGTAGCGATCTGCTTTTGGATGCCCTTCTGGAACAGACGTTGCACGTTTATCGCTAAAGTAAACTGGGGTCTCACTGCTTTTAGCAATAAAAGCGGAGTCATTGGTGCTGGCAGAGAAACCTGCGCGTAGTGCATTCATTTTTGCTGTAAATTCTGTAGAGTCAGCCTTTGATGGGCGGATATTGACATCAAACATTTTGACATCGCGACTCGGGTTGCGGACAACATATTTTTTGTCTCCTTTATGAGCTTCGTAGTAAGTTTTTACTTCTGATTCAGAAACTTTGATATCTGCATCAGAGATTTCGGTGTAACGACGCACCACGAAAGAAATTGTTTTCTTTTCGTTATTTGCGTAGTATTGGTCTTCGGCTTCGAGGTCAGTTACATAGACGCCTTGCTTGAGTAGACTAAAGTATTTCTCAGTTTTGCGGCGATCTGTGTGGTAGGCTTTAAAACCATTCCATTGCTCAACGGCCTGAACTTCTTTTGACTTCTTGAGGTTGTCTAGTGTAGCCTTGAGTTTTGCACGACCATTTTCAATGGACTGCGGGGTTTGAATTCCTGTCAATGAATCTGTAAAGAACTGATTGAGGTCTGGCACCACTCCGAAACCATCTTTTGCATACCAATAAGACTCGAGTTCACGGTCGGTAACACTAATACCAAGTTTCTCATATTCTTTACTTAAAATAGTAGAATCGACTGTGAAGTTCCATGCTTTATCGCTGGCAGCTTCCATATCGGTGTCTGTGTATTCTTTGCCATTTTGCGCGGCTTGATTGCGTTCTTGCTCTTGAAATTTAGCACTTGCAATGCTGTAATTTGTAGGGTCGACTTTTTCCCCAAAAACAAGACCAATGCCGTATTCACCTTCACCGATGCCAAATAAACTTTGGTAATCATTTAAGATAAATGCCAACAAGGCGATACCAATCATTGCTACGAGTAAGCCAGATTTTGCGCGAATTTTACCGATTAATGCCATTTGTGTTCAAATTTAAGAATGCGAATATAGGAAGATTTGAGCAGAGCCCCAAGTATTTGAGCACAAAAAAGGAGGTCTAGCGACCTCCTCCTTTTGAGTTTGTATTTTCTTTCGGCGCTTCAGGCTTTGGGGTTGTTGGAGCCGGTGTTGTTGTTGGTTTTGGCGCTGCCGGTTTTGGGGTTGTTGGAGCCGGTGTTGTTGTTGGTTTTGGTGCTGCCGGTTTTGGGGTTGTTGGAGCCGGCGTTGTGGTAGTAGCTGGTTTTGGCGCTGCCGGTTTTGGGGTTGTTGGAGCCGGCGTTGTTGTTGGTTTTGGTGCTGCCGGTTTTGGGGTTGTTGGAGCCGGCGTTGTGGTAGTAGCTGGTTTTGGCGCTACAGGCTTAGGCGCTGTTGGCGCTTGAGTTGGTTTAGGTGTACTAAAGTTATCTTCTTTTCCTTCAGATTGTTTGTTCCCATTTGGATTGGTCATGATGCCTTCGCCTGTACCATCATAGGTAACGAGGTATGTATCGGTGAGGGTTCCACAATCGTTAGTGACGGTAATGGTGAGGTTGTTGAGCCCTACTAACAGACTCACTTCGGCTAAAATGTTACCTAATGTGTTGCTATAACCAGTAAGCACTACACCATTCATTGAAAGTGTTACGGTCATATTTGAGGTGTAATTCACAATTTGTGCATTGTAGGTAAAAATCGATTGATTAGTCGTGTGGCCATTCGGGTCCATATTATAAATGACCTGCGGAATCGAGCAAGGCTCATAGCGAATTTCTCTTGTTTTAGTATCTGTACCACAAGTATTCGTAGCTGAAATACTGATGTTATTGATACCTGCTTGAAGTGTCAATGGAATGCTTAGTTGGTTACCAAAGAGTGAAGCACCAAATTGTGCAATACCATTATTGAGAACTTCAATTGCTGAGAGTTGAGTGACCTGTTCTACAGTAGCCGTTACGATCACATTCGGATTACTGACACCAAATAAACCTGCCGCCGGGCTGGTGATTTCTACACTTGGTTGAATACAAGGTGCTGTGTAGGTATAGGTAATGCTTTCAGAGGCAACACCGCAATTATTTTGTGCGGCAAGTGTAACCGAATTCGCTCCGTCGTTGAGTTGAAGGGTAGCAGTGATGGTGCCATTTTGAAAATTGAAAGGCACAACGGTATTGTTCAACATTAAGTTGACATTCTGGGCATTTGACGCGCCAGTAACGCTTGCGCTGAACTGAAAAACTGGGTTTGTGCTAGCGCCGGCTGCTTGCCCGAATTGAATTTGAGGAGCAACGCAAGGTACGTAATTGATATTAAGTGTTTGACTTGCACGGTCGCAAGCATTTTTACCTTGAATGACGATTGTGTTAGGGCCAGGGACTAAATTCAATGAGGCATTTAAAGTTTGATTTTGCAACGTAAATGCTTGCCCACCTTGCCCATTCAATGACAACATGATTTGATCGCTACTGAGCGCTATAGCTTGAGCGCTCAGCGATAGTGCAGAATTGGCAACAGTGCTGCCATTTAGGCCAGCATTTGAAATTGAAATTTGCGGAACAACACAAGGTTCGTAACTAATATTCCAAGTTTGCAAATCAGAGCCACAATGATTTGTTGCACTCAGTGTTAGCAAATTATTGCCATTTGAAAGCTGAACGCTTGCTGAAACTGAGCCATTCTGAAAACTAAACGAAATCGGGGTGCCATTGTGCAATAAACTTAATTGATTGGCATTGGTAATTTGAGAAACTTGAGCACTCAAATTCATCGATTGATCAGCGCTTTGCAGCGTTGAAGACGGACTGATATTGCTAATTTGCGGCGCGGTACATGGTTCATAAATGATGCTCCAATTTTCGATGTCGCTCCCGCAATTGTTTGACGCTACTAAATTGATCAGGTTAGCGCCTGGCTGCAAGCTCATTGTTGCGCTAAGGATATTGTTATTGAAACTATAGTTTTGAGCTTGACCGTTAAAGTTTAATTGAAGTTGATTGGCAAAGGTATTGGAAACAATTGCGCTATATGCAAAACTATTATTACTCGTGGTTGCTCCGTTGGGAATGGCTGAAGTAGTAGTAATTTGCGGTGCCTGACATTGTGTATAATTGATTTGAATATTCTCGTTGTCGGTACCACAAGCATTAGTGACTTGAATGCTGATTTGATTCGAGCCTTGAAGTAAGTTCAAAGCACTATTGACTTGGTTGTTAATGAACGAGAATGGCACGTTAACGCCATTTAATTTGACTTGAATGGCTTGGCTATTACTAATGTTGCTCACATTGGCCAAGAGATTTAAGTTTGGTGAGTTGGTAGTGGTGCCGCTTGCACTTGGTTGAAGTAGGGTAAGCGATGGAGGGGTGCAGTTATCGTAGCGAATAAAAATGGTTTGTGTCTTCTGACCACAGTTGCGCAGCGCACTCAAGACAATCTGATTGAGACCTGGTTGCAAAATTACAACTGAACTGAGGTTTCCAGTTACGGAATTGAAATTACCGTTCGAAAATGAAAAAGCAACTGGAGAGCCATTGTTGGTGAGGCTCAATCCATTCTGACTTGGCATATTTTGAATGGTGGCAGTCAGCGGGAAGTTACTGCTGGTTACAACAAGAGGTGAGTTGCTTGAATTGTTGTTCCAATTGCCTAAAATATTGACACTAGGTGCCAGACAGTCGTCGAAGGTGTATGTAAATGTTTCGACATCGGCCCCACAATCATTGGTGGCGGTAATGGTTAGCGTATTGACCCCCGGCAGCAATTGCGCATTGAGCTCAATCGTATTATTTGAGGCAACGTAAGTGAATGAATTTTGCTCAATCCCGTTGAAAATCACTTTGATATTGCTGCGGTTGCTCACGTTATTTACCGTTGCACGCAAGCGCAAAGCTGCATTGTTGAGGGTGCTGTTAATGGCAGGACTTGTGATTGAGATTGCGGGCGGTGTACAATTTTGGAAATTAATCGAACTATTAATTTGATCGTTTCCGCAAGGATTAGTGTAGCGAATCTGGAAATTATTGAGCCCTGGTGTAAGCGTGAGGTTAGCGCTTATTTTGTTGCCAATAAGTTGGGCGTTGTTGATTGGAATGTTATTGTGTAATACAAGGAGTTGACCGTTTTGCGTGCTGCCATTTAGTTGTGCACTCAATGTAAATGCGCCTTGATTGGTGGTAGTGCCTGGTGCATTTGGTTGTAACCAACTTAGTTGTGGTGTTCGGCAGTCGTCGTAGTTAATGGTGATTTGATCAAAGGCGCTTCCGCAATCGTTGGTAGCGGTGATGCGAATGACGTTTGCACCTGGCGTGAGGTTGATATTTCGCTGCAATAAACCATTGTTTGGATTGAAATTGAAGCCACTCACTGACATGCCGTTGTGCAGTACTTGGATTTGATTGTTATTTAGTTGACCACTGAGTGTTGCGTTCAAGGCAAATGTGGCTTGTTGGACACTTGTTCCGGTAGATCCGGCAGTCAATATTTGCACTGTAGGCAACTGGCAGGCAACCTGCTCAATTTGAAGGGTCTGTGTTTTGCTGCCGCAGCTATTCGTTGCAGTAAGCGTAAATATATTGACGCCTGGCATTAGGGCAACCTGAGCTTCTAGACGCTTGGTTTGGGTATTGAAGTTGAAAGGGAGTATCTGATTGAGTGAATTAGTAAGCTGAATTTCTTGTGGGCTATTGATGTTGGCGAGGTCAAAACGCAAAAGTATGCTGGTGACTGAAACGCTGGTTTGGGGCTGCCCCACAACACTAATAACGGGCTGCGGGCAATTTTGCGTGAAATTATTGATGTTTGTAATGGGTGAATCGTCACCGCGCACCGGCGCTGGTTTGGATTCCCTTCCTTTGAAATGCAATTGAAAGAATCCGGAAGTGTAGTGGTACCAATCATTTCTGAGGCGTGGATCAGTCTGAACTAGACCATCAAAAGCGTCAGCTCTTGTAAAGGTCGTCTTGTGCTCCACCCCTATACTAAAGCGGCCCTTGTGATAAGCCAAACCAAAACCAAGACTTGGCATCCAATTTACCGCCCAATCATTTTCTTGTAGGCCATCTAAACGTGTTTCGTAAAAGTTGTCAAGCACGCCCATGAGCTGCTGTTGAGCTGTTTGAGTTGGATCTAAAAAGTGATAGTCGTAATAACCATTGGTGTCTCGAAGGTCTGCCCAAGTTTGTTGCCAAGTGAGCCCGACGCCACCAAAAATATACGGGTCGAGGCCGGTGCGTTCGCGAAGGCGGCCAGCATGTAAAACAAGTTCTAAATTGAGCTCTCGGATGTCTGATCTGAAATTATGGACGTATTGGTTAGTTCCAGTTAAGAATGGATTGAGCACCTGACTTACGCTTGGGCTCAAAATTGAAACGGAATCGGCAGCGCCATACCATTGCCCTGCTAAAAAGCGACCACGAAGGTCAAAGGAAAGACCACGGGCATAATCATAATTATAGGAACGGCCGAGCGTAAGCCCCCATCCGTTGTAGCGTTCGTAATCGAGGTCTGTGCTATGCCAGGTGCCACCGTAATTGAGCCCCCAAAACCATTTTGAAGAATTGTAATTGACGTTTTGTGCTGAAATGCTCGAGATGGTGAGCGCGAAGAGAAGAAGTGCGTAAAGTTTTCTCATAGGATTGGTTTTGTCAGGCTTGCCTAAATTTTGTGCCAAAGTTCTTAAAAATTAAGATTTTAAGAAATAATTAACTGTCTAAATTAATGCTTTGGGAAGTATGAATAGTTGGTAAAACGCAAAATTTGGTATTGTTCTGTGCTCATGTTTTTTTTGATGAGCGAACCAATAAAGCCAGTTTTGTAGTCGTAGACAATTTGATAATCGGTAATAAATCGGCCGTTTTCATATTGATGCATTTCAATTAAGTTTCCCCATTCGTCATAGCGATAGCGCCATTCTGCTTTGGGTGTTATGGTGCTGTCGGCAAAAGTTGATTTATTGGCGAGCAAACCATTTTGATCGTATTTAAAATCGGTCTTTTCGCTGTTCTGAGAAATGCGGTAGTAAGTAAGTTCGCTACTGAGGTAATTTTCTTTATCAAAAGTTTTGGTGACCTCAATGTAGGGTCTTTGGTAATTGTTATAGCGGGTAAAGTCTGACGGCTGGTCTTGGTGGTAGCGGAGTGTTTCAGTTCGCATTTTTACCGAAGAGAGAAGGGTGTCTTTTCGGTGATCATACACATCTCTGTAAAGTGCTACTACAGTGAGTCTGCCGAGGGAATCATAAGAATAATGTTCAGACAGTGCGCCGCCGTATGCCGAGAAACGGTGAAGACTTAATTGCCCATCGGGAAAATAGGCGTAATGGTGAAATATGCTGTCTTTGGTAGTTCCTTTTTGCAATACCTCAAGGCTAGCAATGAGTTGGCCCGCTTCATTGAAGCGGTAGCGAAAAATATCGGTACTGGGTTTAAATGCTTCATTTCCTTTTTTGTAGGTATAGAAGCCTTCGATTGTTTTGATGCGTTGGCCGGAAATGATATTTTCGTTAAAAAAGGGCAGTTGGCCAAAGGCTTCTCCTTCCTGATTCATAAGGAATTGAGCACTGCAATGTAAAGACAAAAGCGCCAGAGCGAAGATGACTAATACTTTCACTAGCGCAGTCCCAATAATACGCTTTTCCAACTGGCTTTCTCTGCAATTACTTTTTCGAGTTCAGTGAGTGAAATGCGTTGTTGGTTCATGGTGTCGCGGTCGCGGATCGTGACGGTGTTGTCTTCTAGCGTTTGGTGATCAACGGTAATAGAAAACGGAGTTCCAATGGCATCTTGTCGGCGATAGCGTTTGCCAATAGAATCTTTTTCGTCGTATTGAACGCTGTATTCGAGCTGCAATTGGGCCATAATTTCGCGTGCTTTTTCTGGTAAGCCATCTTTCTTGATCAAAGGTAAGATGGCTGCTTTGTAGGGGGCAAGAACTGCTGGGATTTTGAGTACTACGCGTGCTGAGCCGTCTTCGAGTGTTTCTTCTTGATAAGCCGCACTAAGTACCGCCAAGAACATGCGGTCGAGGCCTACCGATGTTTCAATCACGTAAGGCACGTAGCTTTGATTGAGCTCGGGGTCAAAAAACTGAAGTTTTTTGCCTGAATATTGTTCGTGTTGCTTGAGGTCGAAGTCTGTGCGGGAGTGAATACCTTCTAGCTCTTTGAAGCCCATCGGGAAATTGTATTCGATGTCGCAAGCTGCGTTGGCATAGTGGGCTAATTTGAGGTGGTCGTGGAAACGATAGCGCTCTGCACCCAAACCAAGATTTTGATGCCATTTGGTGCGGAGGGTTTTCCAGTAGTCGTACCATTTCATTTCTTCGCCGGGGCGCACAAAGAATTGCATTTCCATTTGTTCAAATTCGCGCATTCGGAAGATGAACTGACGCGCCACAATTTCGTTTCGGAAGGCCTTGCCAATTTGGGCAATACCAAACGGAATTTTCATGCGACCAGATTTCTGAACGTTCAAGAAGTTGACGAAAATTCCTTGTGCAGTTTCTGGGCGGAGGTAGATAGTACTTGCATCGCCGGCTACCGAACCGAGTTCAGTAGAAAACATAAGGTTAAATTGGCGTACTTCAGTCCAGTTTTTGGAGCCAGAAATAGGGCAAACGATTTCGAGGTCAATGATGAGTTGACGAACAGCCTCGAGGTCGTTTTGCTCAAGGGCGTTTTTCATGCGCTCCTCTATTTGTGTAATTTTTTCTTGGTTGCGGAGCACATTCGGGTTGGTTGCCCTGAATTGGTCGGCATCAAAAGCGTCGCCAAAGCGTTTTTGACCCTTTTCGACTTCTTTCTCCATCTTTTGACGGATTTTTTCGATGTGTTCTTCTAGGAGGACATCGGCACGGTAGCGTTTTTTTGAGTCTTTGTTGTCAATTAAAGGGTCGTTGAAGGCATCGACGTGGCCAGACGCTTTCCAGGTAGTGGGGTGCATGAAGATAGCGGAGTCTAGGCCCACAATATTTTCGTGCAACTGCACCATGGCTTTCCACCAATAGGTTTTAATGTTGTTTTTGAGTTCTGCACCCAACTGACCGTAGTCATAGGTGGCGGCGAGCCCGTCGTAAATTTCTGAAGACGGGAAAACAAATCCGTATTCTTTGGCGTGTGAAATGAGGTCTTTAAGGCGGTCTTTTTGTGCTTCCATAGCTGCAAAGATACGAAAAGCGCTATTTTTACTCTATGATTTTTTACCTCGACCCTCAGCATTTTATAGATACCACCACCGCAATTGATCTTTCTTTGCCCCTGCGCGCCACGCAAGAGAATCCAAGAGCGTGGTATGTAGACGCCCCGCGCATGGAACCTGTGCGCGCAAATGGTTTTGTGGGTAGCGTGGCAGAAGGTGGGGCTGTTAACTTTAGAGATATATTTTTTAATCCGCACGGACATGGCACACATACGGAATCATATGGCCATATTAGCGAGGATATTTTTCCGGTCAGCAAGGCAATTCAGCAATATTTTTATCAAGCAACGCTCATTAGCGTAACGCCGCGTGTGCTTCAAAACGGAGATCATGTCGTATTTGCAGATCAGCTAGAGTCTTTATTGGAGTCTGACTTTACAGAAGCCATTGTCATTCGAACATTGCCCAATCAAGATGAAAAATTGTCCATGAATTATTCAGGCACTAATCCTTGTTATTTCGATGTTGGGGTTGTTGCCTTACTTAATCAATTAGCGGTCAAGCATTTTTTGGTAGATACTCCTTCAGTGGATAGAGAAGAAGATGGTGGAGAGTTGGCATTTCATCATGCTTTTTGGAGTGTTCCGCAGGCGCCCATTCAAGATCGCACCATAACAGAGCTTATATTTGTGCCCAATGAGATTAAAGATGGGCCGTTTATCTTAGAATTACAAGTTGCTCATTTCATGAATGATGCTGCACCTAGCCGTCCTTTGCTCTACGCCATAAATGAAAAAAAGGACTGACGAATCAGCCCTTTTCCTAGTAGTAGACAAAACTGTCTGAGTGGTACATGTTATTAATAAGGACAGGAACTTCTTATACATATTCCTTTCGGACGTTGACAAAAACTATTAAACTCTTATCAAACTAGAAAATGAAACTGCCTCTCCAAGCAGCTTGTCAACTGCTATGTATAAGAAGTCACCTGTTTCTCTCCTTATTTCAAGATTAAACTTACAATGATTTTTTAAAGGCAGTTATTGAAATGAACATCACAATGAATTGGCTGAATATTAGCCTAATTTTTGTGAATATTCATTTTTTATTGGAAATAATTGGCTTTGATTCGGATATCTCTATCGCTAAATGGACCCTCTGAAAAGGCATAGAATCGGAGCAGACATTGCTCTTTTGTATTGACCATACGCTGCGCCTCTCTAAAATCTTGATTGGTTTGTGCCAGTTGTTGGTAAAAAGCTATTTGCAGGGCCTCTCGATCAAGACCGGTAATTGATTGGCCTGCCTGTAATTCAAGTGAAATCACTAATTGTTTTTCACCAGTTTCATCTTCATTGGTCGCAATACAAAAAGAGTTGACGAGATTGGAAAAGTGCGCAGAATTATAGATGGTTTCTTGGATATCTGTAGGTCCTATATTTGCGCCAAAAAAGGAAACAGTAGAGTCGGCTCGACCATAATGCACTAAAATGGGCAAATCGGTTTGTGGCTTGACGAGTTGCGAATGATCGATATGCAATTCATCCAATACTTGATACAATTCTTTCATAGACAGCACGTGACCACGGTCGTGAAGATTGTAACGAATTTTTGGGGCGATGTAATCGGGTCTGCCAATTGTTATAACTAATTCACCTTCAGGGGTTGTTTCTATTAAAAAATCGGTCGGATTGTATTGAAATAACATGGGTAAGGCCCCCGGATGTCTGGTGATGCGCTTTCTTAAAGCATCATTAGAGCGAATGAGCCTTCTTAAGCTAATTGTAAACTCACTTTCAGCAGAAATGTTCAATTCTAAATCTGAGGCTCCTAATGAACTATAGATTCGTTTGATTCCTTTAGATAATAGGTAGTCGCGCATTCCTTCGGTCATGGATTCACCTCCAAAGATGAGCGAAACATTAAGCGCAGACCAATCGACTTGCGCATCGTCAACTAACAATTTTAGGAAGGGAGGGTAGCCCATAATGACATAATGATGCGCAGGTCCAAATTGTTGTATCGTATTTAAAATTTTAAGTTTATCTGGTCCTAATGATTTCAATTTTGAAAAAGGAACACAACCCATTGTAATATTGACACCTGTTGCCCAAGGCCCCAGCGCAAATGCATTGATAATGAACAGCGGCTCTCGACCTAATAAATTGCGCACCCCAAATTGAATAATGCGTGCATTTCGTTGTCGTTCTTTTTTTCCTCTGGCCCAATTGGTGGCAGTTCCACTACTTCCGGAAGATTCATCAATAATGACATTTGTGGTAGGCATTTTACCTCCAACGCATCGCTCATCGATGGGATAGATTTTCACAAAATTTTCTTTGTCGGTAATCGGAACTTCGTGCATGTTTGGCACAAGTCCATTGAAAGAAGGTTTTGAAAATCTATGACTATCTAAAAAAGCACGGTAAGCGGGCACTCGTCTTCTCGCTTTGATGAATTCAGCATAGGCCCGCGCTTTTGAATTGAAAAGTCGCAAACGATTGAAGCCCGGTGCATAAATGAGTGACATGGTGCGGTCAGACATCATCAAAGGCTTGCGATACAACTCAAGTAACCAAGCGTAAAAAAGGAGTATGTATTGTCTCATAAGATTCCTTAGTTAATAATGAGCTCTTTGGCACTCAGTCGGTAACTCCTGACGGGCTCCTTCGAATAACCTGCTCTGAATATCATCCAAATTTCTTGATCGTTTTCAAGCTGACTCGTTTCAGAATTTATCTTGCTTGAAAATTGTATGTGTGCGTTCTGGTTGGTGATCAGCGAACCAAACGGATGTAAGAAGGCCTTTTCTTGGGTGAGTAATAGCCATGTTCTGGCAAACATTTGTCCGGCATTCATCCAGTCATCTGGAGAAATAAAATTCCCTTTAAACCAACAAACGGAGGCGGTTCCTTTAAAAGAATGGCGGTAATAGTCACCAAGCATCTTCTTTTTTAGTCCTTTTTCCCAGCGTTGGTGGTGCGTAAACACGGCGCGCATAATTTTTCCTGGGAAGGCCATGGCTTTGTACCAGAGCCCGTCCTTGAATTTGGCAGCGTCTTCATCATTGTAACGGAATAAACGATGTAATTCCTCTCGTCCTTTAGGAGAAGCCAAATCGTCAAATAAGGTTTGTTGGTTCAAATCAATGATAAAATCCACAAATTCAGGATCCGCAGAATGAAAAAACTGATGATTGAATTTGGCAGCTTCTGCACGAATTGTTTGAATTGTTTCTTGTTTCAAGGGTTGTCCATTATAATGTAACCTTGAAGTTTTACGCTGGAGTATGAGGGCGGCATCTAAGTTATCTTTTGTGTCTGTCTGAACGAGTTGGAGACGCGCAAATTTAGTGGAGGCAGTGGCTTTGGTATCGATTGGAATAATAGGACCTTCTATTTGTATGGTATAACCGTGTTTATTGGCAACGATGGCTAGGTGCTCTATAAACATGGACATAGCAATAGTTACAAAGATCGCATTAGGGTCTCCGACGGGCAAAAGTCTTTTCGGGTCGAAATATAGATCTGCTTCGGTTGTCGAAAGAATTTTGAGTTGGTGAGGTTGTAAATTATGAATCGTGGGGCACCATCGTGCGGTTTCTAGTAGTTCCAACCACGTTGGCATTGCTTGACTTTGCGTCTTCGAAGCGAAAACAGCATCAAAAGGTTTCAGCAGAAAAACTGCCGCTGCTGAAATACTCGTTTTTAGAAATCTCCTCCTTGGATAATCAATCATTCATGTCTTTTTAACCCATTCTGTAAATGAGCATCAAACACATTACAGTTTGTTAGGCTAAAATATGAAAATTTCTAAATCGAGAAGAAAGCTGCTGCTATTCAAAAAAAATCCGGCCATTGATCCATTCGGGGTCCAGGAGGGCATGATTGCGACGGTAAAAATTAAGCGCTGTATGATTCCAGTCGAGAACTTGCCAATCCATGCGTCTAACACCCATTTGTTTGGCTATCCGGATGATTTCATCAAACAAGGCCTGTCCGTAGCCTTGCTTGCGTTCTGCTTCTTGTACATAAAAGTCTTCTAAATACAAGCAGCGTCCCTTCCATGTGGAGTAGGAAATGTAATAAAGTGCAAACCCAATGACCTCTTGGCTTTCGTTGGTTGCCACAATTGCCGAGCAGATGCAGTCGTCGAATAGATCAATTTCTAGCTGATGAGGCGTATTGACGACCTGTTCTGGCGCTCGTTCATAGGAGGCCAATTCTTCAATTAAATGAAAGATGGCATTGACGTCATTTCTGGTGGCACTTCGGATCATTATTTGAGGCCGTTGAGGTCAAAGCGGAGCGTGATTCCGGTTTTGAGGTTGCCAGTAGGATAGCTTAAAGATACCTTAGGTGTATTGATGAATTGCTCGTAGTAGAAAATGGCGCTGAGGTACTCGTTGAGTTTATAGTTAGCGTCTAGTTTGAAGCTCACTGTTGTTTGCCCAGCAGTGGCCATGTTGGTGTTTTCAACGACTTTGCGAATCACAGTTGCGTTGTCTCGGAAAGAGAAATTGACGTTGATCAGGAGGTCGCTTGGGTCAATGCTGCGCACCAACTTGAGTTTTGGAACATTGACAACCGTTCCTACTACAATTTCTTGCCCCAGTGTTTCGGTAACCTGATTATTGTTCAAAGAAAGTGTTGCTTGGCGGTCTTTTTTGTACTCGAAGTTGGTTGTGATATTCTTGCCAAAGATATTCCAAGTAGCAAGCATTCCAATAAGCGGAGAAAAACGCTCAGTGATGGTAATGTTTTGCACTTGCATAGGTGCGATAAAGTTATTGTTGAGGTCTAGGGCAGTAGGCGAGCCATTGGCATCGAGTGTTGCGTTGAGGTTGGTTTGCATCCCGTTAACTGATACAGAAGAAGAATAGCCGTGGTTCAATTTGAAAGATTTCACCACGTCTTTTGCGAATGCGAATTTACTTAAGCCTGCGTAGTTGATGGTCCAGTTCGGCAACGGCATATTGCTAAGTGGATTGATGCTTTTGCTATCAATAGGTGAATTGGTATAGGCAGTTAAGAAAGATCCGATGACAACCTCTTGTTGAGTCGCTGAATAACCGTCATAAAAACCATTTGGCAAAGAACTCGAATTGGCGTTTGCAGCGCCAATAAGTTGCGATACTTGTTGGCCATTTGCGATCATTTGTTGGAAAATAGGAGAGCGGAAGGAGCTGTCCATTTTGGCAAATGCGGTGCCCCAGGAGATGGTGGTGTAGGTGAGTGTGCTGCTTTCAAAACGGCTTTGCGATTCAAAAGCCGATGTTCCAGGGTTCCAGCGGTAAAATTCGCCTGCTTGCGTACTGTAGTTTCGAGAAGCGTTTAGGTTGATGTTGAGGTCTTTGAAAGGTTCTAATGTGGCTTTGAGCTGTAGGTTCGCGGTGTGGTTCACCATGAATTGTTTGTTGATGTTCTCGTTTTGTACCAACCAATTGTTATCTCGGGCGAAGTCACCGACATGGTAACCTGTTTCGCGCCCAAATACATCGTAGCCCTGCTTGCCAAATACAAATGGCGTAAGGCCTAATGTTGTGGCATTCATGCCCAGTACACTCGATTCTTGATTGTAGCCAGGAAGCATAGTTCCGTCTGAAAGCGTGTAGGTACCCGAAACGTTGCGAACGGTCATGACAAGGCGAGCAAGTGTTCCGAGGATTGGGTTGATTGGTTCATTTTCTTTAGCCTTTTGAATTTCTTCTCGTGCTTGTTTGCGTTCGAATTTCGCGAGTTGACGGTCGTATTCCTTGCGTTCTTTATCGGTCATTTCTTCGAGCGGTTTCTTCGGCTTGAATTCTGGTTTTTTAGGTGGTCCGCCTTTGCCCGGTTGTGCTCCACCCGCTCCTGTTTTTGCAGAATTGGTTTTGGCACCTTTGCCGTCCGAGAGCACCCGTTTGAAATAAGGAATTTGGTTGTAGAGCGTCACGAGGTTTCCTTGTGCGGTCATGTTGATAGATCTTGTGTTTTGAATGGTGTTGCCAAATTCTGCTTGCCCGAGAGGTGCACGCTGCCAGTTGTAGGTTCCGGCATATTTAACATTTGAAGAAAGCCAAGAAGTAACCGGAAGTTTATCGAATGGAATTGTGTAGCTGATCGAGTAATTATGTGTGTAATCCATGGTGCGCCCGAACGTGCTCATTTGTGAACGAATAGAGTCCATGAATTCTTGGTAGCCTTCTGGATTGGTGCGTCGGTCTACACCGTGATTACCTTCAACGAATATAGATCGGTTGTTTGCCGTAAATGTTGTTTTGAGCGCTTTTGTGATGTCGTAACCAACCTGATAATTTCGGTTCCAATCAAAGCGTTTGAGGTAGATAGGATCGAAGTTGTAGTCAGGCACGATGATGTTGCGCACTTGTCTTTCATTGTAAATACGCGAGTAATCATTGGTGAAAGTGATGTTTTTTGGCAGGTAATAAAGATTGAAGTCTTTGAGTGGCTTAAGCCATGGATTTTTTTGTGCGGGCTCCCACTTTTTGAATGGTTCCCATGGTTTTCCTGCGAAGGTATAGTTGTAGTTGAGCGCGCCTGTCCAGGTGCGGGTCATGTCGGATTTGATGTTGAAATCGCGTTTGATGTTTTCGGCAAAAGCATAGGTTGCAGACCAATTTGAAATACTCCAGAATTGAGGCTTGGTTCCGGCTTTCGCTTCTTTGCGCACGTTGGTAAAGTTGTAAGAGCGTCGCTCCGTAAAGTCTTGACCTAAACGCATGCGTTCTTTGCGGGTTGCGATGTCGTAGTTAGAAAGTTTGATATCAGGGTTAAATGGATCGTATTCTGGATTGATAACCCCAACGGAGTACCCGTAGTAGAAAGGAAGAGACACGCGTGCTTGCTTACCAAAGAACTGTCCAAGTTGCATGGTGGTGCTGATATCTGCACCCATGCGTTGGTTCCGCTGACGATCTTGCACGCGGCTATCTACAGCTCCCCAGTTGATCCCAGAATAGTTGCCTGCTGCCTGAACAACCGCAAAATCGGCGAGCTGCACCTGCATTTGCCCAACTGCGGCCGATCCACCATCGCTGACAAAATCGGTAAGGCGCATTTCATTGACCCAAACATTGACACACTCGGCTTCGCCGTTGTCGGGGCCCCAAGTATTGTCAGGGTCTGACTTCGATGGATTTCTGACACCAATCATAATCGTTTTGATGCCTTGTAAGTTCGGACTTCCTTTGACTTTGATGTGATGATTAGGATTGTTCGGATCGACTTTTTCGTATTCAACAACACTTGAAACACCAGGAATACCTTGCTCAAGCTTAGTGTTGCGTTCCATTTTGAGTTCGAGTAAGCGATCAAATTCGATTTCAATGTTATTGACTGCGGGCCAAATAAGGTCGGGGTTGGTGGCATTCCAGTCCGTTACTTTCATTGGGAGTTCGTATTCATAGTAGTTGTCGACGTAGTCTGTACCTAAGCGCACAAAAACGGTAAGTTCGTTGTCTTTGAGTTGATTTTGTACAACAGACTCAGCGTGAACAAACATTTTGAGTTTCTTGTACGTTCGCACGTCAAACTGCACATTGCGATATGCAGCACGTGCATCGCCATCTTGGAGATTACAGATCTCGAGCACTAAAGATTGTTCATTCATTTGACGTTGGTAGACCTGAGAAGGGTCAATTTCTCTGTCGATCCCTGGAGGAACTACATAGTTAATTGGCTGACGCTGGGCATTTTCCTCGATATTGAGTGCAGCTATATTAAACTGAGTAAGATTCGGGTCAGTCTGCACGCTCAAGCCTGGCTGAGTAAGATCTTGAAAGTAACGGCGCCACTCACCACGAACAAGTTCGAGTCTGGCAAAGCGTAAAACAACGGGTTCGTTGAAGCCTTTCATGTAGATGCGCATAAAGCGAATTGAGCGGAAATCTTGAATGCCGTTGACACGTTTTTCAAACTCGCGAATTGGAACTTTGAACTGATACCAAGTTTCTGTCTTTGTTCCGTTTTGGTAAACTTGTTTATTGGTGATAAAGTTGTTTCCGACATTCTGAAGATCGTTCGGGCGCA
>Ga0315905_10003420_pt1 | contig 16390 bp, 1 predicted proteins | sample LakEriMetagenome_5_FD_203522 | JGI IMG/M metagenome (GOLD analysis project Ga0315905, IMG submission 203522) | Freshwater fungal communities from buoy surface, Lake Erie, Ohio, United States - Buoy 4 MA121 | ecosystem: Environmental > Aquatic > Freshwater > Lake | place: USA: Lake Erie, Ohio... | reverse complement strand
TCAAAACTTTGGAGACATCATGGCTGCTGATATGCGTGCGAGCATTGGAAGGACAGTCTGCTTGGATATTGGCTGGACGTCCGACACCGCAATGTCGTGCAAAGTCCCACCTGGAACGAGCCCCGGGGCTGTCCATGCCGCCGTGACCCGATGGGGGATCAAGAGCCAGGGAAACTCTTCACAAACCTCAGTGGCGTATGGGGGCCCGACGATCCTACCGGTGCCCTTAGTCGGAGGAAATGGCCCAGCGACAGGAGGCACCATGGTCACAGTCCTGGGCGCCGGATTCGGCCCGACTCCTGAGGAAGAGCAGAAGATGGTAAATGGAGGAACAGTCACCAACTGCGCAGGGTGGATCTCAGATACATCTATGGCGTGTATCGTTGCTCCTGGCCACTCAACAAACAATGTCCATGTTCTCGTGAACGGGATTGAGTCAAACGTCGTTAACACCACATTTTCATACGACCGGCCCGTGATATTTTCTGTCGATCCTGAGAATGGGCCTCCGGGAGGAATGCAATATCTCACTATTACGGGCAGAAATTTTGGGTCTGTTCCGCCTCCGAAGATTCAAGGTTACATAGGAAGCCGCCTGAAGTGTTTGTCTCCAAAGAATCAGGGTCTTGTTGAAGAAGCAGACTGGATTTCTGATTCGTCCTTGCTGTGCGGGGTACCTCCTGGATCCGGCAGGAACCTAGCAATCAAGATCGAGTTTCGGGGTGAGTTTGCAGAACTCAAGAACGCGTTCGACTACTTGCCTTCACCCGTATTGCTATCGGCGCCTCAGACGCGCTTGTTTCCCAGTCAAATCGGGGGACCTCTCTCCCTATTTGGTGTGCGATTCGGCGTGAGAAACCAAACGACCGGACACCTGGAGAATCCAGGTGCAGTGGCATACGTTGGAGACTCGAAGTGTGTCGAAACGAAGTGGAACTCAGATTCGAGCATCGTCTGCCAGGTCGGACCTGGCGCTGGTCTCGGTCTGGATGTGCGCGTCCGGGTTTATCAAGGCTATGGCACTCTGATGTCTTCATTTTCGTACTATCCACCCCCTCAAGTGACGGCAGTCGAACCCAAGAACGAAATCATTAGTGGTGGCAACCTTATTACCATCTTTGGACACAGGTTCGAAAGCAGCGATTACCATCCGACGGCTAAGATTGGGAATAAAGATTGCACCCGCACACAGTGGGTGTCCGAAAATATTGTTCTATGCGACGCCCCGAGTAGCGTCGAACTGAGAGATGACCTGCCTGTTTCGGTTACCGTGCGGAACCAGACTGGAACTCTGCTCAAAGCACTTGATTACAGCGGGGGGGGTGTTGTAAATCGTCTCGGGATGGCATATCCGCTTCCGATCATTTGGATGGATCCAAGCAAGGCTTATGATTTCGAGGCAGACGGGCCGGTGCGTTCGGTGAAGTATGTGCGCGAATGGAGCCCTCGTTTCCAGCCGCCAAAATCGCAGGGACAGGATGATTTCGTGTTCAAGCAGAGTGACCAAAACAAGCGCCCTCAATCGGTGGACGGATTCCTGCGGTTCGATGGCATAGATGACTCTATGATCGCAAACCGCGTGCTCATGCGGCCTCAGAACGAAATGACGCTCTTTATTGCTGTTCGGCCAGCCAAAAGTTTCCGTGACTCCCGCGGTGTTTGCGTAGCGCGTCCAGTGATTTATATCTCAGATGACGGCAAAGAACTGTGGATCCAATCTCCAGATGATGGCCTCTTCGTGAAACCAACTCCTGCAAATCTCAACCCACGATTCCGAGTCTATACCGGCGACGATGAAGAGGCTAAGACGCTCACCTACGAAAGCCTTGAGTTCAAGCCTGCTGGGGGGTCCCCGCACTTGCCAGACAGGTACGTGTTGAAGGCGCCCCCTGGTATTTCATACCCGAAGAATGGTGACAGCTACTTCCTTGCCGTTCCCTATGGCATGTCGAGACCCTGCGCGCCGGGATGGGTCTTCAGTGACAACGATATCACTGCGGGTGGCAGCGGGGTCGGCATTTACCTTGATGAAGATAATGTAGTGAGACCTGTGGCTGGTACCGACACGACAGCTGTTTCTCAGGAGCAATTCTCGGCAGGATGGCAAATCTTGTCGTTACAGATTTCAGCCAACTTTTACCGGCTCTACATTGACGGAAATATTGAGGCTGGCTTTGAAATGACTAAGTCGAGCGCGGATGCTCCGTGGTGGCAACTCGCCGATGTCTCTCAGCCCACTCTGAACATGGTTCTAGGGTCGAGGAGTACCGGGATGAGCCCATCTGGTCGCGGGCATTTCCACGGAGACATCGGTGAAATGGTGATCTACAAGCAAGTACTATCGGATGAGAATCGCATCAAAGTGAACCGCGCTCTTTGCGCGCGCTGGAAAAAGAACAAGTGCGACCCACCTGCTTTTGCGGGACGCTTCTTATTCTCTTGGAAAGGGCTTGATCGTCTACCAATTGCGCAAGGAGTGTCAACGCCGGTGGGAGTCATCAAACGCACCGGGGGCAGCGACGGGTACGTGCGCATCCGCTATCGAGCGGAAAATTCCACTGCAAAAAATGGTTTCGACTTCTCGAGTGTAGAGGGTACTGTAGATTGGGCACACGGTGATGCAACTGACAGGTTTATCGATCCCGCTCCGGCGCTCCTGATCAAGAGGGAGGAGTTTTATGGAAACGCTCCCGCAGGAATCAGACTCTCAAATCGGAGTTTCTTTGTTGTGTTGGAAGCCGACATATCAGAGGTCCCCATTGAACCGATGACAACTACTATTGCCATCATGAACGACGTGCCCGGTGTATCCCGTGCGGTGCCAAGCACAGGCTTCACACGTGGTGGTGAAAAGATCACAATTGAGGGGTACAACTTCGGAGATAGTGACGCTCACGGAATGGTGTATCCTCCACGGGCGCCGCAGAAAATTGTAGTGTCCATCGGTGCCACGGAATGCGCAACCAGTACATGGCTCTCAATGAGCAGTATTCGGTGTGTTACTCCGCGTGGAGGCACTCGTGACGCTGCAGCTCGCAGTGTTTCCGTCGATACCACTGTTGCCTGTCCATCGCATGCAACTTGGAGCGGCTGCTCGCGCAAAATACATGGACAATCTCCGGATATTTACGACTACAACCCACCTACGATCAACGTTGTGAAACCGCGCGACGATATTGCAGCGGTCGGTGTGGCGACAGTGACACTCATCGGTGCCAGTTTCGGATATTCTGATCCTTCAGCCGCGGTCTCGGTTGGCGACAGTGAATGCCAGTTCAATACTTGGGTTTCTGACTCGACCATTAAATGCAAGTTGCCTTTAGGGAGCGGACGCGATAAACAAGTGAAGGTTATTATGCCCGGCGGCGCTGCCGGCACATTGGTTGCAGGATTCAGCTTCCGCCCTTCTCTGGAGCCCACGGGAATCCATCCTTCAAACACGCCAGCTAAAGGCGCAGGTGTTTTGCAAGTGAGAGGCCACAACTTCGGTGTGCAGGATAACACTGTGACAATTCGACTTGGCGACACCAAGTGCAGCAGCTCCCAATGGATTTCTCAGACTGTGCTCAAATGTGCGGTCGCGCCGGTGTGTTTTTTGTGTGCTCTTGCGAGCGCGCTTTACGTGTCCTGCAGGATTGTACTTGCATTTTGTGTCCTGTCCTTTAGAACTTCCCGTGCTCTGCAATGTACAGCGTCCTGCCAAACGTAACTCACGAGTTTGCGCACACTGGCACACACAAACCAGGGCTTCGGTGCTGCACACAAGGTTGCAATTCAGACTGCAGTTTCTGACGTCTCCATTCTGCCTGCGGCCATGTCTTATGACGATCCAATTGTTTCCTCAGCCAGTCCAGCAAATGGTCCTATTGCGGGACGCATCGTCACTATGTATGGAGTGAATCTAGGTACTTGGTCGCAAAATATGACGGCAACAGTTCAAGGAAAGAGTGCTAATGTTGCGTGGACCTCAGATACAGCGCTGCATGTGCAAGTAATTGGCAAAGATGACCGTGATATTGATGGTTATATGGAGATTGCTGGGCGTGTCGTAAGTGCATATTGCGACGGTAGCCAGCCAGCCTGCCAACCTGGAAAAGGCAATTCGTTCAGTTACGTACACGACTTGCCAGAAGTATATAACTCATCGCGCACGTCTGGGGCAACACTTGGTGGTTACAAGATGAATGTCACTGGCATCAACTTCGGCCTTTCCTCTTCAACGGATTTCCGCGTTCAGGTTGGTCCTACGACCTGCACGTCGTCAACATGGATCTCCGACACGTCTGCCGTGGGTGTCGTACCCGGTGGCACTGGTGTGGGACATCGTGTTCTTGTTCATCGTAAAACAGCGCTGGGAGTCAACGGCCCTATTTTCTCATTCTTCGCACCGACAGTGACGTCTCTTGTACCTGACCATGTTGCGGTCGCGGCTGTCGGGGCACGGGAGGTCACGATGCATGGTAGTGGCTTCGGGCCCTCGCCACCACTAGACATGGAGGCCTGGGTGGGAAACACTTTGTGTGCCAATGTGCATTACATTTCTGATTCATCGCTCAGGTGCTCGGTTGCGCTAGGAAGAGGAGCATCTCTTACCCTGAAGGTCAAGATCAGCATGCAGGAAACATCCGCACCTTTGTCAGGTCCATCTGTATTGTTCTCCTATGATGCCCCCGTGGTGACTCAGCTGGGATTTAATATTGGTCCATCTACTGGGCATCCGGCCCTGCCCGTGGCGGGTCTCAACTTCGGAGCATCACAACCGAACGCCAGCGACCTGACAGTCAGGGTTGGAGACACCCTGTGTTCGTCTGTACAATGGACGTCTGATACGGCGCTCAAGTGCGCGGTCGTAGGTGGGCCAGCTGGGTCCACAGCGGACGTTGCTGTGACTTTCGTGGGGCAGACATCAGCTGCAGGCTCACAAGCAAGGCTCGACTTTGTTCCGCCACCTGTCGTCACAGCTGTGCGAAAATTCAACAATCCCAACTCAAGTTTCACAGAATCGGGTGGCATGATCGAAATATACGGCTCCAACTTTGGTCTCCAACTTTGGTCGAACTTTGACCAAAGTTTGCGCTATTTTGATGCGACACCAGCGGCCAGGGTCGGATTCTCTGATTGCACATCAACGCGCTGGCTGTCAGCCTCGAGCGTCCGGTGCTTTGTTGTTGCAGGAATGGGCTTAAGCCACGCGGTTTCTGTTCAAGTTAATGCTGGTACTTCGACCCTGCAGGAGGCGTTCAACTATACATTGCCCCACATTACTGCAGTTCACCCAAATGTGTTGGCAGCGGGGTCGGGCTTTGGCGCTTCTGTGATTACCTTTACTGGCGCTAAATGGCCCGACCTGACGCCGATGCTGCGTGTGGGTCGTACTGCGTGTTCCGCGTCAATATGGATCTCAGCTTCGTCAATCACATGCAAAGTCCCACTGGGTTTCGGTGGTAATCTAGCCGCAGTTGTCACAGTCTCGCAAGCTGTCAGCACTTACTTGGGTTCCGTGTCGTACGTTGCTCCAAGTATCACTGCTATTTCAGATCTTTCGCAGGCATATGCCACGTCGGGGTCTGCAACTATATCTGTTCTAGGAGAGCACATGGGCACTCGGGACCACGGGGCGTTGGACGTGGTGATTGGCGAGTCAAAATGCCTCACTACTTCGTGGCAGTCAGCAACGTCGCTCTTGTGCACGGTGCCGCCGGGCGTCGGTGTTGATCATGATGTCTCGCTAGCCGTGTCTGGATTTACAGAGGAGTTCTGCCTGCGTGTTTCTGGATCCTGCCAGCACTTCTCGTACAGAGCGCCGACACTGACATCTGTCGTACCGTCGGAGGGCACCAGTGCTGGTGGCGACATTGTCACGTTGCATGGTTTCGACTTCGGAGAGACGAGACCCAATGCCGTCGCTGCCTTCATCGGGCCAACGGCATGCGTGTCTACTGTATGGTTAAACTCTTCTAGTGTCAAATGTACCACGCCGCGTGGAGCGTTGCATGATCAATCAGTCTCCATCCAGATTTCCGGGCAAACGCATGCGCTCGAGAAGGCATTCAACTTCGGTGCACCCTCGTGTGCTGCAATCGCAGATGCTGAGCCCTCTGCACAGGACGGCTTCTACCTGTTGGGCAGTGACTTGTACTTGGCAGCATTTGTAGGAGCAAGTGCAGAAGATAAGAATGTTAGTATGTTAAAGAAGGTGTGGTGCAACATTCAGAACATACGAGCGGGTGCCACTGGACGCCTCGGCCTGGACAGCAAGAGCCTCGATAGCCTGATTCTCTGGCTGGATGCATCGACGGCATCGGATTTAGATGTCTCGGGACCTGATGGGCGACTGCATTCGACTCCTGCGTTCGTTGATCGTTGGCAAGCACGGGCGCCTCTCGGTGCCGTGGGCTTGCCGGAGGAATACGACGGCTCTAGATTGCGACCTGGGTATTCGAAGCATGGTGTCGTTGTTTTTGACGGCGTCGATGATGCACTCGTAACTTCCGTCAGACGCGGGACGAAAAATGCCACCGTGATCGTGGCATTCAGCCCAAATTTTGACACGCTGCCCAATGGCAAGTGCCCCTCTGGGGCGAACCCAGCAAATCCTGTTATCGATGGGCGCAAGTGTGCCCCGGGGTGGATTATCAGTGATAATGATCTGAGTAATTCACAAGAGCCCAGAGGCCTGGGAATTCACGTCGGGGTGGACGGTCTTGTTCAGGCTGTGGTGGGCAGACAGACCGGGTTCTATGCTGCCAAGCCTGTCAAAACCCTTGACAATGGCTGTTTTCACATCTTGACTTTTGAGACATCGGCCACGCATGTGAAAATGTGGATGGATGGCTCTACGACACCGGACCTCGCTTTTGAGACATCTCTCGATGGCCGTGCTGGAAATGTCAACTTGACCGTCGGTGCACGCGGAACTCATTACATCTCAGGAGGCGCTGGCGTTCTAGACCAGGACCACTTCGCAGGACAAGTGAGTGAGGTGGTGGTCATGGACACAGTGCTAGATGAGGCGCAGCGCGCTCGCGTTCACAGAGCGCTTGTTTCCCGATGGCAATGCCAAGCCTCGCCGCCCGCTGACGGTGGACAAATCGCCGTCAACGTGGCTTCTGTCGTTCAAGAATCCTCGAGCACGCACGTTGAAGTGGAGCGCATTGGAGGTTCTGATGGATACGCCTCACTTTCATTTTTGTTCGCCGGCGGTACCGCGCTGTATGGTGTCCCGGGGGGCTTCAAAGTTCTCAATGGGACTGACGGGAGCGGAAGTTTGTCTTGGAATCATGGTGAGAAAGGAAATCGTGTCCTCGTCCTCAAACCAATACAGGATCACGCTTGGAGCGGCTCGAAGAACCTGACCATTACGTTCGACGTGATTTACGCCGAGTTCATGGTCCATCTGCAAGCGCGAGAGAAGGTAGTCACGATCGAGAACAACGACCCGCGGATCGACCAGGTGTTCCCGCGCCATGGACCTACCGTTGGTAGTACGACTGTGACTGTGACTGGACTCGGCTTCAAACGCAACGATACATTAGTGTCCGAAAGACAGCCCGATGATAGCATATTGCTCAAGCCTGTGCCTCTCATGTACGACATTCATGTGGGAGACACTCGATGCCGCCGACTCCATTGGGTTTCCGAGACTTCGCTCACATGCGTAACTGCCCCCGGCGCAGGAGGCGCGCTGACTGTGCGTGTCAATGTAGCGGGCAATTTCACAGACGAACCCGCAGCTTTTGATTACGACGCACCAGCCGGCATCCAGTGTCAACCCCTCTCAGCACCCACGACAGCCATCTACGACAGCGATACCGTGGTGCTAACAGTCACTGGAGCTAACTTTGGCATCACAAACTACAACGCCACCGTGCAAATAGGTGCAACACGGTGCATGTCGACCTGGACGTCAGACACCTCGATGAAGTGTACGCTGGCGCCGGGGGTGGGTGTCGACCTTGACGTCAACGTGTCGGTGTATGCGGGAACAGAGCGTGAAATCACTGGCAAAGCAGCGGTACCGTGGAGCTATCAACGCCCTGTCATCGGCAGTGCTGAGCTCAAAACGCAAACTGGAGCATTGCCCCGTGTGGTGATAAACGGCCATGGATTCGGTACGGCGGACTACACGCCGGTAGCTTTCGTAGGCGTTACTGCTTGTACTGAGACGAGGTGGATCACAGATCGCTATTTGACGTGCCTAGTGCCGCCGGGCTCTGGCGTTAACCAGCATTTCGACGTCCGCGTGGCAGGCGCGGTGTCCCGGCGCGATGACAACTTTACATTTACGTACCTGGCCAGCCCCCGGGTCGACGGCGTGTCACAAATGGTCTGGAGCGATGCAGTATCTGCCGACGCAAGTATATCGGCCAGAGTCACAGTCACGGGAGCGCACTTTGGCATATCAAATACGATTCCTCGGGTGCTGATGGGCGACACAGTGGCTGTGCAGACCAGCTGGATATCCGACTCTTCTGTATCAGCCCAGGTTGCACGGGGAGTTGGGAAAAGCCTACCAATAGCTGTGCAAGTGTATGCCCAGAAAGGTGTCTCCAACACGTTCTTCAGCTACCAGGTCCCCGTTGTGACACATGTGAATCCCGAGACCGGGCCTCCTGCAGGCAATTTCTCCATCACTGTAACAGGTTCCTATTTCGGTGATTATGACTACAACCAGACCGTGTTGATTGACGAGGAGACATGTCTGAAGTCAAGATGGATTTCCAACACTGCTATGTTTTGTATAGCCCCAGCCGGATATGGTTTGGTCCCTGTGGCAGTGAATGCAGGTGGAAACGTTGGTTCTCGGATCGAAATGTTTCAATATGCCGGAGCTGCTTCGGGCAGAGGTATCTGTCCTCTTGCTGACGTGGATTGCTCCGCGCAGACCCAGCCCAGGCGCACCGCGGGTGGCGATGTTTTGAGAGTTTATGGCGAGGCGTTCGGACCTAACGTAACCTACGCGCCAGGCGCATTCAAAGTGGTGGTCGGCGAAAGCAGTTGCCAACAGACCACGTGGGTGTCACAAAGCGCAGTCGACTGTGTACTTGCACCAGGCACAGGTGCTGATCTGGACGTGACCATCATGATCGACCTTTTCATTTCGAAAATGAAGCGAATTTTCGCATACGACCAGCCTGTGATCGAAGGTCTGACGCCCCCCCACCTGTCAACCACTGCCAACGCTACCATCTCCGTGCATGGCATCAACTTTGGCACTTTTTGCGCCAATGCTTCAGGTCAAGTGCCCTCCCTGTGCGCTTTGTCAGTCACGGTTGGAGCGACGGTGTGTGACGAGATCAAGTGGTTTTCGGACACAACTGTCACGTGTCGAGTGGCTAAGGGAGTGGGATTGGACCTCCCAGTGAAGGTCAGCGTGGATAGCGTAGAGGGCTCTTCAAGCAACACGTCGTCGTTTTCTTACGACGCGCCCATTGTCCACACGGTCAATCCAGCAAGTGTACCAGATTACGGAGGCATCAACGTCACGTTGTCGGGCAAGAACTTTGGCTTTGAGCCGCCGTCCTCTCCTGGAATCTTGGTGTTGGTAGGCAGCACTGCGTGCCAACCGGTTGTGTGGAAGTCGGACAGCGAGGTGATCTGCCGTGTTGCGGCAGGATTGAGTGGAATTGTTCACACGGAAGGGGTGGCGGCTTCTGTCAAAGGTAACTTTCGCCCTGTAGGGGACCCGCCCGTCGAAGTGTCGTATTTCCCTGCGCCTACGATTTCTTCGTTCGCACCGCGCAAGATATCTTTGGTTGGCGGGAAACCCTTGACCATTCACGGTAACTGGTTCCTCCCGCGGACAAACGAACCTGCGCCTTTCGTCACCGTCGCTGGAAGGCCTTGTCCCCTTCTGGACGTACCACGCACGATAAATCTATTGGTGTGCACCTCGCCGGCCCTGGATGATGGTCCTTGGACTGTGAAATTCACAGTTGGCAATCGTATCGTGAGCAAAGTTCTCGAACCAGCGCCACCCTTGGTGACATCCGTCACGGCGATCACACCGGCCATTAAGGGAGGTGCGCCAATGACCATCTATGGCTCCAACTTTGGCGTTGCAGCACCAGCTGTTCTGGAGGGGATAGTTAATCGGCAGAAGTGTAGCCCGCTTGAGTGGGTTTCAGAAACCTCTATCGAGTGCTCTATCCCCAAGGGTCTCCCCTCCACTGCCACCAGCATCGTTGTAAGGCGCGCCGGTCTTGAAGGTGTGCCCTTCTACTTTTCAGCAACCGACCCCGAGGCTCCTAAACCACGCACCGCCGTGGGGCTTGTAAGCAAGGGCTCTGCTGTGCAGCTGGTGTCAGTTGATGTGGTGGATGGTTCCGTGAAAGAGCTCTCGTCGTTCAGGCTGGGTGCGGTGGATTACGGAATGGCAGGCTACGATCCAGAGTCCAATGAATTCAAAGTTTTTAGTGTGATGACATTAGGTAGCTATAATTACACGAGCATCAGTCCCGAACAGGGAGCGGCCGACGCGAGCTTCGGGTTGGACTTGCGCCAGGCTGGAGGCACAGGCAGAAGGCTTTTGCAAGAGCATCCTGTCTCAACCTCCATGCCGGCGTCTCTGTTCTCCTTCGGGGGCTCGAAATTTTTTGTTGAGACTCCCAACACAGTGCTTACAAATGTTGAGTATGATCAACGACGACAGAACTTGGTCGGAACCCTGGTCCATAAAGGAACCGAACTAGTGATTTTCGACACGCTTACCGGCAGCGCACGTGTGCATCCTATTGCAAATGCCAACGTGGCTTACAATGTCCGTGCGCTGGACACAGCGGCGAGTAATTTCTTTGTCATCCTGGAAGGAGTTGACCAACGCCTCCTCATTGTGAGCACCGATCCAGATCGCAACCGGTCTGTGTGTGAGAGTTTCGGCGGCGTCTGCCAGGCTGCGAGTGGTGGCAAGCACGAATGTGTGCATATTGCTGCTGCAGATTCCGAGGCGAACGTGATCGCGGCAGATGCCATCTGCACCGCTCTTGGCGCGCTCTGTCAATTCACGGAATGGGTGCAGACTCTGGGCATGTATGTGATGAGAACTCGAGGGGTTGCGTCGATGTCCTGTCAGGAGCCGCAGATCTTGTACGGGCCTGTAATGCATGGTGTGCGCGCCATGACGTTCGACGTACAACGCGAACGGTTACTGCTCATCATCGAAGATGTCAATGGTGTTCACAGGACGAGTCCGGAGGACAACTTCGTGTTGGCTGAGATGGACATCCGGAGTATCGCGCCCCTTCCCAAACTCAGTATCTACGAGCGGGTGTACAATCGACGTCTCCTGGCACAATACACGTTCTGGGAGAGGGATACTTTCTGGCCTTCAGAGGGCATGGGTGACTCTTCTGCCGAGCAGGTGGCTATGCCTGCAACCAAAGTTGTCACGGGATTCGGCGCCCGCAGGGTGATTCCAGGATTCATGGTGCTTTTGTATTCACGTGGACTCGCACTCGTGCAAGAGGAGCCAGACGCGGTTCGGGCTTTCAACTATCTACCTCGCGACCCTCCTGCCGCGAGCGATTCAAGCCAGCTAACAGAGGCGTCGATACTGCGGAACGAGAAATTCCGAGGCTTGCGCGCCCTTTTTCCGGTGGAGGATTTGCTGCTGCTAACGCAGCCTCGCATCGAGTATGTTAGCCCTTCCCTCGTGTCAGCGCAGGGAACGACCGAGATCACGATCATGGGCAGCAACTTTGGCGTCCAGGATTCCTCCCCGACGATCCGCGTTAATGGAAGGGAGTGTGGGACGTCACAGTGGATCTCGTCAGTAGAGCTGCTGTGCACAAACGTGCCAGCCATGCCTTCTGGCTCACTTCTGGATCTTGTTGGCGGCCACGTTCAGTTTGCCAGAAATTCTTCAGTCGTCTATTTCCCAGAGGCTCTCAAGTACGTATCATCTGCAGTTGCGAGTGCGGCGTGCTGCAGAACGTGCGCCTGCCCCTATGAGATCTGGACCACGGAAAGCTCGGGGCATCACACACTTCGTCTCTTGCTGTCGCAGGTCGTATCAGACCAAGCGCTGCAGCTGTGCGGCCCAAGTCCCCGCAGCTGCTCCTTGACATTCGTTGATGGGAACTCTGAACTGCTCATAGACGGCTCGCTGATGATGGATCTCCATGGCTCCCTGCAATTTGACCTCGCGGCGTTCCAAAATGGGCATGCAGTGTACGAGCTGTCTGTCACGGACGGCTACGTCGAGGCCCGTAAAAACATCAGCATCGTTAGTCGTGCTGTGAATAATGCTCCCAGCGTCACCTTGAACAATGGCGGGGACCTCTATATTTGCGAGGATGGAGCTGACAGTGGACGCCTCTCTCAGATCTCATTTGCGCAAGTCTCCGCGGGCGCCTCAACCATTGACGAGCTTGCGCAAGAGGTTACCATCGAGGTGACGCCAGCTTCTGGCGATTTTGCAGCCCTCTTCCAAAACGGCTCAATGCCCATGATTTATCCCGGCTCGGGAGTGCTGTCTTTCAAACTCGTGCCCGATCAGTACGGCAGTGCAAGTTTTAACGTCAGTGTGCGAGATAATGGAGGCAGGGGTACAAGAATTCCAGGCACGCCGCCGTCTTGCGGCACACCTGGCTACGCTGGGACGCCAGTGAGTTGTAATTGGGATGAAGGACCTATCGTCCCGCTCACTATCCACGTTACGCGTCAGAACACGGCCCCGCATTTCAATTACGGTTCGTTGGTCTCTCTCCCTGCGTCTGTGTCTGTTGACGGCCAAGGATTGCTCACAATCTGGGAGGGCGCGGGCGAGCTTATGCTCGACGGGTTTGTTACCAACATTGACCCAGGCTCCCGGGCAGAGGAGGCTGGGCAGAGTGTCTCATTTTCCGTGACCCGTGTTTCGTCCAACCTCAACATTTTGATGCAAGAGCCCGTAATCCACGCCAACGGTTCGCTTACCGTCACGCCAGGTGTCAACATCAACGGTAGGGGTGGTGTAGAAATGTTCTTGGTGACCCTCACGGATGACGGCCCTGTCACTTGCAACGGCTCCAATGCTTTTGCCCGAAACCTTACGGTCGCAGTGGATTATGTCAATCACCCGCCGACCCTGAGTCTGCACCCCGGCACTGCTGTAACAGTCAAGGAGAACGAGTGCTCTTTGCAGGCCTGTTCCGTACCGAACTTTTTGATGGAGTACTCAGCCGGCGTCAACGAGGCGTGGCAAAGCACCTCCTTCGTCGTCCACATCCCGCTTGTTACGCGCTCAGATTGCACCGATTTCAATCTCTTCGATCCCACAGCCTTTTCAGCGTCAGGCAAGAGCAACCCCCATATCGACGAATCGGGTGCGCTTGTCTTCTCCGTCGTGCGCTGGTGTAGTGGAGTGGCTCTCGTGGAGATGGAGGTAGTTGATTCGGGGGGAACTGCGCGTGGTGGGGTCAATCGCTCCGATCTGCAGGCGTTCAACATAACGATTGAGAGCGTAGACCAGCCGCCCAGCTTCGTCTTGGCATACGAGCAGGTCTCTGTGGAGTCGGGCGACTATACTTTGCAAACCCGCGCCTCTTTTGCTCCCCCCTCTGACATGAGCCAGGGTGCGCCGGACGGGCGCGACGTGCTCCAAACGCTTGGCTTCACCCTCGCCATCGTGCAGCAGACGGCCTTGCCCGGCATCAACGGTGGGCTGCTGTTCGCTGTGGAACCCTCGCTCGATGTCCTAAGCGGTGACCTCACCTTCAGAATCGCTGATGGCCAGTTTGGGTCCGCAACTGTCAATGTGACTCTGCAAGACGGCGGTCTTTTCTCATTCAGGAAGCAAATCACGATAGTATGTCAGGACCTAAACAACCCACCGATCCTGACTTTTGCATCGAGCACGTTTTCGGTGTATGAGAGTTCGGGCGCGAACGGTCCCATGCTGCTTTTTAGCAATGTAAATCCCGGGTTTGCGGATAGGGCACAGAAAATCACGTTCACTGTCTTGCAAATTGGTGGAGCCGTGGGACTCTTCACGGCAGGCCCTTCTGTTAATTGCATCGTGACCCAAACATCCCTTTGCTCGAGTGCGGACCTCAGATTTAAGGTCGCAGACTATCGGTGGGGAAATGCAACATTCCAGGTGGTCGCCATCGACGATGGGCCGGGCGTGGATGGACATCAAAATACGGCGGCGCCTGTCTCGTTTACCATCGCGGTGCTTCCAGTCAACAGCATTCCTACGTTCGAGCTTCCGGCTCCTGAGCTCCAAGTCAACCAAGGCTCCTGGTGCGTGGAGGGGCCAGCATCAAGCGGGTCCGGAGATTGTTCATACTCAGCGGGGGTGTATGTAGAGGACATGGACAAATGGCACGTTCGACGCAACTTTGCGTCATCCATCAGGATGGGTGGCGCCGACCATACTGAGGTCCGCGCTGCAGCCTCGTACGTGCATGGTCCCTTGAATCTTCCGCTGACAGTCGTGGAGGAGGCGTGTCCACTAGAGCCATGTTCGCGGCAAAGGGCCACGTTTGCAGTGGTTGCTCACGACCTCGCAGCGGCAAATCACCTTTTCGTCTCCCCACCGTCGATGGTTCTAGATGGCTCGCTCATCTTTGCTCTGCGCGACAACACAAACGGTGTTGCGACGTTCAGTATCACCCTGACGGATGATGGCGGGGGAGTGACGGCTGGACTGACATCGGTATCCAGCTCCTTTACAATCAGAGTGCTCCCCGTCAACGCTGCCCCTGAGTTCAAAGTTGGCGTGCCAATCATCTTCGTACAGCCCTACGCAATGGCGCAAGAGACGAGGAATTTCCTTCAAAACATCTCAATAGGCCCAGCGGACGAAGCCGACCAGACGTTTGTCGTCCTGCTGCACGTCAAGGCTTCGGACCGCTCGCTTTTTACCGCTGCCGGCCTCCCACGCTACCGTGCATATGAGAATAGCCTCTTCTTCATTCCTGCAGCAACAGTCCCTGCCAGCACTAAAAGCATAGTGGTGCAGGTGGAGGTGCAGGACACGGGCGGCAATGTGCGGGCGCTTGTGCCGGGATGGTCTCCGAAACCATTAGGTTCTGACAACAGCACTGTGATGCCATTCAACATCACTTTTGTAGGCGCTGCGCTTCCGTCAGTCGGTGGCGGAGACACGTGGAGCAAAATGTCTTCGGCGTACTTGCCGTCTGCGGCAGACGGTGTGGCCTTGTCTCCGCGCCTAGGGCACGCGGTAGTGGAGTTCATGGGCGATATCTGGGTACTGGGTGGCTACGCGACACCGAAGGACAATGCATCTGCGCCATGGCGCCCTGCGACTAGGCGTCTCCTCACCGAGGAAAGCTCGCAGTACTTGCTGTCCGACGTGTGGCGCCTGCGACAGGTAACTACTGGCATTTGCCGTCAGTCAGGGCTGTGTCTCGAGCAAGCTCGTGTGCAGCAGCATGCGTGGCCGGCTCGGCACTCTCACGCTGCCCTTGCATTTGGCAACCGTATCTGGATCATGGGCGGCGTTACTGCCTTGGCCGTCCCCGCGCACGACGTGTGGAGCAGCTACGACGGCGTGCACTGGCAGCTGACGACGGCAACTGCGGGATGGTCAGCACGGTTTGGCATGGCTGTCGAAACCGTGGCGAATCCAGGGGGCCCAGGCGATGTCGGAATCATGATAATCAGCGGCGGCGGCTCATACACAGGAGATGGTCACGTCATGTACAACGACGTATGGACCAGCATAGACGGCAAGGATTGGCGGCTCGCTTCCGCGGATGCCGCATGGACACCGCGAGCTAGGCATTCGATGGCATCGCTGCGTGGGCCCGAGGGCAACGTTACTCTGTGGCTGGTCGGTGGCGAGGAGGTGAGCGGTAGCACACGGCAGGATGTTTGGTACAGCGACGACGAGGGAGGGACATGGAAACTTGCGGCTGGCAGTGCGCCGTGGCTCGGCCGTGCTGGCCATGCGATGGTGCGCTACCGTGGCCAGCTCTTCCTTACAGCAGGTCGGACCAGCGCCTTAGTGAATATCGATCTGGATCAGCAACCTATCCTGCGAGACGTGTGGAAATCGGCAGATGGCCGCGTCTGGGAGCAGGTGCTCGATGAGGCGCCGTTTGATGGTCGGGAGGACTTTGGCATGGCTGTCCACCCTGCTTCTGACCGACTCGTCATAGTAGGTGGGCAGGGGCAAACTGCCCGTATGGCTGATGTCTGGGTTTCTCCTCAAATCTGATGCTGTCATGGTGTGGTAGGTCTCTCGAGGGCCGCGCTAGGCGGGTTTGGTAACAAAGGGAAGCGTCGTGCGCGTTACACGTAGAATATTATCATAGACAAAAAATACCCCTACTTGCCGTGTTCCTTGAACTGCCTTCACATGACTCATGACTCAAACCCGCCCAGCCTCAAGATGAATCGATGTGCAATGTGTGAGGAGGGCGCTTTATGATGAGAGAGAGAG
>Ga0315905_10003419_pt1 | contig 16391 bp, 16 predicted proteins | sample LakEriMetagenome_5_FD_203522 | JGI IMG/M metagenome (GOLD analysis project Ga0315905, IMG submission 203522) | Freshwater fungal communities from buoy surface, Lake Erie, Ohio, United States - Buoy 4 MA121 | ecosystem: Environmental > Aquatic > Freshwater > Lake | place: USA: Lake Erie, Ohio... | reverse complement strand
CAGTAAGACCTTTTACTCGAAAGATATAAAATCTTTAACCGAGATAAAAAAAAATTGCATAAAACTTTTTTTAAAAATTTTATACTCAATTAATCTAAAGAAAGTGCTCTCTTCTAGAATTACGAATAGAATTATTTTTAAATATTTTAAAAAATTTATTTTCGCTTCATCTTGTCACAATGAATTTGATTTCAGACATAACAAAACTACCTTAGATAAAGGCTATCTTAATACAGTTGCGATTAATAGTTTATATGAGTTTTACAACAAAGAACTGACATGATTACAATATTACAAAGGTTTACATACCATTATTTCCCTATCTACTGTTTGACAGTCTATTCTTTTCTTATACATTTACATTACAAAACAGAGTTCCCTAGTGCAAATAATAAAATAGAAACAAGTACGCCTTTACGTCCGTATTCATTATTGGAAGCGAGTTCGAAAGAGGGTAAAATTTTGTTAGATTTAACATATAAAAATATCATGTCCTCTTACTCCTTAGGCACAAGATCCTACAGATATGTTATAGACTTTGAAGGTAAAGTCCTAGGGCATAGAGTGGAGCATGATGAAAAATCTTTTTCTAATCTAACAAGTGTTACTATGAATTTAAATAAAAAATTATTACACAGTACTATCTTTGGAAGCATCAAACTTATAAAAGTATAAGAAAGATGCTCAAATTTATTATTATTGTTTATCTACGACAATACATTCTGTAGTCAATATCATGCTTGCAATAGAGGATGCATTTTGTAATGCAGATCTAGTAACTTTTGCAGGATCTATTATCCCTTCTTCGTACATATCAACGATCATACCCGTAGACGCGTTATATCCAATATTAAAATCACTATTTTTTATGTCTTCGATTATTACAGCTGGGTTTACACCTGTATTTTCTATAATTCTTCGCAGAGGATAACTTAAAGCTTTTTCAACAATTAAAGCACCAATTAATTCTTCCTCTATTAAATTTTCTTTTGACCAATACTCTAAATCTCTTGCAATATGGGTTAAAGTAGCACCTCCTCCAGGAACAATGCCTTCTTCCACTGCTGCTTTAGTAGCGTTAATAGCATCTTCTAATCTTAATTTTCTGTCTTTCATTTCCGTTTCTGTAGCAGCCCCTACTTTTATAACAGCTACTCCTCCAGCTAGTTTCGCAAGTCTTTCTTGTAATTTTTCTTTTTCATAAGAAGAATCACTACTGTCAATTTGACGTCGGATCTGTTCACATCTAGCTTTAACTTCTCTTTCATTTCCTTCTGCGATGACCGTAGTTCCCTCTTTTGTTATTGTGATTCGTCTAGCCTGACCTAGCATATCAATGTGTAAAGATTCTAAGCTAAATCCTGCATCTTCGGAAATAACTTCTCCTCCAGTTAAAATTGCAATGTCATCTAACATAGCTTTTCGTCGATCTCCAAATCCTGGAGCTCGTACTGCTGCCACATTTAGTACACCACGAATCTTATTAACAACTAGTGTTGCTAAGGCTTCTTTCTCAACATCTTCAGCGATAATCAGGAGTGGGCGACCAGTCTTTGCTACTAATTCTAGAACAGGAACTAGTTCTTGCTGTACTAAAGTGATTTTTTTATCTGTTAATAGTATGTACGGGTTTTCTTGCACAATTTCCATTCGATCAGTATCAGTTACCATGTAAGGTGATATATAACCTTTTTCAAAATACATACCTTCTGTCATTTCTAACTCAGTAAAGGTAGATTTTCCTTCTTCTAAAGAAATAACTCCTTCTCGACCTACCTTGTCTATTGCATTCGCAATCATCTGACCTACCTCATCATCATTACCAGCAGATATGGTAGCTACTTGAGTAATAGATTTGGTATCTTCTACTGGTCTTGAGTATTCAGAAATTTGACTAACTACAAATTGAGTAGCTTTCTCAATACCTCGTTTTAAAGCTATGGGGTTAGCTCCCGCAGCTACGTTACGCATACCTTGCTTAACCATAGCATGAGCTAGTACAGTGGCAGTTGTTGTTCCATCTCCAGCAACATCATTTGTTTTGGAAGCTGCTTGTCTTATAAGGGCTACCCCTGTGTTTTCAATATGATCTTCTAACTCAATTTCTTTGGCTATAGTAACCCCATCATTGACAATTTGAGGAGCGCCAAACTTCCTTTCTAAAACCACGTTTCTACCTTTTGGACCCAGTGTAACGGATACCGCTTCTGCTAGGATATCCATTCCTCTTTCTAATGCTCTCCGTGCGTTTTCCTGGTACAAAATAACTTTACTCATAACATTCTCCAAATATGTTCTAATAATTAAATTCTAAAACAAAAGAATAAAATCTAATAACAGAGATAATTATAAAGGATAAAAAATAAAGGCGAGAAAGTTTCACAAATTTAAGATCTTTCTTAGGCTTAAATAAATTGAAACTCCTATAACTTGTTGATAAAAATAGATTAAATATGTTATGCTAATTTTAATACTGAAAAGTGCTTGTAGCTCAGTGGACTAGAGCACGTGGCTACGAACCACGGTGTCGGGGGTTCGAATCCCTCCTTGCACGATTAAGTAAGTTTTATACCTTTTAATGTACGTTTAAGCTATGTATTCAATTCCCTATTGAAACTGGGGTGTCGCCAAGTGGTAAGGCAGCGGACTTTGACTCCGCCACTCGTAGGTTCGAATCCTCCCACCCCAGATATAATAAAATTTTTAAATACTTATATCTCTAGTCAAAATTCACATAATGCTATAATAATTACTAGTTACTTCTAAATTCAAACGTAAGCACGATTACATTTATGGCAGTGATACAATTTATTCAGGGTGTTAACGAAGACGTAGTTCCTGATGTAAGGTTAACTAGGTCACGTGATGGGAGCACTGGTACAGCTACTTTTAGATTTTCTAACCCTAGAGTTCTAGAAAATACTACTTCTCAGCAAGGAACGATTACTGGCATGTACCTATTAGATGAAGAAGGGCAAATTGTTACTCGTGATGTAAATGCTAGATTTGTTAATGGTAAACCACAGGGGATAGAAGCTGTGCACATTATGCAGACTAAAGAATCTTGGGATAGGTTTATGAGATTTATGGAACGTTATTCAGAAGACAATGGATTGACTTTTACAAAATCTAGTACTTTTGATACTTAGTGTTTTTCTAAAAGATTAACGATCTTAGAAAATAAGTCGTGATTTGCTATATTAAGCTTATTTTCTAAAGTTGTTATCATTATCTTCTATTTACTTTTTTTTTTTTCTACGTTAATATAATAGTACGAGGCGAGTGTAGCCAAGGGGTTAAGGCAATGGGTTGTGGCTCCATGATTCGCGGGTTCGATTCCCGTCATTCGCCCTATGAATTTACTTTTTTGTATACCAATACAAAGATTTTAAGTCTTCAATAGTGTCTGTTTGAGTTTTGTCAAGCAATCTACTTATATATTTTTCTACGTTACGCTTACTTACATTGAGACTTAAAGCTATTTTATTTATGTGGTTTCCAACTAAAATTTGATTTAAGACAAAGTGTTCTTGTGAAGTTAAAGAGAACTGTAATTTATTTTCTATAGATTCACTATATTTTTTTATAAGGTTGAATTTAATTTCTTTTATTAGCACATAATTTTCTAGCATTGATTCTAAAAAGATATCATTTTTTAATACTATGTTTTTTATAATCGATTCTAGTTCTTCTGGATCAAATGGTTTGGATATGTATGCGCTACAACCTAATTTATAACCAAGAATTCGATCTTCTGTTAAACCTTTTGCTGTAAGTAAAATGAAAGGTATATGTTGAAAATTTTTATTCTTTTTTAAATTTTTTATGAAATTATAACCCTCATTATTTGGCATTATTATATCGATAACAAGGCAGTCTGGTAAATTTCTTTCTAACTCTTTCCAAGCCACATCTGACTTGTTCGTTACGATGCTTTGAATCTTTTTAAGCGAAAAATAATTTTTTATGACTTCTGATAATTTTTCTTCATTATCTAACATAACAATTTGTATGATCCTTTCATTCTCATTTTTTACAGACATTTCTGCTGCTCCTAAACCTATCTTTATGTTATAATGTAACTATATAGACTGTAAGCAAATAATTTTTATAACCTTTACTATAATTCGTCTAAATATTTTTATTGAATTTTTATGGGTAAAGTTTACGATTGGTTCGAAGAGCGTCTTGAGATTCAAGCAATAGCTGATGATATTACAAGCAAATACGTTCCACCACATGTGAATATTTTCTACTGTATTGGTGGTATTACATTTACGTGCTTTATCATTCAAGTAGCTACAGGTTTTGCTATGACTTTTTACTATAGACCAACAGTTGCTGAAGCCTTTGCCTCTGTTGAATTTATCATGACAGAAGTGAACTACGGTTGGTTATTTAGATCTATGCATAGATGGTCTGCTAGCATGATGGTTCTTATGATGATTTTACACATCTTTAGAGTATATCTAACAGGTGGTTTCAAAAAACCTAGAGAATTAACTTGGGTAACTGGAGTAACATTAGCAGTTGTTACTGTATCTTTTGGTGTGACGGGTTATTCCTTACCATGGGACCAAGTGGGCTATTGGGCTTGTAAAATTGTAACAGGCGTTCCAGAAGCAATACCTGTAGTAGGAAGTGTTTTAGTAGAACTTCTTAGAGGTAGCGTAAGTGTAGGTCAAAATACATTAACAAGATTCTACAGCGCTCATACATTTGTTCTGCCAGTTGCAGCAGCTGTTTTAATGCTAACTCATTTCTTAATGATTAGAAAACAAGGGATTTCAGGTCCTTTATAAATTTAACTTTTTATACAACTTATTTTAGGAGTAAATCATATGTCAGTGTTAAAAAAACCGGATTTAACAGATCCTAAATTACGTGCGAAATTAGCAAAAGGAATGGGACATAACTATTATGGTGAACCAGCATGGCCTAATGACCTTTTATACATGTTCCCTGTAGTTATTTTAGGAACCTTGGGTTGTATGGTTGGGTTATCCGTTTTATCACCGTCTCCTCTAGGCGAAAAAGCAGATCCGTTTGCTACTCCTCTGGAAATTTTACCTGAGTGGTATTTCTTCCCAACATTTAACTTATTACGAGTTATACCAAATAAACTTTTAGGTGTTTTATCGATGGCTGCTGTTCCATTAGGACTGATCACAGTACCATTCATAGAAAGTGTTAACAAGTTTCAAAATCCATTCCGTAGACCATTTGCAATGGCTTTATTCTTATTCAGTATAGTGTTCGCTATATGGTTAGGTATTGGTGCATGTTTACCAATTAATCAAGCGTTAACATTAGGTCTATTCTAATAGAAAAATAGCCGGGACATAAAAATAGATCCAAAAAGAACTCTTTTTGGATCTATTTTTTATTTAATTTTTACTTTGGCACCAGCTTCTTCTAATTGTTTTTTAGCAGCTTCTACATCATCTTTTGAAGCACCTTCTTTGATGTTTTTTGGTGTAGACTCAACTAAATCTTTCGCTTCTTTAAGTCCTAAGCCAGTTAGAGTTCTAACAACTTTAAGTACAGCTATTTTTTTATCTGCAGGGACTTCTTCTAAGATTAAATCAAATTCTGTCTTCTCTTCGACTTCTTGTGCTGCACCTGCAGTAGGAGAGGCTATACTAATGGCACCTACAGATGCAGATGCGCTAACGTTAAATGTTGTTTCAATTTGTTTTACCAGGTCCGCAGCTTCTAGTAAAGTTAGTGTTTTTAGTTGTTCAATAATTTCTTCTACTTTTGTTGTCATATATTTGTATTTTGTTTATTTGCTTCTTAATTGAAAGAGTGAATTTATAGTTTATGAAAATACTTTATCTCGGAAGTTATTTATATCTATTTCAATTGATGGACCCATAGTACTGCAAATATAAAAACTTTTCCAATATCTTCCTTTTGCTCCAGATGGTCTATTTTTATCTATAGATTCTTGCACTGTTTCAAGATTCGCAAGTAAATCTTCAATTGAAAAATCTGTCTTTCCGAAAGGTAAATGTACAATTCCACTCTTATCAGCTCGATATTCTAGCTTACCTTTTTTAAACTCTTCGATTGCTCCTTTTACATCTGAAGTAACCGTACCTGACTTAGGGGAAGGCATTAATCCTCTAGGACCAAGTATTTTACCCAATTTTGCTATAGCAGGCATCATATCTGGAGTAGCTATTAATCGGTCAAAGTTAATTATTCCTTTTAAAATATCTTGAATTAGTTCATCAGATCCTGCTAAATCTGCACCAGCTGATAAGGATTCATTTACTTTCTCTCCTTGAGCTATGACACCAATTCGAATCTTTTTACCAGTTCCTTTTGGTAAGATAACTGTAGTTCTTAACTGTTGATCTGCGTATTTAGTGTCTAATCGTAAGCTTATGTGTGCTTCAGCCGTTTCAATAAATTTTGCTGTTGCAGTTTCTTTTAGCAAATTTAATGCTTCCAGTGCTTTGTAAGGTCTTGCTTCGATCTTTTCGTGAATTTTTTTTATTCTTTGTGAAACTTTTGCCATTATTTTGTATATTTATTCTTTAATTAATATGCCCATATTTTTAGCAGTCCCTGAGATAATTCTCATTGCTGACTCTTTATTTTTTGTATTTAAATCTGGTAGTTTTGTTTCTGCTATTTCTTCCAATTGTTTTTTTGTAATAGAGCCCACTTTTTTCTTTTGAGGATCTCCGGAGCCTTTTAGAATTCCAGCTGCTTTAATGAGTAGGACGGATGCTGGAGGAGTTTTTAGAATAAATGTATAACTTCTATCATCGTATACCGTAATTTCAACGGGAATAATATACCCAATTTTATCAGCTGTTTTTGCATTATATTCTTTACAAAACATTACGATGTTAACACCTCTTTGACCTAATGCTGGACCCACAGGAGGTGCAGGTGTAGCCTTCCCAGCATCTAAAGCAAGTTTTACGATTGCAACAACTTTTTTAGCCATATTTTTTTTATCTTTTTTTACTAATAATAACTTAATCCCTATTCAAAATACGGGATACAAACAAATTTTATTATAGCTTATAGTTAATTTCCTTGGTCACATAAGAACTTTATTATAACACGCCCTGAAGGACTTGAACCCTCGACATCAGGTTTTGGAGACCTGCGTTCTACCAACTGAACTAAGGACGCTAAGATAATATTATAGTTTAATTTTAATATTTAATAAACTTTTTAATTTAGGAGAGAGAGGGATTCGAACCCTCGTTAAAGTCACCTCTAAACAGCATTTCCAGTGCTGCGCCTTAAACCACTCGACCATCTCTCCATGAAAATAATTATAACAAAAAAGATTTATCTAAGATATAACGACACCAAACTTTTTACTTTAAATATTTTTAGTTGTATTAAGTAGCATCAAAAATTCAGGTTCTTTTTAATAATAATATTTATAGATTAATACTCCACTGAGTGTGTTTTGAAAAATCTATACGGTATAACGTTGTTTATAATATTATGCCAGGAACCAGGTTTGAACTGGTGACACGTGGATTTTCAATCCACTGCTCTACCAACTGAGCTATCCCGGCTTTAGCTTTCAATACTTATACATCAGTTTTATTTTTTTGACAATCTTTAATCAATTAATTTTTATATTTGTCAGAATAATATTTATTCTGACAATTTTTTACCTTAAGTTTTTGATAATTCTAACTTCTCCCCTAATAAAACTTGTACTTTACCATCTGTATCAACATCTACAACTGCTGTATCACCTTCTTTAATTTTTTCTGATAAGAACTCTTCAGACAGAGTGTCTTCTAATAGTCTCATAACAGCTCGTCTAAGAGGTCTGGCCCCATAGATAGGGTTATACCCTTCATCTATAAGATGACTTTTGAATCTTGCAGTTACTTCCAACTGAATGCCTTTTTCTGATATTCGAGTGAAAACCTCTTTTAACATTATTTCAGCTATTTCTCCAACCTCATCTTTGGTTAGTTGTCGGAATACAATAATCTCGTCCAATCTATTTAAAAATTCAGGTCTAAAGTACTGTTTTAGCTCTTCATTTACTAAACTTTTTATTCGATTATACTGAGTGTCAGTCGCGTTTTCTGATAGCTCAAAACCAAGGCCTCCTCCACCTTTTTCAATAACTTTAGAACCTACGTTAGATGTTAAAATTAACAGCGTATTTTTGAAATCTACAGTACGACCTTTCGAATCAGTTAATCGACCGTCTTCTAGGATTTGTAACAATAAATTAAATACATCTGGATGACCCTTTTCGATTTCATCAAATAGTACTACTGTATATGGGCGTCTTCTAACTGCTTCAGTCAACTGGCCACCTTCGTTATATCCAACATACCCTGGAGGAGATCCAATTAATTTTGATACTGTATGTCTTTCCATATATTCAGACATATCTAATCTAACCATAGCTTCCTCTGAACCAAAAAAGTACGATGCCAATGCTTTAGTTAATTCTGTTTTTCCAACTCCTGTTGGGCCTGAAAATATGAAACTTGCTATAGGTCTATTTGGATTTTTTAAGCCTACGCGAGCTCTCCGAATAGCTCGAGATACTGCTACCACTGCCTCATCTTGTCCTATAATTCTTCCATGTAAAGTTTCTTCCATCTGAAGTAATTTTTCAGATTCGCTTCGAGTCATTTTGTTAACTGGTATCCCTGTCCATGCAGCTACAATTTGTGCTATATCTTCTTCAGTTACCACAGATACTTCTTTTGAAGGTTCATTTTCTCCTTTTTTACTTTGAGCTATGGCAGCAATTTGAGCTTTGATTTCCATTTCTCTATCTCTTAGTTGTCCAGCAGTTTCAAAATCTTGACCTCGGACAGCTTCATCTTTTTGTTTTAAAATTTCTCTAAGTTCTTTATCTAGTTCTTTGGCAGCAGGTGGTAACTGTGAGTGTAATAATCTAACTCTAGACCCAGCTTCGTCAATTAGATCTATGGCTTTATCTGGTAAGAATCGATCTGCTATATACTGATCTGCAAACTTAGCCGCTGCAGTTAAAGCTTCATCCGAGATTACAAGTTTGTGATGCTTTTCATATCTATCTCGCAATCCATATAATATTTCTATAGTTTCTTCAACACTTGGTTCTCCTACTATCACAGGTTGAAATCTTCTTTCTAAAGCAGGATCTTTTTCAATATGTTTTCTATATTCTTCCAGTGTAGTTGCACCTATGCATTGCATTTCTCCTCTAGCTAGAGCGGGTTTAAGAATGTTAGCAGCATCAATCGCTCCCTCTGCTGCCCCTGCCCCAATAAGGGTATGAACTTCATCTATAACAAGAATGACATTATTTGCAACTCTAATTTCGTCTATTATTTTTTTTAATCTTTCTTCAAACTCGCCTCGGTACTTTGTACCCGCAACTAAAAGACCAATGTCTAAAGTTACAACTCGTTTATCCTCAAGAATATCAGGAACATCTCTATTTGTAATTCGTTGGGCTAAACCTTCTGCAATTGCTGTTTTACCTACTCCTGGTTCACCAATTAAAATTGGATTATTTTTTGTTCTACGACCTAAAATTTGAATAACTCTTTCGATTTCTTTTTGTCTTCCTATCACTGGATCTAATTTACCTTCAGCTGCTTTTTGAGTTAAATTACTTCCAAATTCTTCTAATGTTGGAGTTTTTCCTTTATTCTGAGGATTACCAGTAGTTGCTTCAGCTGTATCACCTAATAATCTTATAACTTGAGTACGAATTTTTGTTAAATCTAATGCAAGATTTTCTAATACTCTAGCTGCAACCCCTTCCCCTTCTCTGATTAGCCCTAACAATAAATGCTCTGTTCCTATGTAATTATGACCTAGTTGTCTAGCCTCCTCGAGTGAGAGTTCCAAAACTCTTTTTGCTCTAGGAGTGAACGGTATTTCTACCGCTACAAAACCTGATCCTCGACCTATAATCTTCTCTACTTCAACTCTGGCATCCTTTAAATTAACACCCATTGATTTCAGTACTTTTGCAGCAATTCCTGTGCCTTCTCCAATCAACCCAAGTAAAATTTGTTCTGTACCAACGAAGTTATGACCTAATCTTCTAGCTTCTTCTTGAGCTAGCATAATAACTTTTATAGCTTTTTCAGTAAAACGTTCGAACATATTTTTAAAGTTCTACTATGTATTAATTATCATTGATGATTATATGATAGTCTCTTGAGACAACCCATTTAAGTGTTTTAAAAAAAGAAAGTGTTACTAGCTAATAAAAATCTGCTATTTTTTATATACTTTTTTTGTTCTTTTAGTTTAATATTTTTCTAATAACAGTTTCATTGTAACTCTTAACAAAAAAATAAAATCATGAAAGTAAAGAATGTAACCAATTATCAATTGGAACTAGAGAATAAATTTTTAAACAAAAATTTACCCAATATTAGAGTAGGTGATACTGTAAAATTGGGAGTGTCTATTACTGAAGGTAATAAAGAAAGAGTTCAATTTACCGAAGGTGTCATCATCGCAAAAAAAAATTCAGGTCTAAATGCAACGATTACGTTAAGACGTATAATGCAGGGAGTTGGTGTTGAAAGAGTTTATTTATTAAACTCTCCAAAATTAAAAAGTATTGAAATTTTAAGAAGTTCTAGAGTTAGAAGATCTAAGCTATATTATCTACGTTTAAGATTTGGTAAAGCAACACGGTTACAACAAAGATTTGATTAAAACGAGCTATACTGAAATCTAGGATAGCTTTTTAATTCGCTATCCATTTTTTCAGAGTCTTGTATTGTTTTTATTTGTATGCTAGATTAATTTTATAAGAATAATAATTTCAAAGTATATTTTATGGGTCGGTGCCCGAGGGGTTAAAGGGGGCGGACTGTAAATCCGCTGGCTACGCCTACGTTGGTTCAAATCCAACCCGGCCCAATATAAATGTTTAAAATTCTCGGACTAAATTACACTCCTATCATTTGTGCATTACTTTTACCTGGTGCAACCATTGGATAACAATTTGAGTCCGGTATAACTTGGAAATCTACTACAATTGGTCCGTCATATTCCATTATCATTTTTATAGAATCCGCTAGCTCAATTCTATCTTTTATTAAGACTCCCTTAATTCCAAAAGCTTCAGCTAATTGAATAAAATTAGGAGCCCCCTTTTCCATGTTGGAATGTGAATATCGTTCTCCATAAAAAGCTTGTTGCCATTGTCGAACCATTCCTTGCCAACGGTTATTAATTATCATTATTTTTATGGGTAGACTATATTGTGCAACAGTCCCTAATTCTTGCATATTCATTTGAAAGCTAGCGTCCCCAGATATACAAATTACTTGTGAATCTGGATGAGCTATCTGAGCTCCAATAGCTGCTGGAAGTCCATATCCCATAGTACCTAAACCTGCGCTTGTTATCCAATGTCTTTGACTAGTACGAACAAATTGTGCTGCCCACATTTGATGTTGTCCCACATCTGTAGTCCAATAGGCTTTTGAAGAATATTTACTTACCTCGGAGATAACTTCTTGTGGAGATAGATTTTGTGCATTTTTAGGGACCAATAAAGGGTACTCACTACGCCAGCGATTTAGGCGTTTTCTCCATGGCTGAGTTTGTTCATGATTAGGTTTATCATTTTCTTTAACATAGTCTAAAAGTTCTTGAACGACTTCTTTAACTTCCCCTACAATTCCAACTTGAGGGATCCTGTTTTTTCCCACCTCGGCAGGATCAATATCTACATGTATTACTTGAGCGTGACAAGCAAATTCATCAAGTTTTCCAGTAACCCTATCGTCAAATCGAGCACCTAAGGCAATAAGAAGATCACATTCACTAACTGCATAGTTTGCATATACAGTGCCATGCATTCCTAACATTCCTAGAGAAAGAGGAGTATTTTCATCTACGATCCCTTTACCCATCAAAGTTGTAGCGACGGGTATCTGTAAATAATCTGATAATTCTGCAATCTCCTTATATGCACCAGAGATGACTGCTCCTCCACCTACATATAGGAGAGGTTGATTAGATTGTCGTATAAGACTTGCAGCTTGTTCTATGCGTTTTCTATTATTATTCACGATGGGTGGGCAACCTAAAAGATTTATATTACCTGGTTCTACAGGTAAATAATCACATTGTTCTAATCCTACATCTTTTGGAACATCTATTAGAACAGGGCCTGGGCGTCCATATTTGGCTATGAAAAACGCTGCTGCCACTATCCTCGACATATCTTTAGTATCCCGAACAACATAAGAATGTTTAACAATTGGCAAAGTTATTCCAAATATATCAATCTCTTGGAATGCATCTGTTCCTATAAATGATCTCCCTACCTGTCCAGTAATGATAACCATAGGTACGGAATCCATATGAGCTGTAGCAATCCCAGTTACAAGGTTTGTAGCTCCCGGGCCAGAAGTCGCAAAGCAAACGCCTACTTTTCCTGTAGCTCGAGCATAGGAATCACTGGCATGAGCTGCGCCTTGTTCATGTCTAACTAAAATATGTTCTATAAACCCTTCTTTTTCCCAAGCATATAATTCATCATAAATTGGTAGAATAGCTCCTCCAGGATAACCAAAGATATGCTTAACGTTATGACGTACTAAACTGTCAATGAGTGCAAAAGCACCAGTAGTTTCCCTTTTTGATAGATTGGCTGAAAGCATTTTATTAAAACCTCATTTTTACGTAATACTTTTGTTAATGAAAGAAGTCAGTAATGTAGAATCTATATCTAAATTTAACATTGCTTTTAATGTGAGAAATAAGAAAATAACTGTTATTAAAATTATTGACAATAGAATCAATGATGTTTGTGGACTTCTAAGTAGATTAAAAAATGGCCCTATTATAGTTAATATCAAACCTAAGGTAGAGGAGATAAAAAATCTTGGAAATCGTAATATATTGTCCCAAAAGTCAGACATAGGTATAGATTAATTAATTTTTCTCATCTTTTATACTAGTGTTTATCCAGAAGATTGTAGCTTAATTTTTAGGATATAAATTAAAAACTAATTGGATATTAATAGTTATTGTAAACAAAAACTTATAAAAAAAGTATTTATGTAAAAACTTGTACGAAAAATTTTATGTGTACATTTTTTGTCACAGTTAGCGATAATAAAAATGTAACTATAGTTTTAGATCTTTTGAACTTTTAAATGGTTTATGGGTAAAAATAAAATTATAGATTACTTTTATAGTTTAACAAATTCTTTCTCTTAAAGATGAATTTTTTGTTGATTCAGTTTTATTAAAATGTTATCATTACATCCGTAGGCTTAGTAGCTCAGTGGTTAGAGCAGGGGACTCATAAGCCCAAGGTCGCAGGTTCAAATCCCGCCTAAGCCACGAAATAGATATAATATATAGGCTTTTAATAAAAATATTAATTATATATATTGAGATGTTTTAACTAAATTTGTTATAATTATTTGGTAAGAATTTTAAGGAGAGGTGGCTGAGTGGTCGAAAGCGTCGGATTGCTAATCCGATGTATGATTATATCATACCGAGAGTTCAAATCTCTTCCTCTCCTAATTGAAATTAAAATTTACTTCTTTTCTTGAATAGTTAATTCAATAGTGATATCATTTATCTTAAGTTTTTAATATTGGGATTGTAGTTCAATTGGTTAGAGCACCGCCCTGTCACGGCGGAAGTTGCGGGTTCGAGCCCCGTCGATCCCGTTCTAAATTTTCTTACATTTGAGATACATAAGTATTTTTTTCAGGAACATCTGTAAATTCTTCTACTATCTGCCTAAACTCATCACCACTAATAGTCTCTTTTTCAATAAGTAAATCTACTAGTTTATCTATTACCACTCTATTATCTTTAATTATTTGTACAGTTTCATTGTGACAGTGCTGAATAATAGATCTTATTTGCATATCAATACGTGATGCTATATCTTCGGAGTATTCTGAGCTAGAACCCATAGTTCTACCTAAAAAAGGATCTGAACCTTGGTTTTCTAATGCTAAGGGACCTATATTAGACATACCAAATCTAGTTACCATTTGTCGAGCCATAGAAGTAACCTGTTGTAGATCATTCCCAGCACCTGTAGTCACCTCAGGATACCCAAATACCACTTCTTCTGCAGCTCTACCGCCTAATGCACCCATAATTCTTGCTAATATTTGGGATCTTGAAATTAGCGATTGATCTTCTGAAGGCGTGAACCATGTTAAACCTTTAGCTTGGCCACGAGGAACTAATGTTACTTTTTGAACAGGATCATGGTGGCTTAAAAGTGTCCCTACAATGGCATGACCAACTTCATGGTATGCAATAAGTCGTTTAGTTTTACTATCCACGAGTACTGTACCTTCCATACCTGCTATGACTCTATCTATAGCGGCATCTATTTCTGACATTGTCATCGCTTGTTTTCTTCTTCGAGCTGTGAGGATGGCTCCTTCATTAAGCAAGTTTGCTAAGTCTGCTCCAGAAAAACCAGGGGTGCGTCGAGCGATGACTTCTAATGAAATTTCTTCTGATAATTTTTTATTTCTTGCATGAACATTTAGAATTTCCAATCTTCCTTTAACATCTGGAACATTGACTGTTACTTGTCTATCAAACCTTCCTGGTCGAAGTAAAGCTGCATCTAATACATCGACTCTATTTGTAGCTGCTATGATGATAATTCCTGTATTTCCTTCGAAACCATCCATTTCGGTTAATAATTGATTCAAGGTTTGTTCTCTTTCGTCATTACCTCCCCCTATTCCCGTTCCTCTCTGTCTTCCGACTGCATCTATTTCATCAATAAAAATTATGCATGGGGAATTTTCTTTAGCTTTTTTGAATAAATCTCTTACTCTTGAAGCGCCTACACCAACAAACATTTCCACAAATTCTGAACCTGAAATACTAAAGAATGGAACTCCAGCTTCCCCAGCGATGGCTTTTGCTAGTAGAGTTTTACCAGTTCCTGGAGGACCTACGAGCATAACCCCTTTAGGTATTTTAGCTCCAACGGCCGTAAATCGTTCAGGTCTTTTAAGAAATGAAACAACTTCCTGGAATTCTTCTTTAGCCTCATCTACGCCAGCAACGTCATCAAAAGTAATACCTGTTTTTGCCTCCATTGAAAAGCGAGCTTTTGACTTACCAAAATTCATAGCTTGGCCAGGACCACCCTGCATATTGTTAGATCTTCTAAAAAGAAATGCTAATCCTCCTATAAGCAATAATGGAAATAATAAATTACCAAGTATGCCCCAAGTAGAAGAATTATCACTTATCGGATGTGCATCGATATCTACATTTGCTTTACGCAACTTCGTAATTAATTCAGGTGCAGTATTTGGTAATTCTACTCGAATTCTTTGGATTCGGTTACCTAATTCAGGTCCAATTGCTTCTACAATACCAGTGTGTCCATCATCATATAAGTCAACTCGTTTTATCCATCCCATATCAAGGTATTCTAAAAATCTACCGTAGGTCATTCGAGAACTTGCAACATTTTTTCCAAAATCGGCGCTATTCGAATTACTAAACCCTTGCCATATAAAAAACAAAATAACAAGAGCTGGTAAGGACCAGAGAAATATATTTTTCCAAGAGATTTTCATTTCGATTAAATTTATGTATATGTGCCTATAGAGTTTATCTTAACAAGATTATGACAAAAATTTTTTTCTTCTTCTTCTGAGTAAATGTAGTGTGTATGAATTTGAAATTTTAGTAAGAAAGTAGTAAAAATTTGGTTATAAAACTTAAAGTAAAAATTTTTCCATTTTTTTAGTGTAAATTATAATGAGAATTATAAATAAAGGCGAGGCAATTATGGTTAAAAGAGGTTCACAAGTAAGAATTTTAAGAAAAGAATCTTACTGGTACCAAGATATTGGAACTGTCGCAACTATTGATACTAGTGGGATTAGATATCCGGTTGTAGTTAGGTTTGAAAAAGTTAGCTACAGTGGAGTAAATACAAATAATTTTTCTTTAGATGAAGTAGTCGAAGTTGTAAAATCAAAATAGTTCGAGATGAAGGATAATTGTTTTCATATCATTATCCTTTATCTCGAACTATTTTCATTTTATGTGTAATTTTTAGTTATAGTAGAAGTTTTTAATTACCAAGACTTGCCCAGTCAACATCTACGTTCTCAATGATTAAAGAAGAGTTATAAATCTGTAGAATAATCAATAAGAATACAAAAAATAACAACATGACGAAGCCCATGATTGGAGTAGTACCCCAACCAGGGGAAACTTTACCGTACTCAGAGTTAAGAGGTCTTAGAAGTTCACCTAATCTTGTTCTTAATGCCATTGTATACTTAGTAGCGAAATTTTTTGTTTTTACAGTACTATACTAATAGTATTATAAAAAATAACTGATTTCAATGTTAGATGTATTATGGAAACTGCAACAGTTCTTATTATTTTTA
>Ga0315905_10003416_pt1 | contig 16402 bp, 19 predicted proteins | sample LakEriMetagenome_5_FD_203522 | JGI IMG/M metagenome (GOLD analysis project Ga0315905, IMG submission 203522) | Freshwater fungal communities from buoy surface, Lake Erie, Ohio, United States - Buoy 4 MA121 | ecosystem: Environmental > Aquatic > Freshwater > Lake | place: USA: Lake Erie, Ohio... | reverse complement strand
TTTCCAGGAAGCCCTTGACGAGACTTGAACTCGTGACCTCTCCCTTACCAAGGGAGTGCTCTACCGCTGAGCTACAAGGGCATGTGGAAGGTGGGCCGGGTTGGATTTGAACCAACGTAGGCAGAGCCAGCGGATTTACAGTCCGCCCCCATTAACCACTCGGGCACCGACCCGAACCACACCCCAAGACCTTACCAGCCGACCATCCGGCGATCAGCCCCCCACCCCGACCGTTGCCCAGAGCGCAGTGCCGCCCGCTGGGCTCCTTACGATCCCTTCGATGCTTTCGGCCTGCGGGCCCCTCGCGGTTGCCCCGATGCGCCTGCTCCTGCTCAACGGTCCCAACCTCAACCTGCTGGGGCTCCGGGAGCCCGGTCTCTATGGCGTTACCACCCTGGCCGCCATCGAGGCGGATCTCCAGGAGCGGGCCGCCGACCTCGGGGTGGAGCTGGCCTGTTTCCAGAGCAACCATGAAGGGGCCTTGGTGGACCGCATCCAGGCCGCCCGCGGCGCTGAATCCGGCGAGGACGTGGCGGGGATTCTGATCAATGCTGGGGCCTTCACCCACACCTCGGTGGCGATCCGCGATGCCCTGCTGGGGGTGGCCATCCCGTACGTGGAGCTGCACCTGAGCAACGTGCACGCCCGCGAATCCTTTCGCCACCACAGCTTCCTGGCCGACAGGGCCATCGGGGTGGTGAGCGGCTTCGGCCCCGCCAGTTATCGCCTGGCTCTCGAGGGCCTGGTGGGCCATCTGCAGGCCCGGGTCGGGGTGGGTTGATGGTGGCCATCGGCTCCACGGGGTCAGGCCCGGTTGCGGGAGAACCTGGCCCGCTGCACCCCGCGGCTGCCCATTCGGCAGCTGATCGCCTCAAGCCCCTCGTCGCCGCCGTTCCTCCATCGCTCGCCGAGCCGGATGGCGGGAGCGATCCCGCAGAGCCGGAATCCTGCGGCGGCGCTGAGCCCCCGGTGGCTGGCGTGGCCGCCCGGGTGCGCTGGCTGGCCTCCCCCAGCAAGGCCGCCTGGTTGGCGCAGGCTCTGGCCCATCCCGATCTGGTGCTGCTGGATCATGCCCATTGCGAGCGGAAGGCCGCCGGCGTGGCCCTGCAGCTGATGTTCCGCTACCCCGGTGATGGGCAGCTGGCGGCGGTGCTCAGCCCGCTGGCCCGGGAGGAGCTGGAGCACTTCGAGCGGGTTCAGGCCCTGCTGGCCAGGCGCCGCATTCCCTTGCGGCCCCTGGCCGCTCCCCCCTACGGCGCGGCCCTCACCGCCCTGGTGCGGCGATCGGAGCCCGACCGCATGCTCGACAGCTTCCTGGTGGCGGGTCTGATCGAGGCCCGCAGCCACGAACGCATGGCCCTGCTGGCGGCCCACAGCCCGGATGCGGAGCTGCGGGAGCTCTACGGCGATCTGCTGACCAGCGAGGCGCGCCATTTCGGGATCTACTGGCTGCTGTGCGAGCGCCGCTTCCCCCGTGACCGGGTGGCGACTCGGCTGGTTGAGCTGGCCGCGGCGGAAGCGCAGCTGCTGACTGGCCTCCATCGCGAAGCCCGCATGCACAGTTAAGGGTCCCTCACCCCCGTCCCGGTTGGCCCTCCGGGGCGGGCGTTGCTGTTGCTGTCGGCAGGGATTCCAGGTTTGATGATGGGCCAACCCATGCCCTTCGAGCACCATGGCAAGAAAGGATCAGATTCTTGAGCTGATTCGAACCTGCATGGAGCGCGATGCCGCCCTTAAGCACGCTCAGGAGCAGTACTTCGCGGCAAAGGATGCTCTCTTCCAGATGGTGCGCGAGAACTGCAGCGATCTGCTCGACTTGGAGGGCGACGGGCCGGATCGTCCCACCCTCCTGGTGATGGATGAGGGCAGCCGCGCCTTTGAGGTCTGCCTCACCGGCACGGTGCACGGTGTGGAGATCAAGTCCCGCTCGATCTGCGCCTGATTCCCCCACGGGTCGGGCCCGGTTGGGAGTTCAGTCGAGGAGTGGGTAGTGGTCGGCGATCCCATCGCCGGTGAACTGGGCCACCCAGCCCTCGGGATTGTCGAAGAAGCGGATCGCGGTGAAGCGGGGAGCCCCCCCCATGTCGAACCAGTGACGGGTGCCAGCCGGTACGCGCAGAAAATCGTTCTGCTCGCACAGAACCTGCAGCACCTCCTCGCCGATGTGCAGGCAGAAGAGGCCGCGGCCCTCCACGAAGAAGCGCACCTCGTCCTCACTGTGGGTGTGCTCCGCCAGGAACTTGCGCCGCAGCGCTTCCCGATCCGGGTGCTCCGGGGTGAGCCGGATTGCATCCACCGTGGGGAAGTTGCCCGTGGCCTGCACCTGGAGGATCTCGCTGGCATAGGCCGCCAGGATCGTGTCCGGGGTGGCGTCGTGCGCCAGCTCCACGCGGGCGGGCCAGCGCTCGAAGCCGATGCCCCGTGCCTCCAGCTCTGCCCCGATCAGGGCGGGATCCTCCAGGTGCCTGGGTTTGGGGGGGTGGGCGCTGATGGTGGCATCGCTCGCCCCAGCGGCGGAATGGATCACCAGGCTGGTCATCGATCGGCAGGCCGCAGGCCCCAGGGGAAGCGCCCAGCCTAGAAAGGGCCGAAGCCCCGGCCCGCGTGACTTCTTCCCAGCCGTTCCCACCCTCCACCCCGGCCGGTGCGGCCCTCACCCTGGTGGGGGTGGGTCCCGGCGATCCCGAGCTGCTCACCGTGGCCGCGGTGCGGGCCCTGGCCGCCGCGGCGGTGGTGGCCTATCCGGTGGCGCGCCCCGGCGATGCCGGCATGGCGGCCACCATCGCGGCCCCCTGGATCGCCCCCCATCAGGAGCGCCTGCCCCTGCATTTCCCGATGACCGCGGAGGCGGAGCCCCGCCGAGCGGCCTGGCGGGAGGCCGCCGATCGCCTGGCGGCCGCGGTGGCGGCCGATCGGGCGGTGGTGCTGCTCTGCGAGGGGGATGTATCGCTCTTTGCCACCAGCAGCTACGTGCTGCTGGCCCTGCGCCGCTTCCATCCCCTTTGCCCTGTGCGCCAGATCCCGGGCATCAGTGCCGTGGCCGCGGCGGCCGCCGCCGGCGCCTGGCCCCTGGCCCTGCAGCAGGAGGGCCTGCTGATCCGTCCCACCCCCGAGGCGCCGGCTCTCCTGGAGGCGCTGCTGGATCGGGCCGCGGCGGAGGGCGTGGTGGTGGCCCTGCTCAAGCTCGGCCAGCGCTGGGCCTGGGTGCGGCCCTTGTTGGAGCGGCGTGGGCTGCTGGAGGAGGCTCTCTTCGCCCGCCGGGTTGGCTGGCCCGACCAGGAGGTGGCGCCGGCGGCTGCGGTGGCCGCCGGCGTGATGCCCTATTTCTCCCTCTTGCTGATCCGCCAGGGATGGCCGGGGGTGCTGCCCTGAGGTCGCTTCGGCAGGACCTCCCCCCGTAGGCCGGCCCAGCGCTGGCCATGGCTGAAGCAGCGCCGGCCATGGCCGAATCAGGGGGCGCCAGCCCATGGATCGCCCGCTACCGCCGGTTCCCATCCCGCAGCCCCATCCCCCAGGGCGCGAGCCGACCCCCTGGATTCAGCGATCGTTCCCGAAGGCCTGCGGCGGGCCTGGGCCGGCTGGCTCGCGGAGCAGCTCGGGGTGGCGGTGCTTCCATGAACGGGCGTTCCACCGCGGGTTCGCCCGACGGTCTGTGATGACCGCCCTCGACTGGCTGGCCCTGCTCCACCCGGCCCTGATGATCCTGTTTGTGTATCCCGTGGTGGGGGCCACCATCCGGCTGGGGATTTTGGTGCGGGAGCGGCGGCTCCAGATCAATCCCCTTCCCCCCACCGTGCCGGTGGAGCACACCGATCACGGCCGCTGGGTCACGACCGGCACGGTGGTGGCGGTGCTGATCGCCTTGCTCTGGTCGTTTCTGGTGCGCCAGGGGGCTGGCCTGCCTTTCCCTGGCGGGAATGAGCGACTCGTGCGACTGCTCGCGCTTGGCGGCGCTTCCCTGGCCGCCTGTGGGGCCCTGTGGCGCTTGCGCCGGCCGGGCCGCCGGGCCGGTGCAGCTCTGGTGGCCTGGGGGGGCCTGCTGCTGTTGGGCTTGCAGCCGGAGATCTGGCGGCTGGCTGACAGTCCTCTGCAGCCGGCCTTCTGGTCCTCCCATTTTTGGTCCGGCTGGCTGCTGATCGGCCTGTTGCTGTTTGCCATGGCGGCGGCTCCCGAGATCGCCCACCGGCCCGTCCTGCGCCGCCTGCATGTGGCGGCCGCCTTCCTGATGGCGGTGCTGCTGGCGGTGCAGGCGATCACGGGCTGCCGCGATCTGCTGAGCCTGGCCCAGCGCTAGGGGGGCTGAACAAGTCCAAGAGGTGAGAAGTCGACGGCGTTATTCAGCAGTCGCGTAGGCGAATCGGGCATCGCAACATCGCCAGTGCACCCGGGAGATCCTCAGGGGCGGGAGCTCCCGAACCCATCCGCCGCCCGAGCCAGCAGCTCTCGGGTGGCCTCCGGCGTGCCGGCCCGCATCAGGCCATGGCGCAGCTCGGCCGCCCCCGCAAACCCCTGGCAGGTCCAGCCGAGGTGCTTGCGGGCGATCAGCAGGCCTTTCTCCCCCCGGGCCGCGAGCAGGGCTTCGAGCTGCTCGGCCGCCAGGGCGAGGCGTTGGCCCGCATCGGGGATGGGGGGCACCGGCAGGCCCCGGAGCGCCGCATCGATGCGGCCCACCAGCCAGGGGGCGCCCATGGTGCCGCGGCCCACCATCACCCCATCGGCGCCCGTGAGGGCCAGGCAGCGCAGGGCATCCTCCGGGCTCCTCACATCCCCGTTGGCGATCAGGGGAATGGTGAGGGCCCGCTTCACCCGGGCGATGGCGGCCCAGTCGGCCTGGCCCTGAAAACCCTGCTCGCGGGTGCGCCCGTGCAGGGTGAGGGCCCGGGCGCCGGCGTTCTGAAGGCTGAGGGCGAAACCCACCGGATCGGCGCTGCTGCCACACCACCCCAGTCGGGTCTTCACCGTGACCGGAATCCGCACGGCCCCGGCCACCGCCGCCACGATCCGCATCGCCAGCTCGGGATCGCGGAGCAGGCCGCTGCCGCCACCCTTGCGGGCGATCTTGCGTACCGGGCAGCCCATGTTGATGTCGATCAGGAAGGCGCCACTGGCCTCGGCCCGGCGGGCGGCCTCCGCCATCGCCTCCGGGCGGTGGTCGAACAGTTGCACCCCGATCGGCCCGGCCTCTTCGGCCAGCTCCTCCACCTTGCCGCGCCCGTGGCCCAGCTCCAGGCTTGTGGCGTTCACCATCTCGGTGAACAGCAGGGCCTCGGGAGCCCAGCGGCGCACCAGGTTGCGGAAGATCCTGTCGCTCACGCCGGCCAGGGGGGACTGAAGCACCCGGCAGGGAAGCTGGCGCTCCAGCCCGTTGCCGGCCAGCCGCAGGGAGCCTGGCCAGTCGGGTGGGCTCAGCTTCTCCATCGGTGCGGGGCTGCCGCTGGGGGGCTGGCCGGCAACCGGGCTGGCGCTGGAGCGGCTGGCGGCTTGGGGAGAGGCGATCATCGGTGCCATTCTCCTTCTCCTGAGCGAGCGGCCTTGGTTTCCCCCGCCACCTCCCCCTTCGATCCTTACCCCCTGAGTCGCCCCTTGCTGGAGGCGGTGCTCGCCGACCGGCTCAGTGATCGCTTTGTGTGCACACTGATCTGGCCGCGGCTGGGCTATCAGCCGCAGACAGCACCAGCCGCTGAGCACCCCGAGGCCTGGATCGCTGGACCCGCCACACCGCCGGAGTGGGCCGAGGCTTTTCCGGAGGCGCCCGAGCTGATCGCCACCCGGCCGGCCAGCGTGCGCCTCACCCGCTCGATTCCCGCCGAGCACAAGCAGCTCCTCAAGCAGCAGCTGAGCTTCGCCGGCTACCGGATCGGAGAGCTCTATCCCCGCCGCACCCGCCGCGCCACGGCCGTGAACTGGCTGCTGGCTCACCTGGCGCTGCGGGGCGAACCCCTGCCGGAGGTGGGCCCCCTGCCGCCTCTGCTGGAGCCTCCGGCGGATCCTGTGAAGGGCCATCCCGGCGATCCGCCGGTGGGCTGATGGCCCTCAGGGCCGGATCGTGACAGGAGTGCCCAGGGGCGTGTGGCTCCTACAGCCAACCGGCCTGGTGGGTGGGGAGCCGCACGCAGCCGTGGCTGCGGGGCACCCCGAAGCGTTCGCCCGCCCGCTCCTGCCACGCGCCCCCGCATCGTGACGCTCGCAAATCTGCTGAGCACGTTGCTGGTGCCGATCGGGGTGGGCGAGCTGCTCCGGCCGCTGCTCACCGGCATGGTGCGCACCACATGGTGCTGGGGGTTGACCACGTAGAGCTTCTGCTCTGACTTTTGCTCTGAACGGTCGATCAGCAGGCTGGCGATGAAGTTCGACCATCGCAGAACCGGGCCGCGGCGGCCTTCTCCTGCTTCATATCCGGCGGGGTTGTAGCTGATCTCTGCGGCAGATCTCAGCTGGAGTGCCCTCGCCCCAGTGCGCGGTAGGGTCGTGGTTACGAACGAATTAAAGGAATAAGTCCGTGCCGCTGCCTGTGGTCGCCATTATCGGGCGCCCGAACGTGGGCAAGTCCACCCTGGTCAACCGCCTCTGCCAGAGCCGCGAGGCGATTGTGCACGACCAGCCAGGTGTCACCCGCGACCGTACCTACCAGGAAGGCTTCTGGGCCGACCGCACGTTCCGGGTGGTCGATACCGGCGGTCTGGTGTTCGACGACGACAGCGAATTCCTGCCGGAGATCCGCGAGCAGGCCAACCTCGCTCTGGCTGAAGCGGCCGTGGCGGTGGTGATCGTGGATGGCCAGCAGGGGCTGATGGCGGCCGACCAGTCGATCGCCGAATGGCTGCGGGGCCAGGGGGTGCCGGTGCTGCTGGCGGTGAATAAGTGTGAATCCCCCGACCAGGGCCTCTCGATGGCGGCGGAATTTTGGGGCCTGGGGCTGGGCGAACCCCACCCGATCTCGGCCATCCATGGCGCCGGCACCGGCGACCTGCTCGACCGGGTGATCAGCTTCCTGCCGGCCACCGCGGAGGAGGAGGGCGAGGAGCCGGTCCAACTGGCGATCATCGGCCGGCCCAATGTGGGCAAATCCAGCCTGCTCAATGCCGTCTGTGGCGAGAACCGGGCGATCGTGAGCCCGATCCGCGGCACCACCCGCGACACGATCGACACCACCATCGAGCGGGAGGGCCTCACCTGGAAGCTGCTCGACACGGCCGGCATCCGTCGCCGCCGCAGTGTGGATTACGGGCCGGAGTACTTCGGTATCAATCGCAGTTTCAAGGCGATCGAACGCTCCGATGTCTGCGTGCTCGTGATTGATGCCCTCGATGGGGTCACCGAGCAGGACCAGCGCCTGGCGGGGCGGATTGAGGAGGAAGGCCGCGCCTGCGTGGTGGTGGTGAACAAATGGGACGTGATCGAGAAGGACAGCCACACCCTCCCCGCCATGGAAAAGGAGCTGCGCGCCAAGCTCTATTTCCTCGACTGGGCCCCGATGCTGTTCACCTCGGCCCTCACCGGCCAGCGGGTGAGCGCGATCTTCCCCCTGGCCAAGCTGGCCGTGGAGCAGCACCGCCGCCGCGTCACCACCTCGGTGGTGAACGAGGTGCTGGAGGAGGCCCTGCGTTGGCGTTCGCCGCCCACCACCCGGGGGGGGCGCCAGGGGCGGATTTATTACGGCACCCAGGTGGCCACCCGGCCGCCCAGCTTCACTCTCTTTGTGAACGATCCCAAGCTCTTCGGCGAAACCTACCGGCGCTACGTGGAACGGCAGATCCGCGAGGGCCTCGGTTTCGAGGGGTCGCCCATCCGCCTGTTCTGGCGCGGCAAGCAACAGCGCGATGCCGAGAAGGAGCTAGCCCGCTCCACCGGCCGCGGACGCTGAATGGATTGGCTGCGCCAGCTTCCGATCGGCCAGTACGTGGACGACGGCGGCCCGGGCCGCGGCAGCTGGCTGAAGCGGATCGATCCGCGGCTCAAGCTGGCCTGGACCGTGGCCTTCCTGGTGACGCCGATCCTGGCCGGCCCCCTCTGGCGGCTGGCTCTGGTGGGTCTGCTGCTTCTGCTCACTCTGGTGAGCGGTCTACCGCTGCGGATCTGGCGGCGTAGCCTGCCCCTCCTGCTGTTGCTGGCCGTGCTCGTGGGACTGCTCACGACCCTGCTGCCGGCGGGTGGCACCGGCAGGGCCACCCTGCAGCGGCCCCCAGAGGAGCTGCGGCTGGAACCACCGACCCAGCCTGGATCCGGGGCGCCGCCGGAGCGTAGCGGCCTGGCCTGGGAGCTGCTGCGCTGGGGGCCGGTGCAGCTGGGGCCCGTGCCCTTCGGCCCGCTGGTGGTGACCCGCCGCTCGGCAGAACTGGGCATCATTGGCGCCACCCTGTTGGTGACCCTGATCCAAAGCGCCAATCTGCTGCTGCTCTCCACCACCCCGGAGGAGCTGGCCTGGGCGATCAGCTGGTGGCTCCGGCCCCTCGGCGCCCTCGGCCTGCCGATGGAGCGGCTGGGCTTCACTCTGCTGCTGTCGTTGCGTTTTCTGCCCTTGGTGCAGGAGGAATTGCAGAACCTGCTGCGCTCCCTCGCCACCCGCGCCGTGACGCTCAAAGGACTGGGCTGGAAGGGAGCCCTGGGCCTGGTGTTGGCCGTGGGGGAACGTCTGCTCGCCAATATCCTGTTGCGCTCCGAACAGGGCGCTGAAGCCCTGATGGCCCGGGGGGGGCGCTGGATCGCGCCGGATGCGCTGCATCGGGTGCCCAGTGGGTCTGCCTGGCCCACCAGGCTGGGTTGGTTGGCCCTGGGGGCTCTGCTGCTGCTGCGCTGGCGTTTGGGTGGCTCATGAGGGGGGAGATGGCGGCAAGGATGGCATCAGAACCCGGTGACCTTTAATGGCTCCAGCTCTGAAGGCCACGTGAGCGCTGAGCGTTATCTCAACCACCCCACCTTCGGGATGCTCTACCGGGTCGCTCCTGTGGCGGAAGGTCGTGATCTCTACGCGACCCTCTATGCCCAGCGCATTTTCTTTCTGGTCACACTCCAGAGTCGTGGCGCCAGCTTCGAGGTGATCCCGCTGATGGATGCGCGCCACCACGCCGAGCAGAATCTGTCCCGGGCCCGCCGCAGCGGTCCTGAAGAGCACAGCCGCTGGCGCCAGCTGTTCGATCAGACCTTTCTCTGAAGCGCCACCTGTGACTGTTGTGGAGCGACCGCCTTCCGAGGGCGGGGCGGACCGCCGAGGCCCGGGCCCAGCCCATCCAGCTGAGGCGTGCCCTCAGCCGTCCGCCGGCCCTCCTGCCCCTCTGGTGCTTCCCCTGCCCGTAGGCCTTGAGGCCGCTCTGCCGGAGCTGCGGCGGCGGCTGCCGGCCAGGGCCCGGATCCTGGCGGTGAGCAAGGGGCAGCCGGTCGAGGCCATCCGCCGCGCCGTGGCTCTCGGCCAGCGGAGCTTCGCCGAAAGCCGGCTGCAGGAGGCGATCGCCAAGCAGGAGTCCCTGGCCGACCTGGGGGCGCTCGACTGGCATTTCATCGGTCGGCTTCAGGCCAACAAGGTGCGCGGGGTGCTTCGCCATTTCGGCACCATCCATTCCCTCGACAGCCTGGAGCTGGCGGAACGGATGGCCCGGATCGCGGCCGAGGAGGGCCTTGCGCCGGCGGTGCTGCTGCAGGTGAAACTGCGGCCGGATCCGGCCAAGGGAGGCCTCAGCGCCGTGGAACTCCAGCAGCTCTGGCCCCGGCTGGCCGCTCTGCAGCCCCTGCGGCTGGTGGGATTGATGACCATCGCTCCCCTGGGCCTAGATGCGGCCTCCCGGCTGGCGTTGTTCCGCGACTGTGCCGCCCTCGCGGACGGTCTCGGCCTGCCGGAACGCTCGATGGGGATGAGCCAGGACTGGCCCGAAGCCGTGACGGCTGGCAGCACCTGGTTGCGCTTGGGAGGCGCCCTTTTTGGTCTGCGCTCCGCCTGAAGGCCTCCGCAGCAGGGGCAGACGGAGCCAGCAGCGCCCGACAAGCCCTTGCCTTCACTGATGTGGGACGCTATTCAGGTTCTGAGCATCCACCCAGAGGCCTCCATCCGTGTCGTTGTTCTCCCGCCTGCGTGCCGTCGTCTCCGGTGATGACTACCTCGATGGCGACTACGACGACGAACTGGATTACGACCCCGGGGAGGTCTCCGCATCGGCCCCTGCCGCCGCCTCCACGGGTCTGAGCAGTTCCAGCGCCCTGGCCCTCAACACCGACTTCGGCATCGACGATCCCTTCGCCGGCACCAATGTGATTGGTATGCCCGGCATCTCCACGGCGGTGGCTGAGGTGTACCTGATGGAGCCCCGCAGCTTCGATGAGATGCCCCGGGCCATCCAGGCTCTGCGGGAACGCAAGACCGTGATCCTCAACCTCACGATGATGGAGCCCGATCAGGCCCAGCGGGCGGTGGATTTCGTGGCGGGTGGCACCTTCGCCATCGATGGCCATCAGGAGCGGGTGGGCGAGAGCATCTTCCTGTTTGCCCCCAGCTGCGTCACCGTGACCACCGCCGGCAGCGAGGAGTCCGCATCACCCACCGTGGTGCAGAGCCGACCGGCCGCCGCCGACTCCCAGGACGCGGCCCCCAGCCCCGCCTGGGGCCGGTCGGATGCCCTGGGCTGACGCCGGGGCGCCGACGCTTGCGGGCGATGCTTTTGCGCCCGGCTCCTTCGGCATCCTGGGCTTAGGCCGGATGGCCCAGGCCCTGCTGCTTCCCCTGATCAGCGATGGGGTGATCGCCCCCGCGGCCGTGCGGGCCGCCGTGGCGAGCGAGGCCTCCGCCCGGCAGCTCGCCGAGGCCCATGGTTTGGTGGTGAGCACCAATCCCGAGGCGGCCTGGGGCTGCTCCACGGTGCTGCTGGCCGTGAAGCCCCAGCAGCTGGAGGCGGTGGCGGCCGCAGCCCGCCCGCCCGGAGATCTTCCGGAACACCCTGGCCCGCTCGGGGAGACCCCCTTGGAGCGGCCCCTGCTGCTCTCGGTGTTGGCGGGAGTCCGGCTGGAGCGCCTGGAAGCCCTCTTCCCTGGGTGGGCCTGTGTGCGCGCGGTACCCAACACCCCCTGTCTGGTCCGCTCCGGCCTCACCGGCCTGGCCTGGGGCCAGGGGGTCGACCCTCGGCGCCGGGAGTGGGTGCGGGGCCTGTTCGCCCGGGTGGGGGAAGTGATGGAACTCCCTGAGGGCCAGCTCGATGCCTTCCTGGCCCTCACCTCCTCCGGCCCGGCCTTCGTGGCCCTGGTGGCCGAGGCCCTGGCCGATGGGGCGGTGGCGGCGGGCCTGCCGCGGCTGCAGGCCCAGCACCTGGCCCATCGCACCCTGGCGGGTACCGCTGCCCTGCTGCACGAGCGGGAGCTCCATCCCGGCCAGCTGAAGGACATGGTGAGCAGCCCTGGCGGCACCACGATCGCCGGGCTGCGGGAGCTGGAGAGGGCCGGACTGCGGTCGGCCCTGATCGAGGCGGTGCTGGCCGCCGCCGCCCGCAGCCGGGAGCTCGCCTAGCTGGGGTCGCCCTTGGCCTGCCCCAGGCGTGGCTCCGTGCCCTCCAGCAGTCGTTGCAGATTGGCGCGGTGCCGCCACACCACCAGCAGCGTGGTGATCACCGCCAGTGCGAGGTAGGCGGGCCGCAGGCCACCGTTGCCGAACCAGCCCAGCATCAGCAGAGGGAGGGAGAGGGCCGCCACCACGCTCGAGAGCGACACGATGCGGCTCAGGCTCAGCACGCTGAGAAAGATGCCAAAGCAGGCCAGGCCCACCGGCCAGGCCAGGCCCAGCAGCATCCCCAGACCCGTGGCCACAGCCTTGCCGCCCCTCCAGCCGAGCCACACCGGCCAGATGTGACCCGCCAGGGCCGCTAGTCCGGCGGCCACCACCCAGCCGTCCACCCCCCAGCTCCCGGGGCCGCCGCCGAGCGGTTCCAGCACCGCCTTGGCGAGCAGCACCGCCGCGGTGCCCTTGAACACATCCACCAGGAACACCGCCAGGGCCGCTCCCTTGCCCACCACCCGCAGGACGTTGGTGGCACCGGTGGATCCGGATCCTTCCTGGCGGATGTCCACGCCGGCCAGCCAGCGGGCGGCCAGCCAGCCGCTGGGGATGGAACCGAGCAGGTAGCCCGTGAGCAGCAAGGCCAGGGGGGGCAGCGGGGGCATCAGGGGCGCAAGCGGGGGAAGCAGGGGCGGCTCAGCGGCTCAGCGGCGGGGCTGGGGGGCAGGAGGCTCTCCAGGGCCAGGCTGCCTGAGCGCAGGTTGTCGGCTTGTTGGCTGGGGAGTGCCGCGGCCTCAGTAGAGATCCTCCTCGCTGGCAATCTCCCCGGGGGTGGCGGCAAAGGCCAGCCAGAGGGGGAACTGCAGCACCGGCACGGCCACGGCGGCCTCGCCCGCATCCACCACGATGAAGGGCAGTTCCCCCCGTTCTTCCAGCCGGTCGGCCCGCTCGATCAGGGCCTCGGCCCGCTCGAACAGCACGATGCCGCTGGTGGGGCCGAAATCCTCCCGCTCTAGGCCGAGGCAATCCTGCAGGCCCCGACGCCATTCCCCCAGCCGTTCCGGTATTCCGGCGAGCACCAGGGTCTGGAAGCGGTCGCCGTAGAGCTCCCCGAGCACGGCGATCGCCGCCGCCGCCACCAGCACGTTGCGGTTGCGGCTGCCGCCGCTGGGCTGGGCCCCACGGCCGCCCTGGTTCAGGAACCACTCCTCCAGCAGGGCGGCACCGGCCGGCTCCAGGGTGCGCCGCAGCTTCCATGGATCGGCATAGAAATCCGGCTGGCCGCCGTAGCGGGCCAGGGCCCCGCGGATCATGTCTTCATCCTGGCCGAACTGTCCGGCCACGGCGGGTGCCGCCACGGCCTCCGCGGCCGTCGCCGCCTGGTCGAGGGGGGAAGGCTGCACCACCACCGGAGCCACCACCAGTTCGGCCTGCTCCGCCGCTGCGGCGAGATCCTGCAGGGCCCCCACCAGGTAGGACTGGAAGCCCTTCACCCGGTTGGCGATCAGTTCCGACTGGCCGATGGCATGGGCACCGATCTCCTGGCGGATGCGATCCCGCTGCTGTTCGAGGGCGGCGATTTCTGCCAGCAAGCCGGCGCGGCGACCCTGCAGCTCGGTGAGGGCCAGCTCCAGCAGGCTGGCGGCGGTGGCCGCCGACCCAGCAGAAGCGGCAGGGGGATGGGGCGTGCCCCCGGGTTGGTCCAAAGGCGGCGGTACTGCCGAGTCTGGGCTGGTGACACTGGTCTCCTGGCGGGACCCCGACGCATCCTGGGGGCCGTCAACGCCTTCGGGAAGGGGGCCCGCGGCGGGGTCGCTATCGGGGTAGGGGGTCATGGGGCTGGTGTGGGGGCCAGATGGGCCAGGTGCCGCTCCAGCTGCTCCCTGAGGACGGTCGGGTCGAACAGCACCGGCAGCAAATGAATGCTGCGCTCCTCACGGAAATACAACAGCACCGGCAGTCCCGGCCAGAACACCCGCCAGCTCAGCCAGGTGGCATAGGGGAAGCGGCGGATTTCTGTTTCTCCCCGCCACACCAACAGGGCGTCATCGTTGAATTCGAGCCGCAGCAGGCGAGCCTGCAGGAGCAGGAAGCCACCGAACAGCACCAGCACCAGGGCCAGCCAGCGGAAGCCACCCCAGCTGGGCTGCAGCGGCAGGCAGAGGGCCCCGAGCAGGCTCACGCCTAGGGGCACAGCGAAACTCGGGGCCAGCCTCACACTCCCTGGGGAGCTGGGCTCGGCGGCGCTGGACGACCCGGGCGGGTTGTTGCTGGTGGTGGGACGGGTCATCGAACCAGCTTGCCTTCCCAGGAGCGAAACAGAGCCGCATCCTGGCCAGGATCAGACCCCGAAGAGGATCTGGGTGAGCACCACATCCATCAGGGCCACGGCCATCAGGATCATCACCACCGCCCCCGTGGTGCTGGATCCCACCTCCTTCGGGCCACCCCGGGTGGTGAGCCCCCAACCGCAGGCCAGCACAGAGATCAATAGGCCGAACACCAGGGCCTTGATCAGCATCGAGGGCACGTCGTTGGGTTCCATCCAGGTCCGCACCGAGTTCCAGAACACCGCCGGGGGCAGGCCGTAGAGCAGGGTGCTGCTCACCTGACCCGACCAGATGGCCAGCAGGAAGAACACCAGGCACTGCACCGGCGCCATGATCACCAACGCCAGCACCCTCGGCACCACCAGGTACTCCACCGGGTCGGTGCGCAGCATGGTGATGGCATCGATCTGTTCGGTGACCTTCATCGTGCCCAGCTGCGCCGCGTAGGCCGTGGCCACCTTGCCCGTTAGCAGGGTGGCGGTGAGCAGGGGGGCGATCTCCCTGGAGAGGCCTAGGGCCAGCAGGCCGCCGATGGCAGCGCTGGCGCCCTGTTTGGAGAGCTCCGCTGCCACCTGGATGTTGAACACGGTGCCGGCCGCCAGGGCCGTGACCAGCACGATCAGGAAGCTGCCGGGGCCAGCCTCCAGCAGCTCCTGGGTCAGGTCCTGGCGACCGATGCGTAGCCGGGCGATGGCGCTCACCGCCTGGCCCCCGATCATCAGGCTCGCCCCGAGGCGCCTCAGCCAGCGGGGCAGATTGCGGTTCTGCAAGCTGGCGGCCTGCTGGCGTAACCGGGCGGCGGCTGCCCGGCCCGCACGGTTGCCACGAGCTGCCGCAATGGGGTCGGAGGCCTCCGGGGGGACCTCCTGCGGCGTGCTGGGCTGATGGATGCGCATCGCCCTGCTACCTAGGCTCCACCCCAGTCTCATCGATTCTGAGCCTGCAGGTGCAGCCCTCGCTCGGGCCAGCGGCGCATGATCACCAGGCCGAGCACCACCAGCAGCGCAGGAATCAGGCCCATGCAGAGCCGGATCGCCACCAGGGCCGAATCGGGCTGGAGGATGCCGCGGGAGGCCTGGTAGCCGCTGAGGCTCATCAGGTTGCCGAAGAGGAAGAGGGCCACGCTCATGCAGATCTTCTGGCCCAGCACCATCCAGGCGCTGAACAGGCCCGCTGGCTTCTCGGGGTCGGCATCAATGGCATCGGGTAGCAGCGACCAGGGAATCAGGTAGGCGGTTGAGGCGCCAAGACCCACCAGCAGGATGGCGGCAAGCAGCAGCACGAGCCGCACCCCATTGCCCAGGGAGCCTGTGGGGGCCACCGCCGCATCGAGGGGCAGCATCAGCATCGCTGCCAGGCAGCCGGCGATCCACAGGGTGGTGCCCCAGCGCAGGGCCTGCACTCGGCCCCTCACCGCCGCCACGCGGGTCCAGATCTGCAGGCCCACCAGGGTCATGATCTGAAAGGGCAGCAGGATCCAGTTGCTCCAGCTCTCCGGCAGCCGCATCACCACCGGCAGGTAGATGAGGGCGGCGGTCTGCATGATCTGTAGGGCGCACCAGAGCATCAGGTAGAGGCCCAGCACCATCAGGAAGCGACTATTGCTGCGCACGCGACGCAGCTGACGGCGGGTGGAGCCCTTTTCCACCTGGGGTTGGGTGGCCAGGCGAGCGGCCGGCGCGATCCCCCAGGCGCACAGCAGGGTGCACACGGCGATCACGGAGCCGGAAAGAAGGCCAAGTCGCAGGTAATTGCCGGCGATGTGGTGGTCCTTCAGCAGGATGCCGCCGAGCACGATGCCGAGCAGGCTGGCGATGATCGAGCCGGTGAAGCGGCTGGTATTGAGCTGGGTGCGCAGCGTGGTGCTCTCGGTGAGCTCGGCGGGCAGGGCCGAATAGGGGAGGTTCACGCAGGTGTAGAGAGAGTTGGCCACCACCGAGATCGCCACAAACACCCAGAACTTCATCCAGATCCCGCCGGGGGGCAGCCACCACATCGCCGCCATCGCCGCCCCCAGCGGCACGGCGCTGGTAAAGATCCAGGGCAGGCGCGGCCCCCAGCGGGTCCGGGTGTGATCGCTCAGCCAACCCACGACCGGGTCGTTGAAGGCATCCCAGAGCCGGGCCACCATCAGCACCAGCCCCGCCATCCAGGCCGGCAGCCCGGCGGCCGAGGTGTAGAAGATGAACATGTAGAAGCCGATCAGGGAGGCGGCCATGCCGGTGCCGGCGTCACCCAGGCCGTAGGAGAGGAGCAGTCGGCGGCGTTGGGCCTTGGGCAGCAGGTCGGGGTCTGTGGGGCGCAGCGTGGAGGGGGTGGTGTCGCTGGCCGGCGCTGGGGAGGAGCTCAAAGGCGGTGGCCTTGGGTAAGCCATAATGGTCCAGCCTGGTGGCCGTTAGCCAGGTCGACCAACCCGGCTGATGCGTTCGCCTCAGCTTGGTGGACACAGCAGCCTTCAGGAATTCAGCGGCGAACATTCGTCGACCTGATTCATCTCTTGGGGCTGATGATTTGCCAGGTTGTTTGTTGTGCGGGCGTAGTTTAGTGGTAAAACCTCAGCCTTCCAAGCTGATGATGCGGGTTCGATTCCCGCCGCCCGCTT
>Ga0315905_10003414_pt1 | contig 16405 bp, 13 predicted proteins | sample LakEriMetagenome_5_FD_203522 | JGI IMG/M metagenome (GOLD analysis project Ga0315905, IMG submission 203522) | Freshwater fungal communities from buoy surface, Lake Erie, Ohio, United States - Buoy 4 MA121 | ecosystem: Environmental > Aquatic > Freshwater > Lake | place: USA: Lake Erie, Ohio... | reverse complement strand
AGTAGTCCAAAAGATGCAAGCTCGCCGGGTGATTTGATCACCAAGGCATGGTTGGTCGAGGGACTTGCGAGTGTCGATCCACAGCGCGCGATTCGAGAGGCTAGAGAAGCGATTGTGGAGTACTCCCAGGTCATGCAGCGCATGAGCGATGAATGGTCGAGCGAAGTTAAGATACAAGCGATCGATGCTTTCTTTCGTTGTTTGATGGTGGTCTCGGGAATCGAGGAAGCCAGTGCAACGGTACTTACACGCATCGAAGCTATCCCCCCGGAAGATCAACAGTTGCTCAGGCATACTGTTGTCGCAAGCGAGCTTCGTACACTGGTCTCGAAGTCTGCTTTTCCCAAGGGAGTTCATGGTGAGATTTTGTCTGGATCCGTGTTGCGGTCCATGCTCAGGATCGGATCGGACCACCCCGAGGTCCGTGATTTGCTCGATCGGTACTATGATGGGGACCAAGCCCAGAGGCAAGATTCCTTGGTTGAGCTTCTTGTGGTCGATGCGGAGAGTACCCAAGATACCTTTCTTATGGCATTGGGTTGGACCAAGCGGATCATGAATAGGCAAGGGGAACGAGGCAGGGACCAGGACGAATCGTTTCCTGTTGTTTCGGAGAGGGATCTTGAAGGATTCGTCGGTCTACTGGCGTATTGGATACAAAAAAGCAGTTCCAGAAGCGTTCCATGGGAGGGTCTCGGTACGATCTGCGAATCGTTCCTTCGAGCGTTTCCGAACAGTCTAGATCTAAAGATTGGATCGGCGGTTTTGGCGATGCGATTTCAAAAGTGGGACATTGCAATTGGCTATCTTGAAAACATCGGTCCGAACTCTCCCAACAGAGTGCTCATCGATGGGCTGCTTCAGGAGGCTAGGAACCGATCGAGCATGGCGCATGCGAAGTAGGAGCTTCCATGCAAAGAGGACCCAAATCATGATCCTAGGACCAAAACGATGAAAGCAGTGATACTTGCAGGGGGGATTGGGACAAGGATCTCGGAAGAGACGCATCTGAGGCCCAAGCCGATGATCGAGATTGGAGGTATGCCGATCTTGTGGCACATCATGAAGATCTATTCAGCTTTTGGAATTCATGACTTCATCATTTGTGCAGGCTACAAGGGATACATGATCAAGGAGTACTTTTCAAACTATTTCCTCCATATGTCCGATGTGACTTTTGACATGGGCAACAACACCGTCGAGGTCCTTCACAAGAAGGCTGAGCCTTGGCGAGTGACGGTTGTCGATACAGGCGAAGCGACGATGACCGGTGGACGGCTCAAGCGAGTGGCGCGGTTTCTTGGACAGGAAACTTTCTGCATGACCTATGGTGATGGAGTTGCCGATATCAACATCGAGGAATTGATTGCCTTTCATAGGCGAAGTGGGGCGGCGGCCACGCTGACGGCCGTACAGCCTCCTGGACGCTACGGAGCGTTGTCTTTTACCAGAAATGATCCGAATCGAATCTCGGTGTTTCAGGAAAAACCTGAAGGCGATGGAGCTTGGGTCAACGGTGGTTTCTTTGTTCTCGAGCCATCGGCGATCGACTACATCGAGCAGGGGGATCAGACGGTTTGGGAGCGCGAGCCGCTTGCGAACTTGGCTGCATCAGGGATGCTTTCTGCGTATCGACATCGAGGATTTTGGTTGCCCATGGATACACTTAGGGATCGAAACGAGTTGCAGCAGCTCTGGGAAAACGGCAAAGCGCCTTGGAAAGTCTGGGATAAGTAACATGTTTCATGATTTGTTTCGAGGCAAAAATGTCTTCATCACAGGTCATACCGGCTTCAAAGGGAGTTGGTTGACAGCTTGGTTGGTTTCGCTCGGGGCGGAGGTTTTTGGGTATTCGCTTGAGCTGGAATCCCACGAGGTGCTTTTCGACCATCTGCGTCTTGGTGATACTGTCAAGCGCGATGGCCGAGGAGATATCCGCGATGCGGGAGCTTTAGCACAAGCGATCTTGAGCTCACAGCCCGACTACATCTTCCACCTTGCAGCACAACCCTTGGTCAGAGCATCGTATCGAAAGCCTAGGGAGACTTTTGAAACGAACGTACTTGGGACGGTCAATTTGCTGGAGGCTCTGGTCGGATATCCCAAACGATGTTCCGTCGTGGTCGTAACAACGGACAAATGCTACGAGAACAAAGAGTGGCTGCACGCCTACCGGGAAGAGGATCCCATGGGCGGTTATGATCCTTACAGTGCATCGAAGGGTTGCGCGGAGTTGGTCACAGCTGCTTATCGATCTTCGTTTTTCTCCGGTGCCGGTTCTTTGGTAAAGGTCGCCTCTGCACGTGCAGGAAATGTGATTGGTGGAGGCGATTGGGCACCCGAGAGAATCGTTCCGGACATCGTTCGATCTGTGAGGTCTGGGGAACCTGTATCGGTTCGAAATCGGCAAGCGACGAGGCCTTGGCAACATGTCTTAGAGCCGATTTCTGGTTATCTGTGGCTTGCCGCCCATCTAGGGACCCCTGAGATTTGCGGATACGATCCAGAGCTATTTTGCTCGGCGTTCAATTTTGGTCCGCAGCTTGAGAGCAATCGCAGTGTTTCCCAATTGGTCGATAGCTTCCTCAAGCATACCGGCGGAACCTGGGTCGACGCTTCGAATCCCGCGGAGCCCCACGAAGCTTCACGACTGAATCTCTCGATTGATAAGGCTTATCATATGTTGCGGTGGAAGCCAACATGGTCATTCGAATCGTGCGTCGAACAGACGGCAAGTTGGTATCAATCGGTTCAGGACGGATTCGATCCAAAGGTGGCTACGCTAGGATGTATCGAGCGGTACGTAGAGGATGCCACTAGGCTCAATCAAGCGTGGACCGAAGTATAAGCTTTTGCTGTCAGAATCGCGATCGGATACACGATCGAAACAAGTCAACTTATTAGGGTTTTCGAAATGGGTTTTGAGCAAAATAGGGAGTGGTTCTAAGACGATGAATGCCCAAGAACTGCGAGAAGAGATCCAGAAGCTCGTTGGCGAATATTCGCGAATGAACCACCGCTCCAACCTACCGGGAGACGCTCTCGGCCGTTCGGAGTTCGTCCCTGGTCAAACCCCAGTGCCCTACGCTGGCCGTGTCTTCGATGAGGACGAGGTCAAGGCTGCCGTAGATAGCGTGTTGGATTTTTGGTTGACCCTCGGTCCTGAAGGAGATCGTTTCGAGCGTTCGTTGGCCGATTTTCTAGGGGTAAGGAATTCGCTTTTGGTCAATTCGGGGTCGAGTGCGAATTTGCTCGCCATCACTGCTTTGACTAGTCCGAAAATACCTAAGGAACGGCGATTGTGTCCGGGAGACGAGGTGATCACCGTCGCGGCGGGTTTTCCCACGACGGTCGCACCTATCCTTCAGTGCGGAGCGACTGCGGTTTTTATCGATGCCGATCCCATCACTGGGAACGCCAAATGCGAGCAACTGCAGGATGCTTACTGCAAGGGAAAGACCAAAGCGGTGATGATGGCCCATGCATTGGGCAATCCATTCGATCTTAAGACGACCTTAGAGTTCTGCAGCGACCATCAGCTTTGGCTTGTTGAAGACAACTGCGATGCTCTTGGATGCAAGTATACCATGCCAGCCGATTCGCATTGGCAAGAGATGTATCCGAAGGAGTCTGGACAAGCAGACGGCAGTCTTTGTAAATTCACAGGAGCTTGGGGGGATCTTTCGACACAGAGTTTTTATCCACCGCATCACCTGACTTTGGGAGAAGGCGGGGCCGTAAATATCGTCAAGCAATCGGCACTTAAGGTGATCGTGGAGAGTTTTCGGGATTGGGGTAGGGATTGCTGGTGTCCGTCGGGTAAAGATAATACTTGCAACAAGCGGTTTGGTTGGCAGCTAGGGGAGCTACCCGATGGATATGACCACAAGTACATCTATAGCCACTTAGGCTACAACCTTAAGCCATTGGATATCCAAGCAGCGATCGGCATCAAGCAGCTCGCAAAGCTGGAGCGATTTATCGAGGCGCGGAAGCGGAACTGGCATCTGCTCCGATGTGGTTTGGAAGGCTTGGAGGATGTGCTTGAGTTTTCGTTACCAACCCATGCATCGAATTGGGATGCGGAAAATGGTTTCTCTTGGGACTCTTCGGGTTGTCGAACGGAATGCTCCTGGTTTGGGTTCAAGATTGGAGTAAAGCCCACGGCGGGTTTTACGCGAACGGAGCTAGCCAAGCATTTGGATTCCAAGTTGATCGGCAACAGGATGCTTTTTGGGGGGAACTTACTCAGGCAGCCTGCGTTTGCCAATTTGCGTAAAGAGAATCCTCAAGCGATTCGAGTCGTCAGCGATCTATCGGGGGCCGATCGGATAATGAAGGAAGCTCTTTTTGTGGGGACTTATCCTGGTTTAACCGAGGAAATGATCGAATATGTGATCGCGACGATCGTAGAATTTTGTCGTGGCCAATAAGCTTTTTGAGACGAGTAGAGTACGAGTAACACGGGCGGTGCAATGAACGTTTTGATTACGGGCGGTTGCGGATTTCTGGGGTCGAATGTCGCTAGCAGATTTCTGCAGGATGGCGCAAGAGTGACGATCATCGATAAGATGCAGAAGTCAGGATCTCGAGAAAATCTTCGGTGGCTTCAAGATTCCAGCAAACACGATCGGGAGCTTGAATTTCACGATTTCGATATAGCCTCGATCGATCGGATGGCAGATGTGTTTCAGAAACGCGGGCCCTTCGATTACGTGTGCCACTTAGCTGGACAAGTAGCGATGACAACCTCGTTGGCCGATCCGCTCAGCGACTTTAGAACCAACGCTTTAGGTACGGTTCATGTTCTCGAATGCGCTCGGAAATGGTCGCCCAAGTCGTTGGTGGCCTTCAGCTCGACGAATAAAGTTTATGGGGACTTGCGACATCTGGAATACAGCCAGAATGAGACAAGGTATTTGCTCCCTGAGTATCCCAACGGGATCGACGAGACGATGCCTTTGGATTTTGCCTCACCTTATGGATGTTCCAAGGGGAGTGCAGACCAGTACGTGCGCGATTGGTACAGGAATTTCGGGCTCGATACGGTCGTGTTTCGGCATTCTTCGATCTATGGAGGGCGGCAGTATGCCACGGCCGATCAAGGCTGGATTGGTTGGTTTGCTAAGCAGGCAATCGAGCAAGACTCATGCAAAAGAAAAGGGGCCGAGGTCGTACCATTTACGATCTCAGGGACGGGAAAACAGGTGCGCGATGTCCTGCACAGTGAGGATTTGATTTCCCTTTACCAAACTGCCTATGACAAACGAAGCCTCTGTGCAGGTGAGGTATTCAACATTGGAGGTGGGATGAGTAACAGCTTGAGTTTGATCGAGCTTTTTGAGCAACTCTCGCATCTACTAGGGCGATCGGATGGATTAAGCTACTCACGATTGCCCCGTAGGCAGAGTGACCAAGACTTCTTCGTCGCCGATATAACCAAGGCCCATAACTTGCTAGGGTGGTCGCCGCGTGTAAGTGCGAATCAGGGGCTAACACAGATGATCGATTGGGTCGGTAGTCTATGAAAGTATCGATCATCACTGCAGTCTATAATCGCGTAGAAACCATTTCTCACACCCTGGAGTCGGTTCTCGAGCAAACCCACCCGGATATCGAATACATCGTTGTCGATGGCATGTCCAATGACGGGACAGAGAGTATTGTCTCGAAGTATTCCGATCGGATCGACAAACAAGTTCGAGAGAAGGACCAAGGGATCTACGATGCGTTGAACAAAGGGATTCGAATGGCCAGCGGGGATGTCGTCGGATTGCTGCATGCAGATGATTTTTTTGCTCACCGCGATGTCGTCGCAAACATAGCCCAAGAGTTTTCGGCCGACCCTTCGACGATGGGGGTCTACGGGGACTTGGTCTATGTCGATCGCCATGAACCGACCCGAACGGTGCGGCGGTGGAAGTCTGGCGATTACGAGGTGTCGAAGTATCGATGGGGCTGGATGCCGCCTCACCCCACGGTGTACCTCCGAAGGGAATGCTATCTTAGGCATGGTCTGTTTCGCGATGACCTCCATTTCGCAGCCGATTACGAGTTGCTCCTTCGAATGATGCTCGTCAACGGAGTTCCGATGCGGTACATTCCTCAGATTCTTGTCTGTATGCGGGTTGGGGGCTTGAGCAACGCGTCGGTCTCGAATCGAATGCAGGCCAACCGAGAGGACGCAAAGGCTTGGTCGGTCAACGGGTTGCGGCCGCCCTGGGCGCTGCGATTGCTCAAGCCCTTGAGGAAAATTTACCAGTACTTTTGAGCGGCTTTGTGAAAATGGGGACTTTTGTGCAGCTCGATAACCGGAAGCATTGCAGGGAGCTTGGACGAATCGCCGATTCGAGTAGACATTTGGAGTTGGATTTCCTAAGATGGAACCGCAGATGACAGAAAGCTAGCTTTAGGGGCTCTGTGGAAAATATCGGGAGGCGAAACACTCCCTGAGGGTCAAAGGCGGTCGATTATGGATAAGCCTAATTTGCAGTACGGGTTCGACGATTCTGGCTCGGCTGGCCGCGGGTCCAATGTATCTGACGAGCCTGCGATGCCAACGATTGACTTTTACGGTGCTTTATGGCGCCGTAAGTCGGTGATCGTGCTTCTATCGGTCCTCGGTGCGGCAGCCGCTAGTTTGCTCTATACGCAGGTCACACCGGTGTATGCGTCGGTGATGAAACTGATGCTTTTCGTGCAGGCTCCTCCGAGCGTAATCAATGGAGAAGTCGTACCGCAGACTGTCTCTTTGGAAAAGCATAGGGTTTTGCTTTCCGGGCAAATGGTGCTTGCCGAGGCGATCCGCAACGGGCAACTGGACAAGTTGGTTTCGTTCCGTGGGGTTGACTCGCCGATTGTCGATCTGCGTGAAATGTTGACGATATCGCCTGTAGGCAAAGACCTGACGTCGGATGCATTGGAGATCATCTGCGAGGGAAAAGTCAAAGAGGATTTGCCTGGCATTTTGAATCAAGTCGTGGCTTCGTACATCTCAGCGATCGAAAAGGATTCGGAGATTTCTGGCAAGGAGTCCGTCGAGTTGATCGAACGATTGCAACGTTCGCTAGTTGATGATCAGAAGGTGGACCAGGATCGATACTATCAGTTGCTCAAAGAGCTTAATTTGACAGCCGAGAACGACAAGGGTCGGTGGGTCAATCCTTATGTTTCCGAGATCGAGAAGTTACGGCTCGAGAGAGATGATATCCTTCTGGAGTTTCGAGACGCGGATCAGCAGCTCGAACAATTGCGAACCGCGATGGATCCGGCAACCCAGAGGGATGATCTTCTGAGGCTTGCGGTCATCGAGGGACGGAAGTATTTCAATTTGGACAAACAGGACCGGGGAATGGACTTCCTCAACGGGATGTCAGAGGAAGATAGGCTTCGGCTCACTCGCTACGAACAGCGGATGGAATCCGCGAATGCTGAGGTCGTCGCGGTGGATTCAGAGCGAGCCGAGGCGATGTCTCGCTACGGTGCAAAACACCCTCAGGTGGAATTTGTAGAAGCGAAATATCAAGCAGCGGTCGCAACACGCAATCGATTGAATCAGGAGTTGGAAACACTGCGGGGCTTTTTGACAAGCGAACAGGATATTGAGGATAAAGGATCCGAAATAACCAAACGGACACAAAACGCGGACAGCGAGCTACTGCAATCGTACGCGGTTGCCTTGTCCAAAGAGGTCCGGACTAGGGACAGCGAGATACTCCAACTCTATGCAGCATCGCTATCGAATCAACGAGAACGCTCAAAATACAATTTGGATCGAATCGCAGAGGATATTGCGGAGTTAACGGAAAAATCCAAGGTGATCGCTGGTGAGATCACTGAAGTCAACATGTTGAGGGATCAGATCGAAGAGCGGCGCAACACCGTCGGCCAGATCTTAGAGCGGCTTTCTGCCATGCGGGCCATGTCCAACTCCTACTCATCGACAAGAGTCAAGATCATCGACGAGGCCTCGTACCCGAGCCAAGTTTTCCCAAAACTATGGAAGTTTCTACTCGGTGGGCTCGCTTTAGGAGGGTTGCTAGGCTGCGGACTGGCAGTCCTCATTGACCACTCGGATCTTGCATATCGCACACCGATTGACATTCAGGAAAATCTCAACACCCCAGTGCTATGCAAAATCCCCAGGATTAAAAAGTCGAAGGTTCCTGCAGGCTTTGCCGGCTCTCCGATGCTAGTTGCAGCACATCAGCCAAATTCTTCGGTGTCCGAATCGTTCCGAGCCGCTCGCACATCCCTGCTTTTTACCGCAGCGCAAAATGGCGGTAAGGTCTTCATGTTCACCAGTCCATCTCCGGGAGATGGTAAATCGACGACGATTGCCAATTTAGCACTATCGTTAGCGCAGACCAATAAACGGGTCTGCTTGGTCGATGCGGATTACCGGCGTCCCCGTGTTCAGCAGAACTTCGGCGTCCAGTTCGAGCCCGGTGGGATGCAGTACTTGGAAGGGCAATGCACCCTCGATGAGGCACTTAGGCCTTGTGAATTTCAGAAGAACCTCTGGTTGGTCACCACAGGTGGGCGGCCCAAGAACCCTGGGGAGCTCGTCGCTTCGGAGTCCTTTTTGGAGTTTATCGGGGAGCTTAGAAGTCGATTCGACTTCGTTCTGATCGATTCGCCACCGGTGATCCCTGTTGCGGACGCAACCTCCATCTGCGGGCTCGTTGATGGAATCATTATGGTCTTGCGAATTCGCCGAGGCGTCGTGTTATCAGCACACAAGGCCAAGAGTCGATTAAACATGGTCAATGGGAATCTTATCGGCGTCATCGTCAATGGGATGGACGAGAATCTCTATTACAACGAATATGGAACGTATTACCGTGGTGCTTATTACCATGGGCATTCCTATAAGAATTATTATGACAAGAAATATTCTGATTATTCGGACAAGGTACGTAAAGAGGATCGTGTCTCGAGCGACCGATCGGTTTAGGTATATAGCCATCACCGAGGCCGAATCCGCAAAATAGGGTGGCCATAGACTTGTGTAAAGCGACGCGTCGACATCGACGCGTCTTTCATTAGGAATGTTGGATTGTATGAATCTAAAGGGCGATTGGTCAAATGGATAAAAAGATAACCATCGCACTGCTAATCGCGGCAGTAACCCTGCAAATTCCCGCTATCGGGTTGATACTTAAGCAGATTTCCTTTGCGGGTTTATCGATGGATCTGGCCTTGTTTTTTTTGGTTTTCGCATTTATGGTTTTGACTGGAATTGGCACTCCATTTTCAAAAGCGAGTGCGAATGAACCGTCGATCCGAGTGCGTTTTTTGATTTTGATCGTCTCGGCAGCCGTTATCGCGTGTCTTTGGGGCGGTTTTTCAAATGAGCCAATTTGGGTTTTTCGCGGGGCAGGCCTCAGCTTTGCCGCATTGATTGCGTTGGTCGCAGGTTTCTCTACGAACCGCTTGTTCTATATGGGGCTGTTGCTTTGTATGGTTCCTCTGTCGTTATGGAAGACCGCGCCTTGGTTGCATTCGCTTGCGCAGTGGTTGGCTAGTAGTTTTGCCGGTTGCATGTTGGATATTTACAAGGTGTTCTACTTTGCGAAGGGGAATGTGCTCGGTTTGGTCAGTGCCGATTTTCTACAGAATGAATCTTGCTCTGGTCTTAGTCTTATCTACCCTATGGTTTTGTTGGTCATAGCCTATGGATGCTTCAAGGGCTATCGCTTTCTTCGATTCTTTTACTTGTTGGTCGTGTTGTTGTTTTGGGCAATCGTGGCCCAAGGGGCATGGATCGCAGTGGAGGCGATTTTACAAGATGGGCAATCGGCGAAAGTTTCCTATAGCAGCGGAGCTGCGTCTATAGTCCTTTTAGTAAGTGTCTTGTTGCTCACATGGAGCGGAGATCAGTTTCTCTCAGCTTTCGCTGGACCATCTAGCGAGAAGGAGTCAGATACTGCCAGCGATCCAAGGAAAAATGAATTGCCCAAGGATCTCAATTTCCCTGAATCGAAAGGTCCTTGGATTGCCCTTTGGTCCATGATAGTAGGTGTTGCTTTTCTCGGCGGTTGGTCGATCTACAAGGGCCAGTGGGCGCAGGGGTTGAATCTTCGACAATCAGAAGCGATTTCGGCTGTAGAGTCTTTGAAGCTTGAATCCGGAGTTGAGGGATGGAAGATTGGACCAGCAACGCAATCACTGGAAAGCTTTAGTCCAGTGTTCCGACATACACCAAGTTGGAATCATCGGGAGTGGGAGCTGACCCCAGAGCAGAACCGGGAGGGGAGCATGAAACTTCGCATCGATGGGATTTGGATAGCGTTACCAGAACCAGATTGGCTTTGGCGATGGTACGGCTGGAAGACCGACCTTGGGATATCTGACGACAACGGCAGCTACAGCTTCGGGATGAAACGATCGATTGTTGAAGAAGCTTATGTGGTGTCTAAGGGGGTACGTGTCGTCGGAGATAGCACCTTACCGGGACCGGTTGTACAGGTTTCCTTGGTGCAAGAGTCGGTCCGTCCGATCACCGAGAAACAGCGCAAAGAGCAAAAGGAGTTGCATGCACGATGGGTCGAAGCGATCGAGAAGCAGTTGAGTTTCGGCGCAGCGATCGGTGATTCGATTCGATAAGGGAGCTTGCTTTATGTTGAGATTTCTGACGGATCTCCCCGTTCGAATCATCGCATGGATCTCCGATCTACTGGAGATAACGCTTCGATTTTTCGGAGGCTTCCTAGATCGCGGGAACTTTGAAGAGTCGGATCGTCCAGTTGGTTTCTATAGATTGTTGAACCGTAAACTCGGCCAATTCTTCTGGTTTCTAGCACAACTCATCAGCTACCCGATTGCGGGTTTCTTTTACCGAGGGGAGCGTCGGCGAGCTTTTCTATGCAGCATCCCTTTCTGGTTGCTAGGATCGAGCGTGATGGCAAGTTGTTTGCTTGTGGCGTTCAATCGCGAACGCATTCTCAACCGATATCTGGCTCGGGTCCAAAATGCATACAGCAAGCAAGACGGACCGAAAGGAGTTCGGGCGGCGATGCGGTGGATTGGAGACACGGAGTTTGCAAACGCAGACCGCAAGTTCCTATACTCCTTGGTAGAAATTCAAAATGGAAACGCAGGATCCGCCGAGCGGATTCTTGAAGGTTTATCGCCAAGGGATTCCACAGGATTGGGTATAGCGCATTATTGGAAAGCCAGTCAATGTGTCGGGAAGTTGGAGGAATCAACCCTCGGGGAGTCCCAACGCCGAGAGCTCGTCGAGGAGTTGGATTGGCATCTGGAGAGGGCCTCCGGGGTGCGTCCTGAACAGATTGCTTTGTTGGAATCGATGAAGGCGTATTGGGATGGTCGCTTGGACGAGGCCGAGTCGAAGTATCGCCAGGTATTTGAGTCCGATGTCTTTCAAAGTCTGGGGTTTGCTTCATTGTTGAAGCGATTGGGAAAGGATCAAGAGCGTCAGACGGTGTTGAAAACAGGTGCTGAACGCATGGCCGACGGTCTGCGTTCCGATCCATGGAATCGAGCCTACCGCGTGCAGCTTGCGTCCCTTTATGAAGCGCTCGGCGAGTGGGGCAGGGCAGAACAGGTCAACTTGGAAGGGTATAAGATCCACAGGGACCAGGATTCGATCGATGCTTATCTTGCATCCCTGGAGCGACGGGCCGAGGCCGCTTTGAAAGAACCAAGAAACCTCAGAGAAGTAGCCTATTGCTTGGTGAAGTTTCTCCGAACCAGTGGGGCAAGCCCAAGGGTTCAAGACATCATGGCTAGAAGCTTACTGAGACCTCAATCGGAGCTATTGGAACTTCAAAAGCAGCTCCAGCAATGGCTCGTCGAGGGCTTGGACTTACCGATGGTCCATTTGAGTCTTTCGTTCTGCAAGGGTCTCTCAGGGGACGATGCATCGAGAGATTGGCACCTTGAACAAGCCTGCCGTTACGAGCAGGCAACCATAGGACTTGTCCAACCCCTTATCGGAGCCATGCAGGAGGCTTCTAAGAGCCAACAGGAACTGCATGAGCGCATGGAGCGATGGCGGGTCGTAGAGGGTGCGATCGATCCCAAAGAACGTTAAGGCGGCTCTGTTACTTTTCAAGCATGGATTGTTCGAGTCTAGACAAATCGTGATCGACCATCATCGCGGCGAGTTGAGCCAAGGATATCTTTGGTTCCCATCCAAGCTCAGTTGAGGCACGGCTTGCATCGCCCCTGAGGTTTTCTGGTTCCACAGGGCGTTGAAACCGGGGATCGTGGCGGTAGTACGTTTTCCAATCGAGTCCTACATGTTGGAATGCAAGCTCGAGAAATTCGCGCACGCTATGCGCTTTGCCTGTGGCAAGGATATAGTCTTTGGGGGTTGGTTGCTGGAGCATTAGCCACATGGCTTCGACGAATTCAGGAGCGCAGCCCCAATCTCGAGACGAGTCGATATTGCCGAGGACCAATTCTTTTTGGAGTCCTAGTTTGATCGATGCCGCGGCGATACTGATTTTTCGCGTGACGAAGTTTTCTGCTCGACGTGGGCTCTCGTGGTTGTAGCAAATGGCATTGCAACCGAAGAGGCCTAAGGAATCTCGGTAGATCTTGACTAACTGGTTGGCAAAAGCTTTCGCGGCTCCGTAGGGGGAGTTTGGATTAAGTGGGGTGTCTTCGTTTTGGGGTGAGCAGATAGGGGTCCCGAAGATTTCACGGCTACTTGCGTGTAGGAAACGAGGAGAAGGGGACAGGTCCCTTAGGATTTCCAAGATCCGCAAGGTACCCATGGCGGTCAATTCGCAAGTGCTTTCGGGGATTTCAAAGCTTAGGCCAACATGGGATTGGCCCGCGAGATGATAGAACTCATCGGGGACGATCCGGCTGAGGATACGTCGAAGCGATGTGGTGTCGGTAAGATCGGAATAGTGAAGGAATAGCCGCTTTCCATAGATCGATTGGTCGTGGACCTGTTGGTCGAGCCTAGGGCGTTGTAGAGTGCTACTTCTGCGAACGATTCCGTGGACCTCATAGCCTTTGGCTAAGAGCAATTCGGTCAAGTACGAACCATCTTGGCCGGTGATTCCGGTGATGACTGCACGCATGTTGAGATCCTGCGGAGCGATGCAGAGCTACTGTTGGAACGATTGATTGTGTTGTTCGCGTTTTGCCAATTCAAGGTCATGTTCGACCATGATCGACGCGAGTTGGTCCAAGGAAGTTTTGGAGGTCCAACCTAGGGAATTCTTGGCTTTCGAGGGGTCACCGAGCAGGAGTTCCACTTCTGCGGGTCGGAAATAGCGAGGGTCGATCTCGACGAATTTTTGCCAGTCGAGGTCGAGTTTAGAAAAGACCATCTGTAGGAACTCTCGGATCGAGTAAGTGTTCCCTGTGGCGATGACGAAATCATCAGGTTGATGATGCTGGAGCATAAGCCACATCGCTTCGACATAATCTTTGGCGTAGCCCCAGTCTCGTTTTGCATCGAGGTTGCCGAGGAACAGTTTTTTCTGTAGCCCCAGTTTGATCCGTGTAGCGGCACGGGTGATTTTCCGAGTCACGAAGGTCTCCCCTCGACGCGGGGACTCATGGTTGAACAAGATACCGTTGCATGCAAACAGTCCGTAGCTCCGTCGATAATTCACAGTTTGAAAGAACGCGTAGACCTTGGCACAAGCGTAAGGGCTCTGGGGGTTGAAGGGTGTGGATTCTTTTTGAGGGGTTTCTAGGACCGCTCCGTACATTTCGGAGGAGCTCGCTTGGTAAACTCGGACCGGCTTTTTCTGGTTGAGAATTCTGGCTGCTTCAAGAACATTCAAAGCCCCCACTCCGTCGGTCATCAATGTGTAGACAGGCTGGTCGAAAGAAACACGAACATGGCTTTGGGCGCCGAGATTGTAGATTTCATCGGGTTCGAGGTTCAGGACCAAGTTGCTAAGGGCTTGTCCATCGGTCAGATCTCCGTAATGGAGCAGCAGGCGGGGATTCTCGTGGATGTCTTTGTAGAGGTGGTCGATACGTCCGGTGCTAAAGCTCGAGCTGCGGCGGACGAGTCCGTGCACGAGGTAGCCTTTCTCGAGCAACAGTTCAGCTAAGTAGGAGCCATCTTGTCCGGTGATCCCGGTAATCAGTGCGGATTTGCCCATTGCGTCGTTCTTTCCTTAGATTCTTTCTTTAAGATTGCTGGCGATCTGGTTTCCCGACCGGGCGATAAAATACCGGGATTGGGGGTTATTTGCTACGTAGGTTTCCTCGTTCGATCCGAATTAGAAAATCTTGATAGGTGCGAACCAATCCGTCATCCAGTTCGATTTTGGGATTCCAACCCGTTGAAAAAATGAGGCTCGGGTCAGTACGTTTCAGGGGAGTCCCGTCGGGCTTGCTCGTATCTAGGCCGAAGTCTCCAGTGTATCCGACGGTCTTGGCGATTCGTCTTGCAAGTTCTAGGATCGAGATTTCCTGTCCGGTCCCAACGTTGATCCAATCCGGGGGCGAATCGATCGTCAAAAGATGAACCAGAGCCCTTGCTAGATCATCCACGTAGAGGAACTCACGTCGGGGAGATCCCGTTCCCCATAGGGTAACACTTGCGGCGTTTTGCATTTTGGCTTCATGAATCCTTCGTAGCAGGCCTGGGATCACATGGCTGTGCTCGGGATGGTAGTTGTCGCCCGGCCCGTAAAGGTTCGTGGGCATGGCGCTGTGGTATACTGCTTTGTATTGAGTTCGGTAGTATTGGCACAACTTCAAACCGACGATCTTAGCCAACGCGTAGGCTTCATTGGTCGATTCGAGGGGACTCGAAAGGAGGCTCGGTTCGCACAGTGGTTGCGGTGCATGCTTGGGGTAGATGCAGGTCGAACCCAGGAACAGAAACCTTTGGACTCCGCTTCGGTGGGCCGATTCGATGGCGTTGATGGCCATGCGAACATTCTCGGAAAGAAACTCGACGGGGAAGGAGGCATTGGCAAGGATTCCGCCTACTTTTGCGGCTGCGAAAATGACTGCATCAGGTTTTGTTTCTTGAAAAAAGCGGTCGACTTGACTGGCCTCTGTCAGATCAAGATCCTGCCGCGACCTTAGAACCAATTCGACTTCTGGGTGTTGGCGTTGCATCAATCGGCAGACCGATGCGCCCACCATTCCTTGATGGCCCGCAATGAATAATCGTCGGAAGGGAAAGCTCATCTGCCTACCATCTTGAATCGGCGGTGTGGATTGCGTCGTACTTGACTCGACCCTAAATTGAGATGTGATTTTAGACGCAAGTTACCACATGCGGAATAGTAGGTCAGGACCGATGGACGTCATTCCTTGTTCAATCGAGCGTACAGAGCGGGGTGGGATCAAGATCCAATGGAGCGATTCGTCGGCTTGCGAATGGACCCCGGTCGAACTCAGGTCTGCATGTCCTTGTGCGACCTGCAAAGAAAAGAAAAAGGGCGTTGAGGAGCGCAAGGCCGATCGAAGTGGAGGGTTGCTCCAAGTAATCCCCCTCCAGGAAGCACAACCTCTGCGTATCGACTCGATGCATCCTGTGGGAAATTACGCCTATAATGTGCGGTTCTCCGACGGCCACAGCTCCGGGATCTTCGGATTTGAGCTTTTGAGAAAGACATCGAACGCGTAGCGCTGGGGCTCTGGATCGAGAGGCTCTACTTCTCTTGAGTTGCGCCTGAGCGGTACTGTTCGAGTGCCCAATGCGCCAGCTCCAGAAGATCCTGGTTCGGATGGTTGGTGAACTGCTGGATCCAAGGAAACGCAGAGGGCTCGCGAAGGTTCGCAGCGACGATCAGGGCGTTGCGTTGCATGCTCAGAAGCCCAGTTCTCCAAAAAGGTGTATCTCGGTAGAGCTCGTCGAAACGGTTCTGATCCAAGCTCAGCCAGTGGGAGCAATCGGATTTTTCTTGGGCATTAAAAGGCTTGTTTTCGTCGGGAATTACTGTGTTTATGTGTTGATTCCAGGGGCAGACCATCTGGCATATGTCGCAGCCGAAGATCCAAGGCCCCAAGGAGGGACGAAAGGCTTGAGGGATTTGACCTCGATGCTCGATGGTCCAGTAGCTGATACATCGATTCGCGTCGAGCACATAAGGCGAGGCGAAGGCACCGGTCGGACATGCGTCGAGACATGCCGTGCACGTCCCGCAATGGTCTTTTGCCGGCGGGGCTTGCTTCCCGGCGATGTCGGCTTGGGTGAGGATTGCGCAAAGGAAAAAATAACTTCCGATCTGCCGGTTTAAAAGCATCGTGTTCTTTCCGATCCAGCCCAGCCCTGCTTGGTTTGCAAAATGACGCTCTAGGATTGGGGCCGTGTCGACCACAGCGCGCGTCATGCATTTGGGAAACATCGTCTTAAGCTCTCGAACCAGAGGCTTGAGCTTTCTGCGGATCCAAACGTGATAATCCTCCTTGGCCGCAGCGTAGGAACCGAAGGTCGCGTGGGATA
>Ga0315905_10003413_pt1 | contig 16411 bp, 10 predicted proteins | sample LakEriMetagenome_5_FD_203522 | JGI IMG/M metagenome (GOLD analysis project Ga0315905, IMG submission 203522) | Freshwater fungal communities from buoy surface, Lake Erie, Ohio, United States - Buoy 4 MA121 | ecosystem: Environmental > Aquatic > Freshwater > Lake | place: USA: Lake Erie, Ohio... | reverse complement strand
CGACCAATCACCTCCGCCCGTATCTCCGGCTGGCGCAATGCGCGGTGACCAATCTGGTCAGCATCCACCGCCACCGTTCCACCAGATTCGGCCAAAAGTTGCGCCACTTGGCTTTTTCCGCTGCCAATGCCACCAACCACACCAACAATTGGCACCCTCAGCCGAACAAAAGGGGCCTCAGCCACTTCAGTCAAGGCAAACCTCCTCAACATCCAGCCAGTTGGGGCCCTGCGCCACATCCACTTCCAGTGCCACCTTCAGGTTCACCCGGGCCGAAAGCGCGCCCACCATGCTTTCCCGAAGCCGCTTGGCCACCCGCCCAACCTCACTATGCGGTGCTTCCACCACCAATTCATCATGAATTTGCAACACCATCCGCCCCGCAAAACCTTCCGCCGGCAACATCCGGTCCACCTCAAGCATCGCCAGCTTGATCAAATCGGCAGCCGAGCCCTGCACTTCCATGTTGATGGCCTCCCGCTCGGGCTGGTTCCGCTGCCGGTAAGAAGACTGCGATCGAACCCCTTCTATCTGTCGAACCCGGCCCAGCAGCGTGCGAACCGTCCCGCTAGCATGGGCCTGCTCAAGCAATTGCTGCTGCCATTCCAGCACCGCCGTATAGCGGGCGAAATAGGCGTCGATGAATAGCGAAGCCTCTTTGTTGCCAATGCCCAAGCGGGCCGCCAAGCCGAACGCGCTAATCCCATAAATCACGCCAAAGTTCACCATCTTGGCGGTTCGGCGCATGGCATCGTCAACACTGCCAAGGGCCACACCATAAAGCTCGGCCGCCACAGCCGAATGCACATCCACCTTGTCGGCAAAAGCCTGCAAAAGCGCCTCATCGCCGCTCAAATGAGCCAATAGCCTCAACTCAATCTGGCTATAGTCGGCCGTCACCAGGCTCCAGCCCGGACGGGCGATGAACGCCTGACGAATCTGCTGGCCCATCTCCCGCCGCACCGGAATGTTCTGCAAATTCGGCTCGCTTGAAGACAGCCGTCCGGTTGCCGCCACCGTTTGGTTGAACGAGGCATGAATCCTGCCGTCCGCATCAGCCAGCGCCGGCAGGGCATCCACATAAGTACCCTTCAGCTTGCTCACCTGACGGTGACGCAGCAGCAGCTTGGGCACCTCGCTGCCCGGCAAATCCATGGTTGCCAGCTTTTCGAGCGTTTCCTGGTCTGTGCTGGCCTCGCCTGTCACCCCGGTGCGCTTTTGGGGGGGAAGTTTCAGCTCATCAAAAAGAACCTGGCGCAACTGCGGCAGCGATTGGATATTGAAGGCCCGGCCCACGAGCGCATGAATTTTCGCCTCAATCTCCACCAGCTCAACACCCATCTCCTGGCCCAGTTGCCCAAGCCTGCCACTGTCTATCTTCACCCCTTCCGCTTCCATGCGGGCCAATACACCAATCAAAGGCACCTCAAGGTTGCGATAAATCTCGGGCAATGCCCCGTTCGCCTCGCCCCCGGCAGCAAGCAAACCCTCCAGCTTCTCCGTCAATTGCCACGCGGCATCCGCATCCTCGCACGCGTAGCGGGAAACCAGCGCCACATCCACCTCGTTCATCCGCTTTTGTGGCTGCTTGCGGCCCGATTTGCCAATGAGCTCGGTGATCGGAATCATCTGGTGGCCCAGATAACGCTTGGACAAGTCATCCAGCCCATGGCTCCGCTCACCCGCATGCAACAGATAATCCGCCAGCATCGAGTCGCCAGCCAAACCCTGCAAATTGATACCGGCACGGTGCAGCACCAGATACTCGTACTTGATATTCTGGTTCACCTTCTCAATGGCCGGGTTTTCAAAAATCGGCTTTAGTTCGGCTAGCACCTGCGCGCTGTCCAAAAAGGTCTGCCCCTCGGGCCCCATCAGCGCGATATAGCGGGCCTTGCCAGGCTGGTTGCAAAACGAGATACCAACAATTTTCGCCTCAAGCGGGTCCAAACTGGTAGTTTCCAAATCAAAGGCGAATCGTTTCCACCCGCGCATCTCGCCCAAAAGCTCCTGCAATGGCTGCTGCTGGGTGATCGCCGCATAGCCGGAATAGTCCCACACATCGTCAGGCGCCGGCGCGGGAGCAATTTCTTCCAGAGCCTCCCCCGCTGGTGCCATTAGCCCTGAAAACAGGTCCCCCTGCCCCGCCTGCCCCTTTTTGGCCCGAGACTTGGCAGGCTGAACCGCCTGCCTGCTTGGATAGCCCCCAGAACCTGCGCCCCCACCGCCCACATCCCCCTTGGGGTCAAACTGGGCAGCCAAAGTCCGAAAATTGAAGTGCTTGAACAAGGCATGGGCTGTTGCCTTGTCAGGCTCGCGCAATTTCCATGCATCCCAGTTCAGGGCAATCGGAACCTTGTCTTCCAACCGCACCAGCTTGCGGCTTAGCTCAACCTTGCCCCAGTTGTCCTTCAAAACTTGTCCTTTTTTGCCCGGCACCTTGTCCAGGTTGGCAAAAAGCCCCTCCAGGGTGCCAAACTCTTCCAGCCATTTTTGCGCCGTTTTCGGCCCAACCCCAGGCGCGCCGGGCACATGGTCGGCGGTGTCACCCACCAGCGCCTGCAGGTCAACCACCTGCTCAGGGGCCACACCCCAATCAGCCCTCAACTCCACAGGCGTGTAATAAGTGTCCTTGCGCATGTTGTAAAGCCGCACATATTGCCCCAGCAATTGCCGGCAGTCTTTGTCCAAGGTGCACAAAAGCGTGTCCACACCCTTCTGGCTGGCTTCCACAGCCAAGGTCGCAAGGATGTCGTCGGCCTCGTATCCTTCCATCGATAACCGCGGAATCGCCAAAGCATCGATCACCTTTTCCAGCCACGGAATCTGCGCTGCCAAGTCAGGAGGCATGGGCGGTCGGTGCGATTTGTATTCCGGGTACAGAACATGCCGAAAGGTGGGCCCGCCCAAATCCAGCGCGCAAACCAAGTAGGTTGGGTTCTTGCCACGCAGCGCCACCAAATCCCGCGCAATGCCAAACAGGGCGTTGGTGGGTAACCCGTCAGGGTTGGTCATGGGTGGCAAAGCATGAAAAACCTGAAACAACAGCGAATAGGTATCCACCACCACCAGCGTTTCGCCTGAGGGGGAGGCTATTGTCGGGCTGACAGGGGTGGCTGCTGGGGTCTGTTCCATGATGAATCTTGAAATCCGCGGGGCGGGAAATGCGAGGGCCGGAATGAACCGGAAGGCTTCTGCCAAGGTAGAATGTATCAGTTTGCCACCAAATTCGGTTCCCCCTCGCTCGGTTTGTGCGGCTTTTAACGGTCACGCCGTCCAAGTCGTGGACAAACCGCCAGCAAGTGGGTGGACTCAACACGGTGGTGGATTAGATTTCACTCGGAGCATTAGATAATGCGTCCGGGCCATAGTAGTTGGCGTATAGCCCAAGAAAACCGGGCAGGAGTGGATCATGGCTAAAAGCCCTACCAAGGAATCGAACACTGGGCTGGTGGTTACCCTGGTGTTTTTCATCCTCTCCACGATTGGCTTGGGCGTTTCTACCTACATGGGCTTTGCCGAACAAAAGAAATATATCGAGGCCGCCAAAGATGCGGAAACCAAGAAGAAAGACTCCGACGACCGCAAACGCCTCTACGCGGCGCAATCTCAACTGCTCTACAAATATATAAGCAATAAAGACTTGCCTATTGATGCTGGCGACAAAATGGAAATCCCCGGCGATCGCCAAGTCCTCAGAGACAAATCAAGCTGGGCCTCCAAATCCGTCCCAGGCTTGGAAGAATCGCTTCAGGAAATTGAAAACGCGCAGGGCATCAATGCCGCCGGCCTGCCAGAGAAGGTGCTCCGGGGCGATGGAACCGTTGTCACCCCCTTCCTCAAGGTGGCCGAAAACTCCCTGAGCATGAAGCGCTTGTACGAATCAAACCTGCAAAAACAGCGCTCCGACCACGAAAAGGCCCTAAGCGACCTGCGCGGCGATTTCGATTCCCAAAAGAAGGTGCTCGACGACAAGGTGGCCAAGGCGGAATTGGCCCAAAAGAAGTCCCAAGACGACCTGATGGGCTTCCGCAAGGTTGTCTCCGATCTCCAATCTCAAGAAAAGGGCGCTGCCGAAGCTGCCCGCAAGGACATGCTCGCCAAACTCGACTCCATTGCCGCGGAGTCACTGAAGGAAGCGGAGGCCAAAAAAGATGGCGATATCTCCAACCTCCGCAAAGCGCTCTCCGAGCAGCGCCGCGACAATGACCGCCTGAAGAATAACCTCACCAGCACCACACTGATGAAACCCACCGGCTGGAAGGTTGTGAAAATTGAGAAAGATCCCCGCCTGGTGTACATCAACCTCGGCTCCGATGCCGATGTTCGCCCGGGCGACTATTTCTTCGTGCACGGCAACCAAGACAACGGCGTGCCCGAGGCCAAGTCCAAGGGCAAGGTTGAGGTGGTTCGTGTGGTCGATGGCAAGTTGGCACTGGCCCAGGTGACCCAGTTGGACGACGCCGGGGCCAACCCAATCCGCCAGGAAGACCACCTGAACAACCCGGTCTGGAGCCCCAACATGCGCAAAACCATCGCCCAGCGCAAGCATGTGATCTTGCGCGGCCGCATGTACCTCAAGGGTGGCGATGTCGACAACACCATTGAACTGGTGAAGCGGCTGGAAGACATGGGCGTGATTATCGATGCTTATGTCGACTTCAACGACAAGAACGAGCCTGTCAAAATTGGCAACAACAGCACAGGCATTTCGGAGAAAACAGCTCTAGTCGTCGAAGGCTCCGACCCGTTCAACGGCAAAGCCAGACCCGAGGACAAGGTGGCCCAAGCCATGATCCAGCTCGACAACCAAGCCCGCGACTTCAACATCCCCCGCATCAAACTGCAGGGCTTCCTCGAATCGCTGGGCTGGGAACGATAAGCCCCACTCCCCCCAAAACCTCCTCACAACCCAAAGGGCGGGCCGCACTTGTGCCCCGCCCTTTTCCCTTGCCCACCCCCATCCAAAGCTGCTAAATTCAATCCTGTGCCGCCTTAGCTCAGCTGGTAGAGCGATGCTTTCGTAAAGCATAGGTCGTGGGTTCGAATCCCACAGGTGGCTATCCTAACCTGCTTTCACACTAACCCCTCCACCTGGCGCCCCTTACCCCAAGCTCCGGTGGACTGTGAGCCAACCCATCAAGCCGCTAACCATTGCCCTGCTGCTGGCTTTTTTCCGCCTACCCCCCCTCTCCGCTGAAGTTGCCCTACCCCCTGTTTTCGGCAACCACATGGTACTCCAATGCGGCAAGCCCATTCCGGTTTGGGGAACCGCAACACCCGGCGAAGCCGTTTCGGTGACCTTGGGCAACCAAACCAAACAAACGACCACCGATTCACGGGGCAACTGGCGGCTCAGCATGGAGCCCAGGGTTGCCACCGCGGTCCCCGTCAATCTGGTGGTTTCAGCTTCCAATAAAATAACCATCCAAGACATTTTGACAGGCGAAGTATGGATCTGCTCGGGCCAATCCAACATGCATTGGCCGGTCAGGCTTTCAGCTTCCGGGGCCAAAGACCTCGCCACCCCCCAACCACAACAAATCCGCTTACTCAACCTTCAGGGGGCTGCCTACCCCAGCGGCCACCTTTTCACCCCTCAAGAACAGGCCACCTGCGTCCCGCCCAAATACATGCAAGGGGCATGGGCAAACTGCACTCCACAATCAGCCGCCGAGTTCTCGGCCATTGCCTACCACTTCGGCCTCGAGCTTCACGCCGAATTAGGTGTGCCTGTGGGACTGATTCACAACGCACTTGGCGGCACACCAACAGAAGCCTGGGGCAACCGGCAAACCTTGGCGGCAAATGCGCTCACACGCGGCCTATTGGCCGACAACTGGATCGATAATCCGCTGGTTGCAAGCTTCTGCCGCACGCGCGCCCTGACCAACTTGCCCGGTCTGAAAACGAGCCAAGCCATTCGCCATCCCTACCAACCCGGCTTCATGTTCGAAGCGGCAATCACACCCCTGGCCCCTTTGCCAATCCGCGGCGCCATCTGGTACCAGGGCGAATCTAACACCCACAATCCAACCCTCCACGACACCCTCTTCACTGCCATGGTCCTCGACTGGCGAAAGGCCTGGCAGCAGGGCGACTTCCCTGTCTTGTACGTCCAGTTGCCTAACAAAAACGGTGCTGACGATTGGCCCGCATTCCGGGCCAGCCAGTTTCGCTGCCAAAAAATTCCCAACACGCACATGGCAGTCACCATCGATTCAGGCGACCCAAACGACATCCATCCCACCGAAAAACGACCTGTTGCCCACAGGCTGGCATTGCTCGCCAGATCCGCCGTCTATGGCGAAAAAATCGCAAGCTCAGGCCCTGTGGCAAAGGCTGCCTCAATTGAAGGTAATCTCATCAAGCTTTCCTTTTCCCAAACAAGCGGCGGGCTCTCATGCACCACCAAAACCGTGGATGGTTTCGAGGTGGCCGGCGAAGATGGCCTTTTCCAAGCCGCAAAAGCGACTATTTCGGGCGAATCCATCGAAATTGCCATACCTACTAAAATAAACCCAAAATCAATCCGCTGGGCCCATGCGGCCAATCCCACGTGCCACTTAATGAACGCCTCAGGCCTACCCGCCTCTCCTTTTTCCCTCCTCATCCCCAGCAGCTTTGGCAGGCGATAACCCTTTTCCCTTGCCGATAGCCTCTCTTTGCTGGTAGATTTTGAAAATATCCCGCCCCACCCATTGAGCCTTTAGCCATTTAAATTGTGGGGCAGGTAAAATCCTGCATCCCAGCCCCCCTGGTAGGACTTTTCCCGCCACCAAGCTTTGTATTTCCCACCACCGGTTAGGCATGATTCGGAGCCACCGTATGAAATCTCTCGGGTGGTTTTTTCTCCTGGCAATTGTTTGCATACCGCCCGTTGCGGTGCCCAAAAACCAGAAGACAAACCGATCCAAAACGCCCCACGCCGGCCACGACTACCGCCTCACCGATGTCGCCGGAAATGTGCTGAAAGAAATCCTGACATGACTCCCCTTTCCTCCTTCCAGTTTCTGAATCGAAGGGGCCTCCTCGGTTTGGGCTATGGTTCGTTTTTGGGGCTCAATCTGGGCGGGCTTTGGCGCGCCCGGTCTGAGAGCCAACCCGTGGCCCAAGCAAATCCCATCCGTTCCTGCGTCTTTGTGTTTCTTTATGGTGGCCCCAGCCACATCGATACCTTCGACATGAAGCCATCCGCTCCCGCTGAAGTGCGCGGCGAATTCAAGCCCATGGCAACCACCGCCCCAAGCATCAACATCTGCGAGCACCTGCCATTCCTGGCTAAATGGATGCACAAGGCGGCGATTATCCGAGGTATGCACCACGGCGGCCACCTGCACGACTCCGGCTCCATCCACATGCTTACCGGCAGGGCCCTCGATGGCCCAGACCGCGAGCTGTTCGCGCCCCTGCCCCAATATTTCCCCAGCCACGGTAGCGTGGTCGCCGCCTTCAATCCCCGCAAAAACCATGAAGTGCCTTTCGCCTCCCTTCCCTACGCCTTTCAAAATGTCGTGCCCACTCCCTGCCAAGGCGGCGGCTTTCTGGGCAACCAATTCGATCCCCTCAGGATCGATGTCGATCCAACCGCAAGGCAATACCGTATCGACCTGCTCAACCCGCGCGAGGGCACCTCCGGCCCACAAGCGCGCCGCCGTCGCAAATTGCTCGGCGCGCTTCAACCATCTAGTCCCAGCGAAAACATGGATGCCCTTTTCGACCGGGCTATCAACCTGCTCGACTCACCCTCGCTCCGTAACGCGCTCGATGTAACCCAAGAATCCACCCGCGTGCGCGATCGCTACGGCTTCACCAATCCCGCCTCACCCACAGGCGAGGTCAATGGCGGTGGCGGCGAAATGGGCTACGCCCGTGAAATGCGCGGCCAAAACTACCTTCTGGCCAGAAGGCTCGTCGAGGCAGGCGTACCGTTTATCAATATTTACGATTACAAACAGCAGGGCCAAAATTGGGATGCGCATGCCAAATGCGCCAACCAGCACAAAAACCACCTTCTACCGCCATTCGATCGAGGTCTATCAGCCTTGGTGGAAGACTTGCACATCCGCGGCCTATTGGACTCAACCCTTATTGTGGTGGCAGGAGAATTTGGCCGCACCCCTAAAATCAATGCCACCGCCGGCCGCGACCATTGGCCCGAATGCTCCAGCGTTCTGCTCATGGGTGGAGGGGTTCAGGGCGGGGCGGTCTATGGCTCCAGCGACCGAATCGGTGCCTTTCCCGCCTCTTACCCCTGCACTCCCGGAGACCTCGCTGCCACCATTTTCTGGCGCTTCGGCATCAACCCTGCCACCGAAATGAGGGATCAATCAAATCGTCCCTACACCCTGGCCGCAGGCGAACCCATCTCGCGCTTGTTTTAGCAAACTCCTGTCATTCCACACGCGCCTTGCCTATCACCCCACCATCCAAATCCACCTTATAAAGAATTTGGTTGTAGTTGTAACGCGGCGTCTTCCACGGATTACCGGAGAACTCGTTCGAGTAGGTCCCCTCAAAGTGAATGATTTTGCCATTCTCCCGATCCAGAAATGGATGGTGGCAAACATTGTAAAAAGTCTGCTTCTCATGCGTCACAACACGCGCCGCCTTGGTGAACGGGCCAAGCGGCGACTTGGCCTCCGCATACCAAACCTCACCCAAAAACGAAGGCTTACCCCAAGTTTGGCTGGAGACTAAAACCCAACGCTGCCGGTGCTTGTTCCAGCGCACCGTTCCGCTATGAAGCATAATTCGGTCCTTCTCCAACCTTTCAACATCCTCCGGACACAGGCGAGCATCTTCTGGCCGAATTTTCCCCTCCTTCACCCACTTGGCCTCAGTTGGCGAATCAATGGGTGGCAAATCTTTGCTCCACCGCCATACTGGCCGACCCGAATCATCCAGCTTGGGCCCGGTAGGTTTGCCATCCTTCATTCCATCCGCACAGCTAAAAGCCTCGTATTGTTTGGGATCAATCACCGCCTCATAGGTGGCCGGCACACGCACTCCAGGCGTCGGGCTACCCATCAAAAGCCACTTCACCCCTCCATCGTTCCACTCGATCGGTTGCCCGTTCGGAATTCGCCAAGTTTCAAAAAGCGGCAATGTGGTGACCGCCTCAAAGATATCGCGCTCATCGTTATAAACTGCCACCCCGTGCTCGTATTCTGTCATCAAGTCCTTGCGTACTGTGTAGTGGGCCAACAGCCGCTCATTCCCCTTGGCATCTCGAACCACACACAAGGAAAAAATCCAAACCAACCTCCCCGGCGCCTTGGTGTAAGGCATCATGGCCCTGGTGAAGCCATCCCGGTCGCTGAAGTAACGAAAGGGTATACCCTGCGATGGATCAAAATCCTCGCCCAATACCGGTGTGGTTGCACCCGCCGTTTGAAACAGGCCAAGGTGATGCGACAGCTTGAGCGTATCGCCCCAAAACCATCGCAATTTCCCTTTGTACTCAATCGCCTGAACCGAATCCTGGCCGGCCACCATTCCCTGGTTTTCACGCGCAAAATCCGGAACCTTATGCCCCAACATTAGGCTATCGCGAAACCGCCCCTCCCCAGTCAAACGACACAATCTCTCAGCAGGCTGAATTCTTTTCAGGCTAATGGTCGCAACTTCCCCAGCCTTGGGCACAACCTTGGCCCCCCTAAAACCAAAACTGTGTGGCGGAATTTCATAACCATGGCAGCGGACGGAAAAAAAGATTTCCTTCCCCATCAAACCCGGCTCCCGAAAAGCCACCCGCCCCGCATTATCTGTCACAAAAACCAGATTGTGCGTGGTTTCAAGCTCCGCACCGGGAATACCCCGCTGGGTCACCGCATCCACCACCAAAATTTCAGCAGGTGCTGCACCCTCATCCGCTCCGACCTCGTTGGCCCCAGCGCAATAAGCCAGCAAAAAACTCACAACCAACATCCAATCCATGCCTAACTCCCCAGAACTTCTTCTTGCAAACCTCGCGGCATCGGCCACAAATCGTGCAGAACTTCCCGCTCACGGCATCGATAGTACCCGCTATTCCCTTCCAAATTTTGGGACACCCCCCCAAACCTTTTGCAAGAAATATGAAATTCCCCACCCGCACATGTCAAAGGGGGCAGTTTGCGGTAAAAAGAAAGTAGGTTTGAGTTTTATCTTTTTTTGCGGAATGCCACCATGCTGGGCCTGAACCGTTTAAGTATCCAATCCAAGCTGATCCTGCTCCTTCTAGGAGTTACCCTTGGGTCCATTCTCACCATCGGGTGGATTGGTTATCAGTCTGCCAGCAAGGCCCTCAAACATGCAGCTTACAACCAATTGCAGGGAATGCGCGTGGCCAAGACTGAAGCCATTCGCGGCATGCTGGAAGCTATCCGTGACCAGGTGATCCTGCTTTCAGATAGTCAGGCATGTCTCGACGGTATGGTCGAACTTCGCGCCGCCTACCGTGATCTGAAAAATACCGCCAAACTCGAACCAGCCCAACAAAAGATCCTAGCCGATTTTTACGGCAACGAATTCATACCGGCTTTAGACAAGGCCGTGGAAGGCACCCCGCAGCTCAGCCAATACATGCCCACAAATAACGCCGAGGCCTACCTCCAATATCATTATATTGCGAACAATCCCAACCCATACCTGAAAAAGCAAGCCATGGAAGCAGCACCAGCCGACAAAAGCGCTTATGGAACAGCTCACCAGAAATTCCATAAGCTCTTCTCCAGGGCCGCTGTACTCTTCGGCTTCGAAGATGTGATGCTGATCGACTCCGACACCCTGGAAATTGTCTACTCGTACCAAAAATCCACCGAGTTCGCCACCAACCTGGATACGGGTCCCTATTCGAATACCAACCTCGCAGCAGCCATGCGGGCACTGCGAAAAACCCGCGACATGGACGACTTCAAGGCCGTCGACACCGAACTCTACCGGCCAAATCTTGGTGCCCCCATGGGTTTCCTGGCCAGCCCCATCTTTGATGGCAACCGAATGATCGGCCTGCTGGCCCTGCAATTCCCAATCGACAACTTTAACCGCATCACCACCTCCAACTACAACTGGAAGGCGGTGGGTCTGGGCGACACAGGCGAGTGCTACCTTATCGGACCAGACATGACCATGCGCTCCCGAAGCAGGTTCATGCACACCGATCCCAAGGGATTCATCGCCGACCTCCGACAAAAGGGCTTGCCCAAAAATGTGGTCGATCGGATCGAACGCCAAGGAAGTGTTATCAACGCTCTTCCGGTTAAATCCGCCTCTGCCGAAAAAGCCATGGCTGGCCAGGAAGGCATCGAAATCACCACCGATTACCGGGGCGAGGAAGTCCTCAGCGCCTACGGCAATTTGGATCTCAACTCACTTCGCTGGGGTGTGATCGCCGAAATTGACACCGCCGAAGCGTTTAAGCCCGTGCGGGAATTTGGCAAAAAAGTTCTGGTCACCGCAGCCGGAATAGCCCTATTGACATCCGCAATAGCCCTAATCGCCTCCTACTTCCTTGTCAAGCCCCTGAAACTCCTCCAGGAAGGGGCCCGCAGAATCGGCACCGGCGATATGGAGGTACGCGTCCGCGTAAAATCCAAGGACGAATTTGGCGAGCTTGCGAGGGTGTTCAATAAAATGGCCGAAAACCTCAATATTAAAAAAACCGCCCTGGAAGAAAAAGCTCGGGAACATCTCGATTTGCTCTTAAACATCCTCCCAGCCAGTGCTGTAGCACAACGCATGGAAGGCGACACCAAGGCCACCAAACAGTTTGCCGATGTGACGGTTATCTTCGCCGAGTTCAAGGGTTTGGAAGAACTGGATAAGCGCCTGGGCGAGAAAAAATCACTCTCGTTACTTTCCGACCTGGTCGCGAACTGCGACGAGGCCGCTGAAAAGGTGGGGGTCGAAAAAGTGCGCACGATTGGCGCTTCCTACCTGGGCGTTTGCGGCCTTTCCGTTAACCGCCCAGACCACTCTGCCCGGATGGTGCAGTTTGCCCGCGAAATGCTTCGGGTTATTGCCAATTTCAACAATGAGCACAAAACGCATCTCCGGTTTTCAATTGCCATCAACTCGGGCCCGGTGGTGGGTGGCGTGGTCGGCCGGCAAAAATTCCTTTACGACTTGTGGGGTGATACCGTTACCATCGCGCTCCGATTGGCATCAGAGCAGGAAAATGTCGTTTTGGTCACCAAAACGGTCCATGATCGTCTGGGCGACCTCCATCCGTTTGGCCCTGAACAGGAAATCGAAATTCGCGGCAAAGGCAAAATACCGTTCTGGAAACTGGAAGAAGGCACCATTTAATTGCCCGAAAATCTCACCATCACCCCCATTTCCTACCCACGGTAATTCTCGCCATGACAACATTCTTGGGCTCCGATAACAACTCGCTGGCTGTCGCTTTGGGACTTGCCGCCGGCTTCCCCATTGCCCTGCTTATATTCAACGAGTTGATCAACTCCTCTGAAAAAAGAAATATCTCCATCACCCCCACTTTGCGAACTATCCGCAATCTGGTGCTACCAACTTTGGTTCTAACTCTTTTTATCCGCCTTGTTGCCGAACTTCCGCGTGAAGAAACTTGGGTCAGGCTGGTCGAGACAGCCTTCTGGATTTGCCTACTCATGGCCGTGCTTTCTTTTTTGAACGATGTTATTTTTGGTGCGGCAAAAAAGGGAACTTGGCGCGAACGCGTTCCAACTCTTTTCCGCGACCTCACCAGGTTGCTACTGGTTGGCTTGGGTGCAGCCATCATTTACAGCCAGGTTTGGGATCAGGAAATAACTGGCGCACTCACCGCACTGGGCATAGGCTCGGTGGTTCTGGGCTTGGCCTTGCAAGAACCGCTTGGCAACATCGTCTCAGGCCTCATGCTCTTGTTCGAACGCCCGCTGAATATCGGCGACTGGATCATTGCCGAGGGAACCACCGGAAAAGTCATTGAAATCAATTGGCGAAGCGTGCACATTGAAACATCAACGCGGGAGCTGCTTATTGTTCCCAATGTCTCACTTTACAAAAACGCCTTCAGCAACCTGTCTCGTCCCACCACCCTCCGCACTGAAACCTATGAGATCGGTTTCTCTTACGACCACCCGCCCAACCTGGTGAAGGAGGTACTGCTGGAAGTGCTGCAGACCACTCCTGGCGTGCTGGCAGACCCTGCCCCCTTGGTTCGCACCGTTAACTATGCCGATTTCTCAGTCATTTACCGAATGATTTTCTCTGTCGACAGGCAAGAATCACTAGCCAACACACGCGATAATGTCATCACCCGCATCTGGTATGCCGCCAAGCGTGCAAAACTCAACATACCCTTCCCCATCACCATGGAGTACAGCCCAACCGAAAGCCCTTCTGCCCCAGAGCCAACCGCTAGTGACCTGCTAAGAGCATTCCCCAGATACAGAAATGCCAAGCTGAATGTCCAACAACCCCAACCGGAATCGGTGGACAAAGCCGAAGCCCGTATTTTCGAATACGCTGCGGGGGAAATTGTCCTTTCTCCAAAAATCCAGCGTAAAGGCTTCAAACTTATCAGCAAAGGCACCGCGCAACTATCCACCCCAGACAATAGCAACCAATTAATTGAAATATCCCAACTCGGTCCCGGCGAGTTTTTCGGTGATCACGGCGGTGGCTCCGGCCTCGATGGCGAGTTCACCGTCAAGGCAGTTACCGACCTGCGGGTGATTCATTTCGAGCCAGATGAAATTGCCGAGATGCTTTCCAAATCGCCTGCTCTTTCCGCTGAAGTGGGTCAGGCGATCGACACCCGCAGGCGCGCCGCCCAGCATCTCAAGTTCCCAGGAAGGCATACCGGCGCTAGCGGTATCATGGAACGGCCAAGCTTTTAAGCCCGCCCGCAGTCACCTCTGAAAAAATAAGGCCCGGCAACCTTTGGCTGCCGGGCCTTCCATTGAAGTACCAATCGGGCTCAATCCCCTCCAAAATCCCCACCACCAAAATCACCACCGCCAAAATCGCCGCCGCCGCCGCCCCAATCACCACCGCCGCCCGAGTCACCTGAATCACCAAAGTCCCCGCCCGAGTCATTGCCGTTCGAAAAATCACCCGTACCAGCTTCCTCAGCCGAGGTATCGCCACCGCCAAAAAAGCCACCCGCCGAGGCTCCAGGAGTTCCGCCACCAAAAAAATGGCTGTACATCCACATGCCGGCTGCTGCCCCAAACATGCCACCCAGCATGTTGGAAAAGAAACCGCCACCACCACCTCCGCCATAACCGGGAGCCCCAGCCCCGCCATAACCACCGCCACCCATGGAGGACCCGCGCATTGCACCGAAAATCATCCACACCACTGCTAGGCCAACAACCCCCAAGCAGACCCAACCCAACAAGTTGGATTGGTCACCCTCTTGGGCTGCAACTTGCTGACCACCAACCGCTCTACTGGCAGCACTTCTTGCTTTTTCAATAGGCATGGCCATCGCCACCTCATTCACGAATGCGCCTAGGGCCTGATCAAGCTCCTGCTTGCGCGTAGCCTCGTCTTTTGCCTTGGCTGGGTCGTTCAAACTTTTGGCCAATTTTTCACGCAAAGACCTGGTCTTGGCGGTATCAAACCCAGCCGCGGTCAAAGCCTTGTCGGCTGCCACTTCAACATGTCCCGGTTTCCAACAAACCAAAACCACCAGACCACGCTCCCCCTTCAGGTGACTGCTGGTGAATTCCCGCCAAACCTCGCTTTTTTTGTTGCGATCATCCCCAGCCGCCTTCATTTTGGCTACCAGGTTTTCCGGAAGGCCAGGGTAGGTCTTAAAATGAACCTCACGGTCCACTTGGGCATTCACTTGGGAAAGCCGTTGGCGGGCACTCTCTTTGGCCCCCTCGCTGAAAAGGCCGGCATTGTCTTCAATCACCAGTCTCACGGGGCGCCCGGCAGCCATCAACCAACCAGGCCCAAGCAAATTGAGCGTGATGGTGAAGCAGGCCATTGCCAGCCAGCCCAAGCTTTGGTTGCCATACTGCAAAATTTTCACTGGTTTTCCTCCACGGGGCCATTAACGCGCCCTATCCATTATCCGCCGCGCCCTATAAATAGGTTCACGGTTTTTCGGTTTTGACCCTTCTTGTTAAATATAGCAGGATAATTTCCAAGGTAAGCACAAAACCCAACGCTATCTCGAGAAATCAATTCCGCTGTCGAAACCTGAACCCTAATACCCCATACTGATTATCAGGACAAAAATGGGTGGAACTCACCTTCACCCTTTATTCACCAACAAAGGGTTGGTCCTCCGATATGCTGAGAGACTAGGCCATTTGCGAATTGCTGCGATTGGCAAATGATTTGAAGCTCAACTTAAGTAACCAAGGAAAATGAATCCCTTTTCAGGAGAACGGTCATCATGCGCAAGGCAACCTTGTTTTTGTCATGGTCCATGCTTGCGGGTCTTTGTATGGTTCGGGCCGGGGACCCAACTGACCCCAAGGAGCAGGCATGGAAGCCCCTGTTCGACGGCAAAACCATGGACGGCTGGCAGCCGGCCGACCTGTACAAGCCCGGCCCCTGCTCCGTGAAGGATGGAGCCCTTTGCCTCAAAAACGGCAAGCCCGGCGAAAACGGCCCCATGACCGGGATCGTCTCCACTCGCAAAGACCTGCCAAAAAAAGATTACGAACTGCGTTTTCAGGCTCGCAGGGTTGAAGGCGACGACTTCTTTGCCACGGTCACCTTCCCGGTGGGCGGCTCGCATTGTTCCTTTGTCACCGGCGGTTGGGGTGGCGAAACTGTGGGATTGTCTACCCTCGACGGAATGGACGCCTCCGAAAACGATACATCGGGCAGTTTCGCCTTCGAGAAAGGCAAGTGGTACACCTTCCGGGTGCGGGTCTCTGAGAAACGGATCCAGACTTTCATTGGCGACAAGCGACTGGTGAATGTGGGCACCGAAGACCGCAAGGTGAGCATTCGGCTGGAGTGCATGCCCTGCCGCCCTTTGGGGGTTGCAACCTACCGCACTACCGGAGAAGTGAAAGCAGTTGAAATACGCCCGCTCACAACCAGCGAAGTGGCAGAGATGAACAAAAAGTCCGACGAATAACGCACCATGCGGGGTAATACTAAAGCCATGGCAACCATCTCTCTACCAGTGCGCACCGTGCGGGCGGTTTGTCCGCACGATTGCCCAGACACCTGTGGCATGCTGGTGGGCGTACGGGATGGTGTGGCGGTAAGCCTGCGGGGCGATCCAGACCAACCGTACACCCAAGGCTTCTTGTGCACCAAAGTGAGCCGGTACCTCGAGCGCACCTACCACTCCGAGCGGTTAAAATCCCCACTGCTACGAACAGGCCCCAAAGGTTCTGGCCAGTTCAAGGCAATCGGCTGGGACGAGGCAATTCAGCGGGTGGCTGACAATCTGAGGCAAGTGAGTCAATCCTCAGATGGCCCGCAGGCA
>Ga0315905_10003412_pt1 | contig 16415 bp, 19 predicted proteins | sample LakEriMetagenome_5_FD_203522 | JGI IMG/M metagenome (GOLD analysis project Ga0315905, IMG submission 203522) | Freshwater fungal communities from buoy surface, Lake Erie, Ohio, United States - Buoy 4 MA121 | ecosystem: Environmental > Aquatic > Freshwater > Lake | place: USA: Lake Erie, Ohio... | reverse complement strand
CGGGGACGCGGTCGACGGCGAGACCGAGCGTGTCGCGGTAGAAGGCTTCGGTGCGGTCAACGTCTGACACGTAATAGACGATGTTCCCGATTGCGTATTTGCCGAGCATGGGGGTCTCCTTTGTCCTTACCCGGCTGTCTGTTGCCGCGGGGCGGGGAAGTGTGAGCGGCTGACCACGAAAAGATGACCGTCAGGGTCATGGCTGGCGAGAAAGGCGTTCTCGCGGCGGGCGGGCCCGAGCAGAGCCCGACGGATGCGGCCGAAGGCGAGGGGGCCGGTGGGGGCCGCGTCGGGGGCGGGGGCGTTGTCGAGCGCGCGCTTGAGTTGGGAGATGCGCTGGCGGAGGGCGGTGTCGGAGAGATTCAGGAGCCAGCCGATTTCCTGGCGGGTATGGCCGGAGAGGGCGAGGAGCGCGGTGAGGCGGAGGGATGGGGAGAGGTTGGGGAGAGTAGCGGCAGGTCCCACCGTCTCGCCGCGAAGACGCGGCGACCCACCTCCCCCACGCTCTGTGCGAGGGAAGACGTCTTCGCCCCATGCGCTGTCGCGGCGGCGGCGGCGGGCGGAGGTGCGGGCGTCGAAGGCGGCGTGGTTGCGGATAACGCCGGATAGCCAGCGGTGTGTCTCGGGCGAGGCGAGGTCGGTGCGTCCGGATTCAAGCGCCGCGAGTAGCGCTGATTGCAGAAGGTCGTCGGCTTCCTCCGGCCGGCGCGCGAGGCGGCGAGCCTGGGCGTGGAGGTCTGCAAAGACGCGTGGCGTTGGCATGGCCTGAGGCTAGCGCAGCGGGGCGATTGCGGGAATGGGCCGTGCGGAACGTGATCACGCAGCCGCGCGGAAGGAGATCCGGGGGCCTTGGCTTCTAGGCGGCGGGCGTGACCGTCAGCGGAGCTTTCTCGTCCTGCGGTACATCGAGGATCAGCTTTTCGTCGGCGGTCTTCACCTCGCCCGTGCCCTCCTCGATCCAGGAGCGGCTGACTTTCAGCACCACCCGCGTCGGCGATTCCTCAATGACGTCCCAGGAGTTGAAGTTGCCGATCATGTAGATGCGGGTCCAGCCCTCCGGTGCGGTGAACAGGGCAAGGTAGGTGTAGAGCCCGTTGATCGCGGGATCGCCGCCGGCTGTCGAGAACAGCTTAACGTCCGCGTCCTCGACGAAATGGATGTCGGTGACGGCGGCGGCGCCAGAGAGATCGTCAGACATGGTCTCAGCGGCGACCGTGCGCGGGGGGCCGGAGGGCTTGGCGGGTTCGGTTGCTGGAGCGGGGGCCGCAGCCGGGGCGGCGGGCTCTGCCGGCTTGGCGGCCTCCTGGGTGGCAGGCTGACAGGCGGCCAGCGCGAGCGCGGCGGCGAAAATGGCGTACTTCATGACCAATCCCCGATCGAGTGGCGGTCTTGTAGCCCGGCGGCCGGCGGCTGCAAGCCGTCGCCGGTCTGTTTGCTGGTCTTTGGCGGTTGGGGTATGGTCCAAGGTATGGCCCCCCAAGCTTCAGATATGGCCCCCGGTTACAAGCCGGTGATCGGCGCCCTGCTCAAGGGCTACAAGGCGACGCTGTCGCCGGCTTTCGTCGCGCTTGGCGTGCGGTGCCGGCATGAGCCGTCATGCTCGGAATACTGCGCGGAATGCGTGAGCCGGCATGGCGTATGGGCGGGATCGTGGATGGGGCTGGCGCGGTTTGCGCGCTGTCGCCCTGGAGGATCGCACGGGTGGGACCCGGCGCCGACCCTCACTAGCACCGGCGCGCGGTGGTTCACCCCCTGGCGCTATGGCGTCTGGAGCGTGGACCGGTCCGAACCGGCGCGCCCTTAGGTTCCAAGGGACCAAATCCCAATCAAACCGGACGGCAGCGGGTTCAAAGACCCGGCGAAGTGCTTTACCCGTCCTGCGGAACACGAAAGACGAGACAATGATCAACGTATCCTTCCCCGATGGCTCGGTGCGCGAATACCCCGACGGGTCGACGCCGATGACGATTGCGGAGGCCATCTCCAAATCACTGGCCAAGCGGTCGGTGATCGCCAAGGTGAATGGCGAGCTATTCGACATGAAGCGGCCGCTGCCGGGCGATGTGAAGCTCGAACTGCTGGACATCAACGCGAAGGAGTCGCTGGAGCTTCTGCGCCACGACGCCAGCCACGTTATGGCGCAGGCAGTACAGGAGCTGTTTCCCGGCACGCAGGTGACGATCGGACCGGTGGTCGAGGATGGGTTCTACTACGACTTCGCGCGGAAGGAGCCGTTCTCGACGGAGGACTTCGCGCAGATCGAAGCGAGGATGAAGGAGATCGTCGACCGCGACCTGCCGATCAATCGCGAGGTCTGGTCGAAGGACGATGCGATCGCTCACTTCAGGGGCATTGGCGAGGACTACAAGGCGCAGATCATCGACGACATCATACCACCGGGCGAGGACATCACGCTCTATGCGCATGGCGACCAGTGGAGCGATCTCTGCCGCGGGCCTCACCTGCCAAGCACGGGCAAGCTGCCGAAGGCGTTCAAGCTGATGAAGCTGGCTGGCGCGTACTGGCGCGGCGATCATCGCAACGAGATGCTACAGCGGATGTACGGCACGGCGTGGGCGAACGAGAAGGATCTTGCAGCGCATCTTGTGCGTCTCGAGGAAGCGGAGAAGCGCGATCACCGCAAGCTCGGCCGCGAGCTCGACCTCTTCCACATGCAGGAGGAGGGCAAGGGGATGGTGTTCTGGCATCCCAAGGGGCTGACGCTTTGGCATACGGTGGAGAGCTATGTGCGCCGCCGCCTGGACGAGGCGGACTATATCGAGGTGCGCACGCCGCAGGTGCTCGACCGCAAGTTCTGGGAGCAGTCGGGACACTGGGAGAAGTATCGCGACAACATGTTCGTGGCGGAGACGGCGGAAGACGAGGTGTTGTCGCTGAAGCCGATGAACTGCCCTGGACATGTGCAGATCTTCAAGCAGGGGCAGAAATCGTATCGCGACCTGCCGATGCGGATGGCGGAGTTTGGCGCGTGTCACCGCTATGAGCCGTCGGGCGCGCTGCACGGCCTGATGCGCGTGCGTGCGTTCACGCAGGATGATGCGCACATCTTCTGCCGTGAGGACCAGATCGAGGGCGAGACGGCGCGCTTCATCACGCTGGCCAAGTCGATCCATGCGGACTTCGGGCTGGAGACGCATCACATCAATCTGGCGACGCGGCCGGAGCAACGCGCGGGCTCGGATGAGTTCTGGGACAAGGCCGAGACGCAGATGCTGTCTGCGGCGCGGGCCGCGGGTGTGGAGCCGATCATCGCGGAGGGCGATGGCGCGTTCTATGCGCCGAAGCTGGACTTCGTGATCAAGGATGCGATCGGACGCGAGTGGACGATCGGCACGATCCAGCTGGATTACGTTCTGCCGGATCGTCTTGACGCCGAGTATGTTGGTGAGGATGGCGGCAAGCATCGTCCCGTGATGCTACACCGCGCGATCCTTGGTTCGCTGGAGCGCTTCATCGGCGTGCTGATCGAGAACTATGCCGGGGCTTTCCCGATGTGGTTGTCGCCTGTGCAGGTGGTGGTCGCCTCGATTTCCGAGGGCGCGCACGCCTATGCGGAAGAGGCGGCGGCGGAGTTGCGCAAGGCGGGCCTGCGCGTGACGGTGGATACGCGGGGCGAGAAGATCAACTACAAGATCCGGGAGCATTCTCTGCAGAAGATCCCCGTGATTGCAGTTGTTGGCGCCAAGGAGGCGGAGGAGCGCAAGCTGGCGTTGCGCCGCTTCGGGTCGCAGGCCAACGAGGTCGTGATGCTGGATGATGCGAAGGTGTTCCTCGCCGAGGAAGCGCTGCCGCCGGATCTGAAACGCGCGAAGGCGTGACGACGAAGGCGATCATCGCACATGCCCGAGTCCTTGGCCTGCGGCTGAGGCTCGGGTTGGTTGATCTCAAGACTGTTGAGTCGTGGGCCGACGAAGCGATCCTGTCGCCGGGCGCACCTGCCGAGATGGCGGACCTGTGCCTTGCGACTCGGGCGGGGGAGCGGATCACCTCGCGCATCCTGTCGGGGCTCGGCGGGGCGCCGAGCGCGCTGGATGTGATGCGCGCCATCGCGGTCATGCGCGTTCATGATGCGAGCCAGGACGAGATGCGTCGGCTGGCGGACAATCTCGATCCGATCGTGCGTGAGGTCGATGCGGGGGAGGCGCTTCCAACGCTGATGAAGCCGCTGTTGTCGCTGGCGCGAGACTTCTGGCAGGCGCGGATGATCTCGTCTCAGGCGATGGACGAAGTGCAGGAACGGATGCGCGACCTGCTACATGCGATGAAGGAGTTTGCAGCGGAGCTGCCGGAGGAGAAGCCGGCGGCGCCCGAGCCTGTGGTGCACATGATCTCCGCCATCGTGGTGAGCTATCACACGGGCGAGGCGCTGCTGATATGTCTTGGCGCGCTGGAGAATGAGCCGGCAGTGGACGAGATCATTCTCGTCAACAATGGCAACCCAGTGGAGATGCTGGAGCGCGTCGAGGATGCATATGAGAGGTCACGAAAGCTGAAGATCACGGGCGGCGGCGTCAATCGCGGCTTTGCTGCGGGCGTGAATCTTGGCGTGGCGGCTGCGACTGGCGATCGGCTGCTGATCATCAATCCGGATGCCGTGCTGCAACCGGGCGCCGTGAGGGCGCTTGAGGTTGCGATGGGCGGCGCTGCAGAGCCGGCGATTGTCGGCGGCAAGATCTACGGGACGGATGGCAGGGAGCAGCGCGGCGGGCGGCGGCGCAGGTTGACCATCCGCTCGGCCGCGGCGACGTTTCTGGGGCTTGGCTGGCTGCGCGCCCTCAACCCGGCTTTCGTGAACATCAATCGCAACAACGAGCCGGAGCCTGATGGGCCTGTGCCGATGGACGCGGTCAGCGGCGCGCTGATGTACATGTCGGCGTCGAGCTTTCGCAGGCTTGGCGGGTTCGACGCTGGGTATTTCATGCATGTCGAGGATCTCGACCTTTGCCGGCGCGCCGAGGCCGATGGCGGCTCGGTGATCTATACGCCGCATGCCTCGGCGCTGCATTTCGGGGCGACGAGCGACGCGCCGTCGCTGTTAGTGGAGAAACACAAGGGCGCAGGGTTCAACCGCTACTTCCTGAAGTTCGCCGAGACACCTGGTGAGAAAGTGGCGGCGCGCGTGCTGGGGCCGGTGATCGCGTTCATGCTGGCGATGCGGGCGCGGGTGCGAGGGAGCCGGCGCGCCTAGGACGCCCGCGCCAGCGGATGCGCTGCTTCCAGCAGGTCGCGCAGTTCGTCGGTAACGACGTGGGTGTAGATCTGCGTGGTCGAGATGTCGGCGTGGCCGAGCAGAAGCTGCACGGCGCGCAGGTCGGCGCCGCCGGAGAGCAGGTGCGTTGCAAAGGCGTGGCGGAGGGCGTGGGGCGTTACGCGATCGATGGCGATGTTGGCCTTCATGGCGAGGTCTTCGAGAATCTGGCCAAGGCGGCGGCGGGTGAGGCGGCCGGTCGATCCGCGTGATGGGAAGACGAAGCGTTGCGCGGTAGAGCGCGTGGCGGATTTCGGCAGGAAGCTCTCGCGCACGGCCATGTAGTTCTTGAGAGCGGCAAGCGCCGGGCGCCCAAGCGGCGTGATGCGCTCCTTGTCGCCCTTGCCGCGCACGATCAGCACGGTCGCGCCGGGGGCGGGCAAGGCCGAGAGCGGCAAGTCGCAGCATTCTGACGCGCGCAGGCCTGCGCCGTAGAGGAGTTCGACGAGGCACATGGTGCGCAGGTCGGCAGGCTCTGTTCCCTGCGCAGCTTCGATGATGCGGCTGACTTCGTCACGGGAGAGAACATCTGGCGGATCGCGGCGCGTGGCGGGGCCGTCGAGGCGCGAGGTCGGGTTGTCCTGCCTCTCATTGTCGCCGAGCTGGAAGCGGAAGAAGCGACGCAGGGCCGATAGACGGCGCGAGACGGTGGCGGCGGACATGCCGCGCGCGTGCAGGTCGCGGACGAAGTCGGAGAGGTCGCGCTCGCCGGCCTGGATGAGCGAGGATTTGTTGGCGCGCAGATAGCTCGAGGCGTCCTCGAGATCGCGGCGATAGGCCTCGATCGTGTTGTCGGCGGCGCCGCGTTCGGCGCGGAGCGTGTCGAGGAAGGCTTCGATGCGGCGATTGTCCAACATGGGGGGACAGTGGCGCTGACGGGTTTAGGAGAGGTTAGTATCGCGCCTAGAGCGCCTTCCACACCTGTAGCGATTCCAGCGCGATGGCGTTGGCGTCGTCGGTCATGCCGATCTCGCGGAGCTGGGTGAGGAGGTCGGCGAGACCAGCGAAGGAGAGGGCCGAGACGTCGGGGCCGAGCTGGTTGATTATGGCGAGGGCGGCTTCGGCGTCGGCATTCTGGCGCGCAGCCGATGCGATGCTGGCGATGGCAGAATCGGACACGCCGCGGCCTGCCGTGCGCTGGACCGATAGCGTTGCGCGCTGTGCGGCCGTGAGGTCGCGGCCAGCACCGACAAGCATGAAAAGGGCGCGCGTGTTCTCGATGCGGCGAAGCCCCAGCTGCTGTTCGACGGCCGCGGGGGTCTTCGCCGTGGAGGCAGCGTTGGCTGCGGCCACGGGATAGGGCGCGGCCTCCAGCATGCGGTCGAGGATGGCGGCGTGCGGTTCGGTGTTCGCGCCGGCAAAGGCGAGCATCAGGTCGATGCGGGCGGCGGCCCACCCGTCCTGCTTGTCTTTCGGGGCTGTGCCGAAATGCTTGCGCCAGTCGGTGGCGAGGTTCGGGTCGCCTGCCAGGAGTGCTGCACGGGCCAGGGGTTCAGCGAAAGGCAGCGTTGCCGCGTTCCGCGGCAGGCCCTTGATGTCGGCGATGAGGACAATGGCCGTGAGGCGGCCGTCGGTGAAGGTTTCGGCGGCGCGAAGGGCTGCCGCGTAGGCGGCGGCCTTTGCCTCGGGCTTGGCGTCCTTGTTGGCGGCAGCCGCGAGGGCGAGTGCGAGATGGTCCGGCTTGGCGGGTGCTCCGCGCGTCGTGGGCTTGGGCGCTTCCGCGACCTTGAGGGCAAGGATCGCTGCGATGTCGGCGGGGCTGAGCTTGCCGCTGTTGAGCGCCGGACGAAGGGCGGCGCGCCGCTGTTCGGGCGTCGCGTCCTTGTCGAGCGCGACGGCGGCGGCGATGTCAGGCGCCACGCCGGCGAAGGCGTTGACGGGGACGGGCAGGTTCGCCGCGACCGAGATGGCGGCCTCCAGCGGCGTTGCATAGCGGCCATCGGGCTTGGCGATGTCGGGCGTATTGATCGCTGGAAGTGCGCCAACCAGCCAGACGCCCAGGCTTTCATTGGTGCGGGCGATCTGCTCCGAGATGAGGTTCGCGCCGGCGTCCTTCTCGAGCGCGGCGCACGCAGAGCGAAGCGGTAGCCAGTCAGCTTCCGTTGTGGGCTTGCCGTTGGCGGCGGCGCAGGCGGTTTCAGTATTGCCAAGCAGCAGATCAAGTTCGGCGACCTGGCGTTCGCTGGACTTGCCCCAGTCGGCGGAGGGATAGCGTTTGCGCAGGTCCGCCGCGTAGGCGGACTCGCCGATGGCCTCGATGAGGCGAAGGCGCTCGGGCGTGAGCTTGTCGCCATCGTCCGGACCCTTGCTGCGCGAGAGCAGCACGCGGCGCAGGGCGGCGCGAGCGGAGGGCGCCAGATCCTTCGGCTGCAGGCTGGTCATCAACGGCGCGAGCGTGCCGGCGCTGGTATTGTCCCAGAAAGTCGCAGGTAGGGCCCCTTCATTGGCGCCGATCCAGCCGACACCCCAGGCGTCGACCTGGGCGAGCGGACGCGATGCGACCTGCGCCCCCGCAGATGAAGTTGCCGCCAGGGCGATTGCCAGCGCGCCGGTGACGAGCCTATTGCGAGGGTGCATTGCCGCCTCCGGCGGGCTCCGGCTGGACGCCGACATTCTGCGCGGGCACGCGAACTTCCTGCTGCACGGGGCGTCGCGATTCGGCCTGGCCCGAAAACCAGAACAGCGCGCCTGCGACCACAACGAGGGCGATGCCTCCAAGGATCGCATACAGCCTGAACGGCGCCGGACCGCGCCGACGTGAAAACCCTCCGCGCGCCATGGCGTGCCTCCCGTCGAACCACTTGTTGTCGAGCCAATCAGACCGGCCGGCGGGGGTCCAGCACGCACAGCTGTGCGGCTTGCCCTCGCGGCCCGAACATTGCCCCGGTAGCCTCGGGAGGTATAAGCCTCGGTTTCGGGAAACAGGGCAAGCGCCATGTCTGCGCATCAGGTTGAACCGGAGGGTGAAGCCGCCCAAGCGGCAACCCCATCCGGCGCACGCCGGCTGGAGCGCACAATCGCGCTCGTCGGCATGATGGGCGTTGGCAAGTCGACGGTGGGGCGGAAGCTGGCGGAAAGCCTGGCGGCGCCTTTTGTGGACAGCGACGAGGAAATCGAGAAGGCGGCGGGGCTGAGCGTGCAGGAAATCTTCGCCATGCATGGCGAACCGGAGTTCCGGCGCGGCGAGCGGCGGGTGATCGAGCGGCTTCTGAGCGGGCCGCCGGTCGTACTGGCGACAGGCGGCGGCGCTTACATGGACCCAACAACGCGCGCACTGCTGAAGGAGACGGCTGTCACTGTCTGGCTGCGCGCCGATCTCGACCTGATCTGGAAGCGCGTGAACCGGCGCGACACAAGGCCGCTGCTGAAGCGCGACAATCCTCGGCAGGTTCTCGCCGACCTGCTGACGGCGCGCGCGCCGGTCTATGCCGAGGCCGACCTGACGGTCGACTCCGGCGATGGGCCGGCCAACGACGCCGTGAAGACGATCTGCGCGGCGCTCGGGTATGCATAGGGAGTTCGCATGAGCGCCGGTGTGAAGACGGTCCGGGTGGAACTCGGGACACGTGGCTATGACATTCTCATTGGCGAGGGGTTGCTCGCGCGCGCGGGCGAACTGATCCAGCCGCTGATGAAGGCGGGTCGCAGCCGCGTGTTCATCGTGGCGGACGCCAATGTGGCGGAGCTGCATGGCGCGACGCTGATGGGCGCGCTGGAGGCGGTTGGATACAGCGGCCACCTGATCGGCGTGCCGCCGGGCGAGGAGTCGAAGTCATTCGCCTATCTCGCCACCGTGCTCGACGAGCTGATCGGTCTGGGCGCGGAGCGGGATGACCTGATCATTGCGTTCGGCGGCGGCGTGGCGGGCGATCTCACCGGGCTCGCGGCGGGACTGCTGAAGCGCGGCGCGCGCTTCGTGCAGATTCCGACGACGCTTCTTGCTCAGGTGGACTCATCCGTCGGCGGCAAGACAGCGATCAACAGCCGGGCGGGCAAAAACATGGTGGGGCTGTTTCATCAGCCTGTGCTGGTGCTGGCCGATCTCGGCGTGCTCGACACGCTGCCGGCGCGCGAGCGGAGCGCGGGGCTGGCGGAGATTGCGAAGTATGCGCTGATCGACGATCCGGCGTTCTTCGATTTTCTCGAGACGAATGCCTCCGCGCTGCGTGCGGGCGACAAGGCCGCGCTGGCGGAGGCGGTGCGCGTGTCGTGCGCATCCAAAGCGCGGATCGTGGCGATCGACGAGACGGAGCAGGCGGAACGCGCGCTGCTGAATCTCGGACACACGTTTGGACATGCACTTGAGCGGGCCAACGACTTTCAGCCCAGCCTGTTGCACGGGGAGGGCGTTGGCATCGGCATGGCGATGGCGCTTCGCTATTCGGTGCAGCTTGGGGTCTGCCCCGGACAGGATGCGGTGAGGGCTGAGCGCCTGCTGAATGCGCTGGGGCTGGCGACGCGGATCGCGGATCTCGCTGGCGGGCCGTATGTCGCCGACGAACTGCTGGCGCATATGGCGCACGACAAGAAAGCCAGGAATGGCCGCCTGACACTCATTCTAGCCAGAGGGATTGGGCAGGCCTACATCCAGCGCGAGGTTGATACTGGGCCGCTGCTGGAGTTCCTGCGGTCCGAAACGGCTTCCTGAAGCGGTTTTCGCGTCCCAGGCTACCCTCAGGGGACACTCTGGGGCTGTGAGATCAGGTCGCTTGCCGAGAGGACGCTCGCCTTCGCTGCGCAAGCGCCTCATGTGCAGACGCGGAAGCAACTGAGCGCGAGCCTTATGCCGGTTCTGGAAGAGGCCGGCGCCACTCGCTTTGCCTGTCTCTACCTGCGCCGTCAGAATGGCGAAGTTGTCATCGATCGTTCGATCTCGAACCTGCCGCGATCCTGGCTCGAACTCTATCTGGCGCGCGGATACGAGGCGACCGATCCCGTCTTTCAGGGTGTGGTGCGCGGCGCGTCCCACGGCTTCTGGAGCGAAGTGACCAGAGGCCTCGTGCTGGACCGGTCAAGCTGTGAGGTGATGACGGCCGCACGCGAGCACGAGATGGGCGAAGGGTTCACCAAGCGCGTTATGCTGGATCGGGGTGGGGTCGCGGTGGTGATGGCTGCCGGCGACGCACTTAAACGGGACTCGCGGGTTCGGGCGGCCTTGCGCATGTCGTTCGACGTGTTTGCGAACGAGGGCGTGCGCATTATCCGGACGCCGGCGCACGGCCGTGAGCCGCCCACGGATGAGGATCGCGACCAGACCTCGCTGTCCAAGACCCAGCTCAAGGTGCGGATGATGCGCGCCGAGGGCATGTCCAACAAGCAGGTGGCTCTGACCATGAAGCGGCACGAAAAGACGGTCGAGTGTCACGTGACCGAGGTTCTGCGGCGGCTGGAAGCGCGGAACATGATCGACGCCATACGGATCGCCACGAATCGCAAATTGATCGTCTGACGGCGAAAATCTAGGGGGCAACCCTGGTTGTCATTTCCGAGGTAACTGACAAATTTACCAATGAAGATAGGCGCTTATTCAGTTACGCCCTGGGTTTTGATAACTGGGTTTGGGATTGGCGGCCTCGCGAAGGCGGGGCCGCCTTTCGTTTGGGACAGGCTGTCAGCCTTGCCGGGCTGGTCGGCTCAGGCAGCGTCGATGTGCAGGGCGTGCAGGCCGGCGTCGAACTCGGCCTTCAGCACATCATTCACGGCACGGTGTTTCGCCAGCCGGGAGAGGCCTTGGAAGGCCTCCGATCTGACCTTCACCGCATAGTGTGTCTCGCCGCCGGGGGCCGCGCCTGCGTGACCGTGGTGAAGATGCGACTCGTCCACTATATCCAGCTCGGTCGGGGAAAATGCTGCAACAAGTGCCGCTCGCATGCGCTCTATGCGGGATGTCAATTCTTGCGGCATTAACGAACCCATTCCAAGATAAGAGCCATGTCCGCTGCGGAAGACTACATGCGGAGCTACCGCGTCAAGTTCGTCGATGTCCGCGTCAACCCTCCGGGGGGACGCCGGAAGGCGGGCGCGTACGTGCGTCGCTGCGAGCACAAAGGTTGTGACGAACTGGGCCTGTGCAAGGCGCCCAAGCCGTTTTCCGCCCGCGTGGTCCAGATTCCGGGCCAGGAAGCTGCCGCAGAGGACCATCACTGGTTCTGCCAGCGCCACGCTTCCGAATACAACGAGAACTTCGATTTCTTCGAAGGCATGACCGAGGACGAGATTACCGCGTTCCAGGCATCCGCTGGCCACGGCCACAAGCCGACCTGGCGCATGGGCGGCGGTCCGATCGGCGCCGAGGGCAGGGCCGCCAGGATGAACAACCCGCGCGGTTGGCGTGGCGCGAAGAACTGGCTCTACAACGGCCATGTCGGGCAGGGCGGCGACGAAGCGGCGGCGGCGGCGCGCGGCCGCACGCGCTTGCAGACGCGCGCGCTCGACGAGATGGGCCTGCCGCACAACGCCCAGCCTGCCACCGTGCGGGAGCGATACAGCGTGCTGGTGAAGCAGTACCACCCGGATTCCAACGGCGGCGACCGTTCGATGGAGCATCGCCTGCATGTGGTGATCCGCGCGTTCAAGGCGCTGAAGTCGAGCGGGCTGGCTTGAGCGGGGCGCCGCACTGGCCGCCTTGCTTCTTCGACCTTTTCAACGCTGAGACGGGGCTGGACCCGGCGAACGAAGTTCCTTTTCTGATCGACTCGCTGGTCTCCGAGGTCCCCCGTACGCCGGACTGGCGGGTGGACGAGCCTGGGGGTCCTGTTATCCGCCTGTCCGTCATCAGCTATGCGAAGCACGCGGCGCAGGCCGCGTTTGTTGCGGACGGAGCCTCTGGGGTGATCGCGTTCAGCGGCGACCCGTCGGGCTGGCTCCAGATCGACGTCACCATGTCCGGCATGCACGCGTTCCGTGCCTTCCTCGATCGCCCCTGCGAGGAACACCATCTCTGGCCGGCGCATACCGTAACGAAAGCTTCCGATCCGCCTGGGCGCATGGGCAAGAAACGCAACTGGCTGAGCCTTCAGGCCGAAGCCTGGCCCGTGCTGCGGCCCCTGGCGAATGCTGGCGGCTGGGTGAATCTGATGGCGATGGAATATCTCACCATACATGTGCGCCTGCTGAACCGGGACAATGTCTGGCTGCCTGTCAGGGGCGTGCCAGTCGATTTCGCATTCGAGCTGATCGCGCCGGACGAAGTCGCCCCCGATACGGAGCTGTGGGAGTTCCCTCCCGGTTCTCATGTCCGATGTGAAATGCGCGAGCTGGATGGCCGCGACGTGGTGGTCGCCGCGGCGCTGGCCTGACCGCTCATCCCATTGGCTTTGGCTCCCACAACTCGATCCGCGTGCCTTCGGGGTCGCTGACGTGGGCGAACCTGCCGTTCGGTTCCGGCGGCAGGACCTTCGCTTCGACCCCGTGTTTTGCACAGCTGGCGAGGATGCCATCGAGGTCATCGACCGCGAGGTTGATCATGAAGTCCTTTGTCGAGGGCTCGAAGTAGGTCGTGTCCTGCTTGAAGGGGGCGAAGACCGTGCCGGCGCCTGGGTGGGCCGCCATGGCGTCGGGCGTCATGAACACGCCGCCCCAGTCATGGACCTGAAGACCCAGAACGTCCCGGTACCAGTTGATGAGGGCGGCCGGGTCCCTCGACTTGAAGAAGATGCCGCCAACTCCGATGACCTTGGCCATATCCGGTTTCTCCAGCGCGACGCCCTTGCCCTATGAAGCGGGCTCAGGCGTGTCCGCGCAATCGCCCGAAAGGGTGATTTTGGTGAATTGCAGGGAGATTCGTCGGACATCGGCGCGAAACGCCGCTTACGTGCTGCGTTGCAATGTGTCCGCGGGAGCGACTATATCCGAAGTCTGGATACGAGAGATTTTCCTCCCATGGCCGTGACTGACGCTTCCGACGCCCTCATCCCGCTCGCGCCCACGAAAGAGCTGGACGCGAAGAAGACTTTTGGAATCGATCTCGACTGGAAGGTTCCGGCCTTCGCGGAGAAGTCGGCCTATGTGCCGGACTTCGACCCGGCCTACCAGTTCGACGGGCAGACCACGCGGGCGATCCTCGCCGGCTTCAAGTACAATCGCCGGGTGATGATCCAGGGCTATCACGGCACGGGCAAGTCTACCCATATCGAGCAGGTGGCGGCCCGGCTGAACTGGCCGCTGATCCGGATCAACCTCGACAGCCACGTGTCGCGCATCGATCTCGTCGGCAAGGACGCGATCGTCCTGAAGGACGGCAAGCAGATCACCGAATTCCGGGAAGGCATTCTTCCCTGGGCGCTGCAGCGGCCGATCGCACTCGTGTTCGACGAATACGACGCAGGCCGTCCGGACGTGATGTTCGTCATCCAGCGTATTCTCGAAGCGTCGGGCCAGCTGACGCTGCTCGACCAGAACCGCGTGATGAAGCCACACCCGTGGTTCCGCCTGTTCGCGACGACGAACACGGTCGGCCTTGGCGACACAACGGGCCTCTATCACGGCACGCAGCAGCTCAACCAGGGTCAGCTCGACCGCTGGTCGGTGGTGACGACGCTGAACTATCTCGAGCACGATGCGGAAGTGGAGATCGTCTCCGCCAAGGTGCCGGATCTCGACAAGGCGACCGTCTCCAAGATGGTGCGCGTGGCGGACATGACGCGGAACGCCTTCATCGCTGGCGACATCTCGACCGTGATGAGCCCGCGGACCGTGATCACCTGGGGCGAGAACACGCTGATCTTCGGCGACATCGGCCTCGCCTTCCGCATGACCTTTGTGAACAAGTGCGATGAACTCGAGCGCCCTGCGATTGCCGAGTTCTACCAGCGCGCCTTCGCGAAGGAGCTGCCCGAGAGCGCTGCGATGGTGAAGGTGGCGTGAGCGAGTTCTCGATCACCCGCGCGATGGAAGCGGATGCGCCTGACCTCGGCGTCATCGGCCCTGCCGCCTATGCGGCTGCCTACCATGACGATTGGGATGACGCCGTCGGCTTCTTCCACCAGCTGAAGACTTTCGGCGAGCATGCGATGGTGGCGACCCTGGCGCGGCCTGAGGCGCGTGTGTGGATTGCGCGCCAGGAAAGCGCGGGGATCGGCTTCCTCACAATGTTCGTGGGCTCGCGCGAGCCGATCAACAGCCGTGACGGCGGGGCTGAGATACCGCGCATCTACCTGCTGCCTGGCGCGCGGCGCGGTGGTGTCGGCAAGAAGCTGCTTGAAGCTGCAGAGACGCAGGCGAGGGCCGAAGGCTGCAGCTATGTCTGGCTCGACGTGATGGAACACGCCGAGTGGGCCATCGCCGCCTATGAGCGCTGGGGCTTTACGGACATTGGCGGCAAGATGTTCTCGGGCGCTCTGCGTCCGGGGCGCAGCCGCGCCATGCGGGTAATGGCCAAGGAGCTTGGCTAATCCCGCCCGCGGCGCCGGACCAGAACCACGGGAAGGGACGCGATGGACTGGAAGCTGCTCCTTATCAGTGCGGCGATGCTGGTCGCCGGTGGCCTCCTCGCCTGGCGGTATCGTGGGTCGAAGTTCGGCACGGAGCCGGGGCCAGGCTGCGCCATGGCTGTCGCGCTGCTCATGCTGCTGACGGGCGTGCTGACGCTGTTCGTTACATTGCTGTTCCGGGTCACGGTCTGACGCGACAATTTCCTGCGCTTGCTTTCTCGCCTATGCTTCACGGCAAGCAACCGGGAGACCGCTATGGCTGGCGCCATGATCCGTGTGACGAGCCGTGACGGGTTCGAACTCGACGCCTGGCATGTGAAGGCGGAGGGGCCGCGCAAGGGCGGCGTCATCGTGATCCAGGAAATCTTTGGCCTGTCGGATCACATCAAAGAGATGGCGGAGCGGTTCGGCGCAGCGGGATACGAGGCGATTGCGCCATCGATGTATGATCGCGCTGAACGCGGCTTCATCGTGCAGCCACAGGATGTGGCTGCGGGCATGGCGCGCGGGATAGTGCTCGCGACTGGCAATGGTCCGGACAATGCGCTCAACGACACGGGCGGCGTGTTCGACGTGCTCAAGGGCGCAGGCAAGGTGTGCATCACCGGCTATTGCTATGGCGGCACCATGAGCTGGCTGGCCGCGGCGCGGCTGGACGGGCTTGCGGCGGCGTCCTGCTATTATGGCGGCAACATCGCGCAGATGGTCGGCCTCAAGCCGCAATGCCCGACGATCTGCCATTTCGGAGCGAAGGACGCGCATATTCCTCTCGTCGGTGCGGTCGACAAGATCGAGGCCGCGCATCCGGACGTCCCGGTCTATGTCTACGACGCGGGGCACGGCTTCGCGCGGGAGAATTCAGCGGACTACGACGCCGCGTCGGACAGACTTGCGTTCGAACGAACGCTCGATCTGTTTGGTCGGGCGGGATGAAGCTGGTTTTCATCTGGGGGCCCGCCGCGTCGGGCAAGCTGACCATAGCGCGGGTGTTGGCCGCGCAGACTGGTATCACGCTGTTTCACAATCATCTGGTGGTCGACGCACTGCTGGAGAAATTCCAGTTTGGCGATCCGGAATTCGTGCGGTTGCGTGAGGCGATGTGGATGACCGTGTTCGACACGGCGGCGCGTGCCGGGCAATCACTGATCTTCACCTTCCAGCCTGAGCCGACGGTCGCGGCGGGCTTCGCCGACCGCGTGCGGGCGGTTGTCGAGGAGGCCGGTGGAGAGGTGAAATTCGTCAGGTTGACCGTGTCGCACCACGAGCAGGAGCAGCGCATCGGCGCCGAGAGTCGGAAGGCGTTTCGCAAGATCACTTCGGTAGACCTGCTGCGAGCCCTTCACGCTGATTTTGCGCGGAGCGAAGCGGAGATGCCGTCGGCCGATTTGACGATCGATACGGAGGCGGTGCAGCCGGACATGGCGGCCCGGCGCATGGCATTGGCGTTGGAGTTAGCGGCGCCTGCGCCATGACGGATCGCGCCGCCATCGCCAGGCGAATTGCCGGCGATGGGGGGCGTCAGTTTGGTCTAGCGGTTATCGTCACCGACGGTGCCGGCGATCGCGCCTGCGGCTGCGCCGATGGTCGTGCCGCGTTCAGCGTCGCCGTCGCCGGTGTTGTTGCCGATGGCGGCGCCAGCAGCGCCGCCGACGGCCGCGCCGGTGAGGGTGGAGCACGCGCTCATCGAAGCCGCGGCGATCGCGACGGCGAAAAGT
>Ga0315905_10003410_pt1 | contig 16418 bp, 18 predicted proteins | sample LakEriMetagenome_5_FD_203522 | JGI IMG/M metagenome (GOLD analysis project Ga0315905, IMG submission 203522) | Freshwater fungal communities from buoy surface, Lake Erie, Ohio, United States - Buoy 4 MA121 | ecosystem: Environmental > Aquatic > Freshwater > Lake | place: USA: Lake Erie, Ohio... | reverse complement strand
AGGGTGGCGAGGGAAATGTTTTGCAGGGCAACTTGAACAGAGAATAATATGAGGCACCAAGTCTTTGCCTTGTCTCTAGTGCTCGTCCACGCCGGCAGCAACGGCCCACACGGCGCATTGGCGGATTGCTTGGCGCTTTTTTTTTTTGGCGGATTGCTTGGCGCTTTAGCGTATTCATTGGTTTTTTAGAGGATTCACCGGGCCGGTGAATCCTCTAAAAAACCAATTCAGCACGGCGTTTTGCGCACCCACTGCTTTTTAGTGAAGCCCCCCAGCGCCGGCATCGGGGCAAACAGGCGGCGACGCTTCTGTGCACCAATGGCGGCGCACGCTCTGCATTGCTCTGGATTGCTCTTCTCGCTGCGCCTGCCTCGCTTCCTCGCTGCTATTACTTCTCTCACACCCCTTTCCTGTCTCCCTCAATAGGACAACACGCATTTCGAGTGTCGCTGGTCGACATCTCTGGCCCAACGCTCACTGTAGCGGAGCACCACTGCGAGGATGCCTGCGGGAGCGAGAGAATCGAAGAATTGCTCGTCTCCTACTGTCTCGCTGAGTTCAAACGACAACATCCGTTGATCAAGATCAATATCGCCACCGATGTCTACCAGGCTCTCACAATAGCAACACATTAGCAACACAATAGCAACACATTAGCAACACAACATCGCCACCGATGTCTACCAGGCTCTCATCCCCTCTCCCGCAACACGCGTGTACACAAACCCAACCGCAAGCACACATACATAATTAACGCAAAAGAACCGGAAAAAAACAGGCAACTGCGCGCTTGCGCTTACGCCTTGGGGTCCAAGCGGCAAAACGCACCTTATCGAAATCTCCCCAGGCCACCGTAGAGCTGAAGGATTTTGTAGAAGGGCGTGAACTTCGTGTGCACCTGACTCGCACCCTCTTGCAAGACCTTGCAGCCGACATTTTTACCAAGATACATAGTATCGTCACGGGCCTCTTGAAACGCAGGTAGCGTGCTTAAGGATGCTTGCGCGGGCGGGTGGGTGAATATTTAACTGCTCACAAACTGTTGGTGACAGACAAATGGAGCCCTTCGAGATCTACAGTGTTGCTAATGTGTTGCTAATGTGTTGCTATTGTGTTGCTATTGTGTTGCTATTGTGTTGCTAATGTGTTGCTAATACAGGAAAATGGAGCCCTTCGAGATCTACAAAGTTGTCCTTGCAGGTGGTGGCGCACACATTCCAAAGATGCGTGAGGTGGTCGCAAATGCGATGGAGAGAAAGGTCGCACCCCCGCACAACGCAAAGAGATGTTTGAATGCTGTTCAGTCGCCGATATGTGTACGCTTCTTAGTCGAGAGGGACGGAAAGCTGTCGTGACGGCGGTATCGATGTTTCGTACGCGCAGGAGATATCGTGGGATGATACGGGAAGGCCTGAGGAGTCAGTGGCTCGGGGGGCTGCGCTGCGTGTGGCCACCATACTGGGTATGTTCAAAATGCGTCTCATTTATGTGTGCATGTGTGTGTATGTGTGTGCGCGCGCGTCTGAGTGCGTACACGTGTCTGTGTGCGTGTGTAGTGTGGCTGAGTGTGCATAATGTGGATCTATATACACACGACGAACAAATATGTGCAGGTATCGTGGCCGACGTGGGGCGGGAATATGAGATTGCAGATAGGGCCCCCTTGTCGCTCGGCATTGAAGTGGAGGGAGGCATGATGAAGATTGTCATACAGAAGGACACGCCTACCCCATGCCATAGGTTTCATGCCGCTTACTCCATCAAGCGCTGCATGCATCGCATGTACTGGTGCACACTTGCTCGTGTTTTCCCACACATCCGCACACATCCGCACACATACGCACACATACGCACACATACGCACACTTGCTCGTGTTTTCTCACACATACGCACAAACACTAAAACGCCCATACTTCCACATGGTTGCCCAGATCCATCACATTTTCAATTGCCACGCAGTCTCAGTCCGGTGCCATGATTCAGGTTTTTGTTGAGTCTGCAATTGCGAGTGTCAGGGATTACGTGTGTGTGGGCGTGTGCACGCCCACGCGTACATGTATGTGCTTGCGTGTCAGGTGTACACGCAGGCTCCTGGGTTCGTGAGTCATGACTCACGAACCCAGACTCCGTACATGTATGTGCTTGCGTGTCAGGTGTACACGCACGCACACATCTTTCACCGACGCACATCACACGCAGTCATACTACTGATAACGGGACTCAGGTTTTTGAGGGCGAACGCTATTTGACGCGAGAAAACCAGCTCTTGGGACGTTTTCTTCTTGACGGCATCGGGCCCTCTGTGCCTGGAGACAACAACATTCGAGTGTCATTCACTATCGACCTACATAATGACCTTAATGTTACAGCCACTGACCTGTTTTCCGGTGTCTCCAAGGTGCTTGCATCCTGAATTGATGAATATCCCCCAAACCCCATCCCAGTTTCTCTCTCTCCTCCCAACTGCAAATTTTGCATACTGAACATGTGCCGGGAGTCTGGATCTGTTCACTCGAATCTTCAAAAACCAGCAACAACTCTGATTTGAATCTTTGAGCAACAACTCTGATTTGAACCCTGATTTGAATCTCGAGCAACAACTCTGATTTGAATCTCGAGCAACAAGACAACGCTGCTTCTCAAGATTCGTGTGCATGCTGACTTTGCCAAGGGACACTGGTGCTCATGCGTATTTGCGCACACAGGGCATCAAAATCACGGCTGCGGAGAGAAGGCTAGGTGTGGAGACTACCAGCCTCGTGAACAAGGTTTAGGGTTTAGGTTTTAGGGTTTAGGAGACTACCAGCCTCGTGAACAAGGTGAGGCACTTTGTCTGTCACCCTCTCCATGTCTCTCTCCGCACGTCTTTCTCCCTCTTGCTCGCCGATTTACACCCACAATTGCCCCTTAAAAGTGCTCTGTCAAACGCAGTCCCTCAATGGCTCTCTAACCTGCCCGCCCTCGCTGTCGAGATCGGTCTACAACAGTAGTAATTAGCAGAGCTTTTTTCTTTTTTTACAACTTGCGCCATGTCAGACACACACATAGCGAGCGAGAGAGAGCGACGGAGGCTTGCAATGTCGTCATGTGCTGACACACGAGCGCACACGCGTGGTTACGCGCCCGCACACACACACTCAAACACGCAGGAAGCTGTGGAATACGCTGAGCACGATGAGAGAGAGCGTCTTAAAGTTATTGCGCGCAACAATCTAGAGAGCGACTGTTTGTATTTCGGGCGAATTCTGCGAGAGGAGACCGAAGCTGGCAGAGTCGGCGATGTAGAGGGCAAGTCGCAGTTGGAGAATGTGAGTTGTGTTTCGATTACTTTTTTGATGATGATCATCACTATATGTAATCCTAGAACAAGAATTACTGTTTTGCACGCACTATATATGAAGTGCGTGCGATACTCTTGTTTGTGTGTGCGTGCGCGTACCAATGTCCACATACAGGTGATCTTGGACACACTAGATTGGCTGCGGTATAATCGAGACGAGGATGAGGCCACCTACATCAACCTTCTCGATGAACTCAAAGATGTCGCAGCACCAGTCATGCAACACATGTCGAAAGCACTTGCACAGCGCGCCGCGGGCGGACCCCCACCGATAATCCTTGATTGACGGAGACGACTCAAACGAAGCGCGCGCACGGTGAAGAAGCGGTCCTGAGGTCCATGCTATCTATCCTCGTTTGTTGTGAATAAATATTGTTCTTTCAGAATGGAGGAGGACGAAAAAGGGATATTGTTCTTACAGAATTCTTACAGAAACAAACTGAGCATATCTCGATATAAACCTTCAGAGGTAAAGGAGGAGGAGGGGGAAGGGAAACCCATCCCGAAAGTGCGATGGGCTTATCTGTGTAGGTTTTCGATCAAACTCGAGATCGCTCTCCTGGGGGGCACGCTACATGTACCCCGTGGGCAATATTACTACACCTTTATTGAATATATATATTGTCACACTAATTCTGAAGAGAGAATATTTCGATCGATGTCATGCAGCTTTACAATTCCAAGACTGAATATGAGCACGTCACGTGTGCATGTGCGTGTGTCTTGGTGTATGTGCGTTTGTGAAAGTGAGTTTGAGTGGTCTGTGTGTGTATGTGTGTGCACGCGAGCGAACGCACGCACGTGCGGCGCCTCTACGCAGGCGCGGTTGAAGAAAATACAAAAGAATTGCAAAATCGCATAAAAGCACATCACGCCGCTACATTCCATCTAAAAACACAACGAAAAAGTGCAGCACACAAACAGGAAGCAGGCCTCTTTCTGTCCGCAGGCTTCTTTCGGTCTACATGCGAAACTTTTCGTTGCGATTAGTTCGTGAAGCGGTTGGTGTTATCAGCGTCCTGCCCGCACACCAAAGGCCATATCATCTGCATGTCAGCCTCAATGGTCGGACGCATACACATACACACACAAATCTTGGACATGCACACACGCGTATGTCAGGGGGCCTTCTCGTGTGTATGTGTGGGTGCGTGTGTGTGCGTGTGGGTGTGTGTGCGTGCGTGCTTGTAAGACGGTGCAAGTGCGTGTGAGTGTGTGCCTGCGTACACGTACAAATGTGTGTACACACATACATACCCGGAGGCCTTCTTGGCAGCAGATCCAGTGCCGGCAGCAACACGCATGGGCTTTTTCACCGGTGTTGCAGCCGCGACCACAGACTCCTCTTTTCCCTTGTGCGTGGCCGTCGCCGCGGCGGCTCCAGCGGCGTAGACACCCGTTCTTACTTTGCCCTTGGCTGCTGTCGTTCGGGGCGGCAGCGCCGGGGCATCTTGTGTGGCAGACACCGCGGGCGCGCCACAGCCTTTGGCGTCCACCTTTTGCGTATATGCCTTAAACATGTTTGAAATTTTCGTCAGTCGTCTAGCGATGGTAATGATTGACGGGGCTCATGGAGCGGGGGAAGGTCACGGGAACAAGGGGAGGGGGGTAAAGGTAGGGGCTCGCGCCGTGTCACCACCGCGTTGCTCATTCTCGTTTTGTGTGTTTGTGCCTTTGCATGCATTACACGCGCGTGCGCGTGCGCGCGCTGTAAAGCACACGCACACTCACATGCATACCCACCCGCATACACAAACACATATGGGCAACATACAGGAATGCACACACACGGCCGTCTCGCGGCGCTGGCACCTGAGTAGCGGCAAGAACACGTCCCAACGTCCCGGCGGCTGCGGCAGCAATGACCGGCGGTGCCGTTGGCTGCTGCAGGATTGCAGACGTGGCCAAAGAGGCGCCAAGGATGGACGTGGTCACGGTCTCTCTCTTGGTTTCCAGCGGCACGGCCTTGGAGCGATCTAATGCGTCCAGTGTCAGCACTCCCCCATCACTCGCCTCCTCCAGCGCCGCTGCACTGCCTGAGTCACTCCCGCTACTGCTCCTGTCAAGGAGGAGCATCTCCGAGTCCGACTCCTCGCTCACTGAATCCGACCAGTCTCCGGAGACCGCATCGCCACGGAAGGCGATGGAAGAACCCTGCAACCCCTGGGGCTTGGGTTTGGAGCCGTTGGCGTCTTTCGTTGCAGCCGCGCCCTTACCGTACTTGGCGTTCGCCGAGACTTTGTATTTGTCGCCAGTGCTGCTTGTGCGAGCTTTGCATGTCAGTGTCTGGATTGCATGTCAGTGTCTGGATTGCATGTCAGTGCTGCTTGTGCGAGCTTTGCATGTCAGTGTCTGGATTGCCTGCGTCGCTGCCCATGGCACTCCTCGACAACAGAATGGCCAGGCGTGCGCAGAGATGAAATATCAGTCTATCTATCTATCTACCTTATACATATACACATGTACACGTATCTATCCATCTATCTATATAATACTTGTATGCATATGCATGTATGTATGTGCCCATATGTATGTATGTATGTACATACATATTACGTCCTAATTAAACCACCCATGCCATATATTACGTCCTCGCCGCTGTGTTTGCTTCGTGGTTTTGCGTCCTAAAAAATCTTACTTCACGAATGAGGACATATTATTTAATACATCCTCTCCGCTGTGTTTGCTTCGTGTTTTTACGTCCTGTTTAAATTTCGGTTCGTGAGAGAGGGTGCCCAAGGGGGGACCCTTGTAAACCCCTTAAAATGTCTTTATTTATTTATCATGCTAATTACTTCATAAAAAAAATACTTCATAAATGGCTTAAAGAATTGACGCTTATATATATTATATAGATATTGTTAGCACATCGCTAGAATATTTGAGCACATCATATAGTATGAATTTTTTAGCTCTACATGATGATGTAAAATTTATTATTGCCTCGCATTTAGCTTCAGATTTAAAAATTAGAACATTGTTGTCAAAAAACCACGACATTCAAAAAACATTATTCAATGAAGTCGTTTATAATAATGATCTAAATAATTATATAAATTTGCAGTATAATGCTAAGGAAAATGATAATTTTAAAAATGACAAAATATTCAAAATGTATCAAGATCTCTCCTATACAAGAGATATATTGGTAGTACTTGTGATACTTTAAGCAAATGTATGTCAAATTTCAAAAGTAAATCAAAATCACGAATCAACCATGCACATGATAAATTTTACATGATGATCCATCAAAGCTACATTAATTGTAAAATTGAATTAATTGAGGATTTCCCTTGTGATAATGAAGAAGAAGTAAAAAAAAGAAATATGATAAATTATCAAAAAGATAAAATAAAAATAAAAAATAAAAAATAAAAAATAAAAAATACAAAATAATATATATATATTTTAAAAAAATTAAAAATTTCTTTATACAAAATCATTGTTTTTTTTGCCATTTATATAATACATATCATAATTTTTTTTATTATTATATTATATATAACTATAATATATGATACGTACGTATGTACATGCATATGAATCCCTCACTACCCGGCTTGCGCAGCACTGGGACGTGAGGCAGGCCAAACGGTGCCTTAACCACTCAGTATTTTCTTCGTTTGTCCGCCCAGGGGGAAAGAGTAGCGGGACGTAGGGCGGGTGGCTACCTCGCTGCGGCTGCGATAGGGACAGGAGCAAGGGCAGGCTTGAGGCTGAGACTCTTGCTCGCCAACTCCGTCTTGTCATGGGCAGGGACCACCGACGCCATGCCTGCATCGTCACCGGGCAACATGAGTTGGATGGAGCTCATCGCCTCCTCCGGGGCGGGGGCCGTCTTTGCAGGCGGCGCTTTGTTGGCGGTGGTGGGCGCGGGCTTGTCAGCGGCGTGGTGCATGGTGTCGCGAGTGCGCGAGTCTTGAGATTGGTTGTCCTCTTCGTCTGAGCCATCGTCGTCCGAGATGTCTGTGCGAAACGATGCGCCAGGCCCCTTGCTCGCGCCCTGCTTTGTGTTCGACTCTATTTCGCTGTTCAGGGGAGAGCACGTGGAGGAGATAGGAGGTTGCAATGGGGGTCGGGGGTTGGGCAGTGCGGGAGCAGTCGATAGTCAGTCAGCGCAAATTGCCCTGCGCACTCTGTACTTGTCTTAGTCTGTGTGTGTGTTGCACAAGTCTGTGCATGTGTTGCACAAGCCTGCGAGGCATCTGCTGGGAAAGGGTACCCCGTGTTGAACCAGCCCCTCTCTGACAACGAGGTCTGCTGCTGCCGCTGCGGCGCACCGGGCCCGTCGCGCGCCGCCTCATCCCTTCTTGGATTAGGAGGAGGGGCGACAGGCTGGCCGCCCTTTGTGCCCGTCGACCGCCAGTCACTGGCCACACTACCTTCCTTGCACCCCTGCCCTTCTCCGTCGCGTGGTGACAGGATGTTGTGCACCACGCCTCCCCAGAATCGCTTCACACCAGCCAGACCTTTGGCGTCCCCCTCCTCCAAGTCCTGACCGCCCGCCAGTGCATTCACCACATCGCGCGGGGTACGAATTTCAGCCCATGGCGTTGCACGGCCAGCGCGGGGCGTCGCTTTCGCAACTAAACACGTGCCGCGCGCACTTATTTTCCCGGCGCCGGTACCACCATCTTTAACCTTCTTGATCAACTCCCGCGCGTTCATCAGCACCAGCGTGCCTCGACCAAAGCACTCCATCGAATCCCCTCCCCCCATATCATCCTCCGACACAGCCAGAACGCCAGTCCGCGTCGAAAAATCCACCTCGTCCACGCCCTCGTCCACACCCCGCGCGGTGTCTTTCCCCCAGGAAACGCCGTACGCCGACACATTGCCACTCCCTTTCCCACCGGCCATGCGCAAAATTGGCACTTTCGCCCTCGCTCTCCCCCCCTCACTTGCCACGCCTTCTGGGCACGCCCTCTCATCCTTCACGGAGACGGGAGAGGTTGAGCTCGAAGAGGTGGCGGTCAGTGGGAAATTGAGGGCCCGAGACAAGATGGAGAGCGAGTCCGCATCAGCCAACCTTGTCTCCAGCCCTTCGCTCCAGACCTCTGACCCATCGCTGCCCCCGCAGTGGTGCGCGTGCGCGTGCGCGTGCGCGTGTGTGCGTGTGCGCGCAGGGGCAAGAGTTGCGTACAGAGCATACGGTGAGCTTCTAGCGGGAGCAGCTACTCATCATGCATCGCGATCAAAGCCCATTGGCACTGAGGCAGGGCAGCACAGAGAGACACGAAAGAGCGGAGAGAGGGGGGAGGGAGGGTCAGAGAGAGGAGGGAGAGAGAGAGGAGAAGAAACCTATCGACTCCGAACGTCGAGGTGACTGTTGACATAACTTTCTCCGCTTGCATAATTTCCTCACGCACCGAGGCCAGCACCGCCTCGTACCCCCCGGCCGGCGTGCAAGGCGTCGACGACCCCGACGCAGAGGCTCCGTCCGCGCTCTCCTCCTCTACGCTACTGCCCGCCTTCCACTGCTTGATGCCAGCCTCTGAAGCTACCTTGGCAGCCATCGCTCTAGGCGCCGAGTCAGCAGGTGCGGGGTCATTCTTCTCCCATTTCCTGATGAGATTGAGGGGAGACCGGTGGTTGATATCCGCAGAGGCTGCTTCCGTGGTGATTGCAGGGGGCTTTTTGCCTTTGACGGTGCCCTTGGGCGTTCCCGGCACTTTGACGCTGCCCGCCTCAGCGGACTTGGTCTGTTTGCCGCCGCGTGTCAGTCGCGAGAGCGACAGCGCACATGCGTAAAAAAACTAATTGAATTCGGCCAGTTGGCGAGTGAGATGCGCAAGTCATGCATCTTTTGACCACAGGCACTCTGCGCGCCCCTGCACCAGATGCGGGGCGTGGAACACACAGGGTATGCATACATACGCAAATGCATAGGCATACGTACAGACGCATATACATAGGCATAGCGTATGCATATGCATACCATATGCATACGCGTATCCATATGCATACGCGTATGCATACGTATGCATATGGATACCATATGCATACGCATACACTCAACATCTTCAGAGCAACTGCCTACAGGTGAGGTGGGCGGAAAACCCCAAAACCAAAAGCACCTGCAGGACAGCTACAGCAGTCGCCAAATTTTCCTTGCCATCTTTGACCGCCTTGGCAGAAAGCGCGGCATCCATGCTGCCCTCCCTGGAAGCAGCGCTGGAGATGCTTGTCCTGCCCTCTCGCCCTGTGACGCTGACGCTCGACGCAGGCTTCTCGAACCTCCCGCCCAGCTGCACCGTCGACGTTGCCTCTTCGACCACGGGAGTGTGCAGAGGAAACAAGGAGGACCTGTTCATGGATCCAGCCTCGCCCTTTTGCGTCGGGCAGTCTGGCGTCGTCAGGCTGCCCTCCCCGCCCACTTGCACCGCCCCTGCTGCTGCAAGATCAAGTACAGCAGGTTTGGGCACCGAGGGAGGCAGCCGGGAAGGCAGCGCCACGACTGCTGGCAGCGCCACGACTGCTGGTTGCCGTTTAGCAGCCCCCGTGCCGTCAGAGCCCGCAGCTCGTTCAAACGCCTTGCGCGCGGCCCCTACCCGTCCTGTGCCCATTGTGTCACCATTTTCTGACCCAGAAAAGTCAGACCCCGTGTCCGTGTCCTCCTTGCCAGCCGCGCAAGCCCGCGCGGCGTTGCCCGCTGCCCTCTTCTCATCGGCAATAGCCTGCACAACCTCCGCCACCTCCGCACCCAGCGTCTCGTCGTTATCGGTCCCGCTCCCGCTACTCCTCAGCGCCGCTGCCGTCGCCGTGTGTGTGTGTGTGTGTGTGTGTGTGTGTGTGTGTGTGTGTGTGTGTGTGTGTGTGTGTGTGTGTGTGTGTGTGTGTGTGTGTGTGTGTGTGTGAATGTGTACTCCGAGGTACGTGCGTGTGTGTGTGCGCGCGCGTGTGTGTACTCCGATGTACTCGCAAGTACTCCAAGGTACTTTCGAGAAACTCCGAGGTACTCCGAGGTACTCGAAAAATGCGTACTAGGGGCAAGGTGTATCGCCGCATGAGTTTCGAGAGTTGACAACTGTGTCGTGGGCATGCCGGGAAGGGGAAAGTAGAACTAATGTATTAGTGCTCGGCCCCGAGCACTTGGGAGGATACCAAGCATGTCATATGAGGAGGAGGATACATGCATGTCATGAGGAGGAATACCAAGGGACCATGAAATCTGCTAACCTGAAGAGGCTGACCCAGCCGCAGAACGACTGGGCCAAGCTGTCGCTTTGAGGTTTTGGTCTTGCAACTCCTCCCCCCGCGCCGTCACAGCACCTTGCCGCGCCGTTAGCGCGCCTTCCTTGAGCAGCAAGTTTTCCTTCTCGAGCTGGTCCATGCGCAATTTCAACGCGCGCAGCTCCTGTTCAACCTGAGGGTCCACGAGATCGGACTCGCGCTTGCCGGGGCCCTTGCCGCCCTCTTTGGAGGGCGAGGCCCAGGCTTGCGGGGCTGCTAGCGCCGTGGCTGGTCGCTTCACATCCAGGCCCTCGAAGCAGGACAGTCCGAACTGGTTGCGCAGCGACGAGTCGGCGCCCTTGGAGATGAGATATTCACCCAGCTCCGTGTACTTGTAGGCAAAGCAGTAGTGTAAGCAACTGTGTCCTTTGTGATTCTGGTGGTTCACGTCGCACGACCGTCGGAGCAGTTCCTTGACGATCTTCTTATGGTTGTTCTGGCACGCAATGATGAGCACAGAATTGCCTGTCTCGTCCTCAACGTCGACGTGCAACTCTTTCGACGCATCGTCGAGCAGCGCAACCATTTCGCTCTTGCGATTGTGCCGCGCCTTACTCAAGAGCACATGCGTATTCAACGAAACCAGATCCGGCACCACATCCGCCTGCCCCGGCCCCCTCGCAGTCATCGGCCCCTTTGGCGCCGCATTCCGCGCCGTCCCCCACCCGCCCCCAGCATTCCGAGGTGCACGCGACGTAGCAAATCCAGCTGTGGGCACATGCTGCGCGCCGGCCGCCACCCGGCCCGGCCCCGAGGCCTCCACGCTATTCAGGAGGCGCCGTGTCATGTCTCCATGGTTGGCAGCCAGCGAGGGCAGGAGGAGGCGACTCACCACGGGGCCCGGCGGCCGGGCCCCCCGCGCAGTCTCCGGCGCTCCCCAATTCCTATGCGTGCCCCCCCCGAACCCCGCGGGGATTGGGTGCGGCGGCGACACCATGGTGGGGTCCGCCGGGGAACGCGCCAAGACTACGTGCTGGAGCGCAATGGCCCACATGTCGAGCGCATCGCTGTTGAGCGCCTCTACTTCCAGGCGCTGGTCCTCCTGGAGCACTATCACCATCCGCAGCTCTGCTTTTGACTTGGCCGAAGCTCCCTGGAACTGTCCCGAGGCCAAAGGACCAGGCAAGATGCGCACAACCTGATCCATCACCAGGCCGTACTTCAAGTTTTCGGGCGTGGTCACTGGCGCCCAATTGAGCATATCGGTATCGGCGGACAGACGAAAGAACATGAGCGCTGTCGCCCGCCCTCGCGAGCTGTACTTGACCATCGGCCCTCCTTTCATCGCGGCCTGCAGCTGCTTCTTTCGCTCGTCATCAGACAGGGCCTGGACCTCTGGGACCCACTGGTCCCAAGTCGCAGGCATATTATAATTAGTCTCGTCATCACTGTCCCCATTCCCCGCACCGCCGGCCCCCGCATCTGGAGCTGCACCGTGCCGGGCGTTCGCGGCAGGGCGGCTACCCGTGGCCGCTTCCGACGCCGACGGCGCGGCAGTTTGCTCCTGGGCCCTGTCTTCGGAGGAGGCGCTGGGCATGACAGGCGGCGAGGGCGGGGGCTTGCGATTTGGCGGATAGCCGCCGCCGCCCTTTTCGCAGAGCGCCGCGCGAAATGTCACCGCCTTTGACGTGTACATTGGCGGTGCTGCGTTCCTGTCAGTCAGCGCTCCCCCGCCCTTGGGGAGCCCCTTGAGGGATGGCACTACTGGCGCGTCGCTGCCCTGTGGCAGCCCCTTGAGGGCGGGCACGCGGGCAGGGGCTACGGCGGCCTCGCTGCTGGCAGCACGCTTCTGCGGCAGCTGCACGCCCGCAGCACTGTCGTCGTCGTCTGGCAGGTCACTCGAGTTCGCTGACTTTGGCAAGAGCGTGTCGTTGCAGTCGTAGCCTGCAATGGGAGGGGAGAGCAGCGAGGGGTTGGCAAAGACGTCCTCAGCGAATCGCACCGAGGCCGCCATCTCTGCGTCAAAGCTCGGGGCCTTTGGGCGCAGGAAAAGCGGCCCGAAGAGCTGTCCGAGGGCGGACGTGCGGGTGTCGATGCCGTCCTGGTAGCACGCGTCGTGCTCCGCGGCCACCGCGTTCACCATAGCTTGGATACTCGAAAGCAGTTGACGGTTATTCTCGGGCAGCGTGCTGCACAGGCCCCGCAGCTTGGCGAGGCGCTCTGCACCATTCGACAGCTCTGCCGCTGCGAGGAGGCTGGCCCGCAGCGCATCGGTGCACAGGGGCTCGGCCGCATCCCGCAGATGGTAGACGATGAGCGACGCTGCGGCGTGCGGGCTTAGCGTGCCGTCCTGCACGGCTCTGCGCGCCCCGGCGTCGTCACCCGTGAAGAAACCCCACGCTCCCCTGACCTCGCCCATCGGCCGCACCTCCTCAAAGAGGCCCCGCGTCTCCCGCGCGATCCCTACCAGGAACGCGGCGGCGCGGAGCGCCACCCTGTGCCCCTCCTCGGGCCCCACCGCGGGGCTTTTCTTTCTCGCGCGGCTTGGCGCGCCTGCGTCATCGGCAGGCTTCCGCACAGCCCGCGCCAGGCCAAGCAAGTCCCTCTCCCCGGACTGCTGCGCATCCGACCCTTCCTCGGCGGCGTTGGGCGACCGCCCGCCCGCATCCTGGGCGCCAGCAGCCTCCTTCTCCCCGTCTGCCTCCTCGGCTCTTTCCTTCTTCTTCTTCTTCTTAAAGAACCCCATCGCCCGTCCCTCCCTCCCACGGCCGGTCAAGCCGGCGGCATCAGACGCACTAAATTCTGTAATTCTCCAGGGTACCGTCAGAATATAACCGTCATCCACGAAAACTGGTGGTGCTGTGCGATTCTCGCTCCCTCCCACGGCGTGGGCCTGACGCCGCACGGAGGCGCGTTCGTGGGCTGCAGCGAATGCGCAGCTCGTCTTGGCAGGGTCCCTGCGAAAACGGGCCGGTTTTCCTCTCGCCCGTGCTTGTTGTTGTAGCGCGTTCAAGGAAGCGGGTGCGAGCACGAGCCTCAACACCCAATTCTTCGCAGCGGCAGCACGCCCGCGCGTGCACGCGTGATTGAGGAGGAGGCCCATTCGTTCAGTGAGGAGGGCGATGGAGGACTTTCACGTCCTGCGCAAGCTCGGGCAGGGCGGGCAGGGCACGACGCTGCAGGTCCAGCGCAAGCGGGATGGCTTCGCCTTCGTGTGCAAGCAGGTAGTCTGTGATAGCATAGCGGCCGCCAACTACGCCCTCAAGGAGGCCAAGACCCTGCAGCGTCTCGAGCACATTGGGGTGTGCCGCTACGAGGACGTGTTCCTCAGCGAGCAAAAGCAAGGGCGGGACTCGAAGCTCGTCGTCTGCATCATCATGGAATTCTGCGAGCGGGGCGACCTGGCGGGCGCGATCGGGAGCCACCGGGACAGAAGGGCGCCCATCCCCGAGCGGCAGTTGGCCAAATGGCTGCTGGAGGTGATGCAGGCCCTGGCCTACATCCACGCCGCAGGCGTCCTGCACCGCGACCTCAAATCTCCAAACATCTTCATCACCCTCCAAAACACCGCGAAGCTGGGCGACTTCGGGCTGGCACGGCAGGTCACGGGGGACATCCGCACCAAAGTCGGCACCCCGTGCTACCTGGCGCCGGAGGTGCTGCAGAGCGACTCGTACGCGGAGCCCGCGGACGCGTGGGGCGTGGGGTGCATTGCCTTTGAGGCCATGACGCTCTCCTTTCTGTGGGACCGCAAGGGCTTGCTTGCGGTGCAAGTTATGAGTGAGGCTCTCAACGCTCAGAAGCTCCCTTTACACTTCTCGACGGAATTTCGGTGCATGGTCGCGCAGCTGCTGGACAAGGATCCGATCCGCCGTCCGTCGGTGGCAGACTGCATTGCGACCTTGTCGCGCTGCGTGGGCGCTGGGGGCCAGGTGCCGCCGGTACAGCAGGCCAAGCCGCCGCCGCCTGTGGCGGTCCCCAATGTGGCCGCTGGGCAGGGTGCACGGCCCGCCGGTACGGAGGCCAGTCAGAAGCCGAGGCAGCGAAAGCGTGACGAGGCCATTGGCAGCGTGCACGCGGCGGTGGAGGCAGCAAAACTAGCGGCCAAGCAGGCTATGCAGGCGGCCGGAATGGGAATGAATGCTATCCACGCGCAACAGGCCAGGAAAGAGCGCCCGGTGCTCGGCGAGATGCGGCGAGCGCTGCCGCCGCAGGAGCAGCAGCCACACCCCCTCGCTCCACAGCCCAAGCAGCTTGCCAAGGATCCGGATGACTCTCCCGCAAGGCCGCATCGTCCGCCGGCACCGCAGCTGACCGCGGAAGGAGAGTTGATGGAGGGCGATATAGCACAATACGAGGCCGCTCTTCAGCGCCATCGGCGAGAGCAAGAGGGGGTGCGGCGGGTGGGACAGGGTGGCAGGGATCTGAGCGCGAGCGGCTATCCCCTTGTTCTCAAGAACGGGCTAGAGATTTTCGTCAGCGACGAGGACCTACTGGCCGGCATGGCGCCGTTCATGAACGCCGGCGCTGCCTCGGACGAGGATGTGGTGAAGGCGGCACTACGCAACAATGGCTTCCACAATCGCTACATTCAAATCGAGGAGTCGCCTCGCAACGAGGCCACCATTGCTTCGCGGATGCGCGACCTCCTGCGCGAGCAGCGCTCTCTTGCCGCACAGCCTGCACCTGCGCCTGCGCCTCACCCTGTAAATGCGGGCCTTGTTGCCGGCGAAGGGGAGGAGGGCGCCACAAAGCGAGTGCGCACGTGGGGGTCATTTCAGATGGATGCTGGCCGGCGGCTGCACACGGCCAAGGAAGCGGTGGGTGAAGGGATCTTGGGTGTCCTGAATCACGTGGGCGAGGCGGTGCACACATTCAAGACGGACGTGAAAGCGCTCGCAAACCTCCCGCCCTCTTCTGCAAATCTCCCGCCCTCTTCGGCCGACATCGCCCCATCGCCGCTCCAGAAAGACAGCACCGCCAAGGAACAGGACACAGCGCAAAGGACAACAACACAACAGGCCAAGGTGCAGGCGCAAGAAGCTGCTACCCCCACGTTGCCCACCGGACGTGATGCGGACGAAAGACGGCGACACGTTGGCGCTGACTCTCCAGACCTCCCACAGCCTGTCCCATCTATGACGGTGCATAGAGGAGGGAGTGGGGCTGGAGAGGAGGGGCGAGGGGCCAAGCATGGCTTGGATGCTGGCACTGGCGCTGCGGCAAGAGGCCTGGGCCTGCAGGATGCACCCAAAGCCGCACACACCCACACACACCCACACGTCCACCCAACTACCCACCCACAAAGGGGGGGCCCTACCGGTAGGCCCCCCCCTGCATACGACGAGTACCGGGAATCCCAGAGCCACTTCGCGAGAATGACGTTGGATACAAGCAGCGAGAGGCAGGAGGGCGAGTCCGGAACGCACGAGGGGGGGGGGCCCATGCTGCAATGTACGTTAAGGATGTCACTGACGGACACAGGGCGGCCATGGTAAGACCCACGTGGGAGACGCACATGGTTGTGGGAGACCCACATGGTTCAGTGGCAGCAATGGAAGACTTGTTGCGGACCATGGGCCATAATGACCAAGCTTCGCGCCCGCTCGTGCATAGCACCGCACCCCGCGATAAGGGCCCGGGTGTGGCTGGAGACGCAGGCGCAGGCGCAGGTGTGCTTTTTTAAAAACTATTAGAATTACCACGGCAAAATTTAGAAATTATGAAGAAGTATGTCGTAAATGGTAATATTTCTGTATTTCTTTTTGTAAAGGCGCAGACGCTGACGTCTGGCGAGGCAATGTCGACGGTGATGCTGGTGCTGGCGTGAAGTTCTTGGGGGGGGGTGCTGAGAGACCAATGTCGTTGATGACCCTAGTCTCTTCCCTGCCCCACCCCCCGCGT
>Ga0315905_10003409_pt1 | contig 16419 bp, 8 predicted proteins | sample LakEriMetagenome_5_FD_203522 | JGI IMG/M metagenome (GOLD analysis project Ga0315905, IMG submission 203522) | Freshwater fungal communities from buoy surface, Lake Erie, Ohio, United States - Buoy 4 MA121 | ecosystem: Environmental > Aquatic > Freshwater > Lake | place: USA: Lake Erie, Ohio... | reverse complement strand
AGCTCCTTCGGCGTGCAGCTCCTTTGGACGCGAGGAATGCGTTGTTTCCAGTAGAAACAGTCTCTTGAACTATACTCGATGTGTACACAATCTGATTGTCGATGCTACACGACACATCATAGCTGCGGCGGAGGGCCTTCCTCTGGTCCGCATCTTGGGCATGAACGATAGCATGAGCTTTCAGATAGCAGCATTAGACTCGGAACAGGCGCTTCTCTTCACGAGTCGTGGGCTCGTGTATGCCAAGGGACTGCAGGCAGCCACGGGCATCAACAGCATTGGGCTTTTGAAATCAGAAGCCTACGTCAAGAATTGGGACCATGTGGCGCCTTGTTTCAGGATGACCGATCATATCACTATTCTCGGATTCCATTATCCAGAAGATGCTCCATTTCAGCTGACCAATATGGTATGGGACATCGTATCACCTGCCGATTCTCCTCTTGATGATCAAGGTCGCGAGCAGGTGCTTTTTGAGGTGAAACTCCAGCGTTGGAGAAGACGTGAAGGTGATCCCTGGCAGGAAGCCAATAGCACTCACCCATCTTTGGTCTTGTCGTCAGCGTCTATCGATGTTTTGTGTCGAGCGCACTGTTTTGACTCGCGAAACTGCTGCAATGGGACCTTTGTTGCTGTGAAACCCCCAGAAGCCTTCGGCGACGTAGAATACCTAGTACGTATCAAGGGCACTGGGTTCTCTCAAATCCTGCACGTGCACGCTATCTTCAGCATGACCACATTGATTGAGTTCACAGAAAGATGGCCTGGAGATCAAAAAGAAACTGTACAGGATTTCATTCAGAGTTCCCTTGATTTCAGGATCAGCGACCCCGATAGTCGAGGCCGTCCCCCGCTTTTAGATTACGACAGTTTCGTGCAGGAACCATTTATCGTGACAAAGTCCGGAGTCGTGTCTGCCACGATCAAGCAATGCGTTACGAATGAGCATGCAATTGATGCCTATCTGCTCGTCCATCCAGTCCCGCAGTCACACCCAACACCTGTGCAAGGGACACCGCGCATCGAACTACGCAAGCAAGGCAACACAGTGTTTGGGGAGCTCTTTGTCACCATGAAGCCTTTTGCGGTGGGCAATGCCTCGTTTTCTTTGACCTTTGTGATGCCACGTGAACCATACAATGAATCAAACGGCGTGTTTACCGTTGTCGTCCGTGCTCTCAATCAGCCACCTCGTTTCGCACTACCGCACCCCAATTTAACCATCTTGGAAGATGAGTTCTCAATCAAAGCCTACGTTCAGGCTAACTTTGCGGTGGATATCGGGCCCGGCCCTGAGGATACACCAGATGAGATGGGACAAAGCGTAGCATTTTCAGTGCACAGTCAGTCGACAGAGTGGAACAGAATCTTCAGCTTCGGACCAGTTCTACACACCAACGGAACCCTGATCTTCCGCACCAACGTGAATGCCTTCGGAACAGTCTTGTTCGTAGCTGTTCTCACGGATGACGGAGACGCTTTGGCCTCAACAGCTAAATCCTTCAACATTACCGTTTTGAGCGTGAACTCCGCTCCGTCCTTCCTGCTGTCGATCCAGACCGTTGAGCTTTTGGAAGATTCTCCCGCTCTTTCTTGGCCTTTCTTTGCGAGCAACATATCGACTGGAGAAACATCCGGTGCAGAGCTCTTGCAGCAGCTCACGTTCGTCCTTGTCCAGATATCTCCACTTGAAGACTCGGCTGGGGTTTTTGCGCAACAACCAACTATGTCATCGAATGGAACGCTTTCGCTGATGCTGAATGCTAACAGCTATTCACTTACGTCGATTGTTTTTTCCATCAGGCTGATTGATGATGGAACTTGCGACAATCATGGGCAAAACAGGTCCGAAGCCCAGAGTCTTGTCATTCACGTAGCAGGAGTTAACGACGCACCTTCATATAATTCATCCCCAGCATTGCAGCCGATCGCATGCTTTCACGACTTTACGTTCTTGAACGAGTCCATCAATTGCAGCGCCATGAATTTGACAGGAACAAGCTCATCAAACGATACCGCGTGCTTGGATCGCTTGAATCCAAGTTTTTGGATGCCTGTGAACCTGCACATTTCAGGGGCGCATGAAGTAATTCCCATACTGGAGCCGGCTGCTGATCGCAATCTTACCTCTGCTCAACTTCGCCTTGAACTCACAGGTTTCTGCTGTGTGCCCTCATTTAATTGTGGTTTTGTATGTTCTTAATGTGTGCTGGTAGGTTGCATATCGATCACTTACACTGTGAATATACACGGATATTTGCAGATGAAGGTGCCCACGGCCTCTGCGTCACACATCGCAACAACCGCACATGTGTCTTTGATTGCCAAAGTTTGATGTATTCAGAATTTATCGACGAAGTCCAGGAAATACGACCGGATTCAGAGCACGCTGTCGTTGACAGCGTCTATGCTGGTCCTGCTAATGAGCGCCTTAGTCAGGATCTTAGCGTCGAAATCAAGATTGTGGCCACATTTTCCGACGATGGCAGGGAGTTGCCTTCATGGCGTAAAGGCTATTGCACAAACATCACTGGACACTCTCTCATGGAGGGCATGAAACTGCTTTCATCTTCACTCTCGGGCATTGCTGAGGCTCAAATGGCTGTTTGCCAAGAGCTGTGCGAGGGCGAGTGGCTCGTCCCAACACGCTCTGCCTGCCAACTTGAGACAGAAGGCCCCAACAGAGGCTGTTATTACTATTCATCGCATGACATCGTTGGAGTAAGAGCGGAACACGACACCTTTTGCTGGGTCTCCTTACCCGATTATGCCGCGGGTGGAGCGGGCATTGAGAATCTCTTTACGGCTATGCCCTCTGCGCATCTGAACACAAGTGGCACATCCGCGAAAGACCTGGATGTGCCACAGCAGCTGAAGATGATTCTGGCAAGTTCTCAGCCGTACTGCACAGGCATTCTCCTCTTTCAGATACGAATCAGAGACACTGGGGGCACAGCGAGGAGCGGAAAGGATGTTTCACTTGTGAACATGGCTGTTACTGTCTTGCCTGTCAACTCACAGCCGTTTGCTCATTTCCAAAGATATGTCAGCCTGAATGAGAGCACGACTTTGTGTCTGGAACACTTTGCGAGCAATGTGACACCAGGAGGCTCCGGCAGGGGTCTGGAGCGAACCCAGAAGCTAAGATTCAATTTTCGACAGGTTGAAGGATCCACCGGTATTGTGAGCAAGATTAGTGCGAGCTGCGTCCCCGTATCTGGCATGCCAGCCTCTCGGTGTCATGCGACATCGCAGCAGCATCACAACAGCCTGGCGTGCCGATCACATGCTTGGATCGACAGCTTAGGGCGCGGCTGTACATCATATCAAAAGCACCCAGGCCAGTGCGGTTTCGAGCTGTCCGCGGATATGTGCTGCACATGCGGCGGCGGCACGACAGGCATGGCACCTGGGATGTTCTCTGAGTGCGCAAGTGGTGACGCATCGCTGCACATCGAGACTACCCCCCACCGCTTCGGGACTGTCGTATTCGAGGTAGCACTCATAGACAATGGTGGCATTGCCCGTGGGGGTGTCGACACATTGACGACCCGCGTTACAATCAAAGTGCTTCCGGTTAACACGCCTCCTACCTTCATGCTCTCGACACAAACGGAGGACAATACGGTATTCTCCTATCAACATGCAGGTCTGGTTCAACTTCCTCATTTCATGCGTGCCCTGTCGATGGGTCCATACGAATCACATACCGTCGCGGACTGTCCCCTGGGCAATTGCCGAGTGAAGCCTGTTAAGTTTCAATCTTCTTTCACGTGTTCGGGTTCCTGCGCCTGTTCCCCAACTTCCGGTGAGATGAATGGCACATTTTCTGATGGACCAGGGAACTATGAGAACGACGCGCAGTGTGAGTGGCTCATCTCATCATCCTGGGACATCATTCTGAGCTTCCGCACTTTCGACACGTATCATGGCTACGACTTTGTAACATTGTACCGCTGTTTCGAGGCAGATTGCTTGGTCCGAGAGCTCGTTGCCAAGCTTTCGGGCGACTCTGTTAGCAGCGACCTGGAATTGCGGTCATGGACGGGCTTTTTGCAACTTGTCTTCACCACGTCTTCTTATTATTGGACGAGGAGTCCGGGCTTTGAGGCTTCCTGGCGAGTTGTCCAACACCGCCTCCTGGCGAGTGGTGTGACCAACACAGCAGCAGAGCACCTCAGTGAGCCCTTTGGCCAAGCAAATTCCTTTGTCGCGCCATGTTTTGCAGAAGATTTTTGCGAAGACCAAAGGGCGATGTTGGAGCTTGTTCCGTTTGATTTTAGCGCCGTTCATGCGCTTTTTGAGGTCCTGCCCCGGATGGACTGGATTTCGGGCTCCCTAGAGTTCCAAGCCTATGATGGTGCAGAAGGCCAAGTTGAAATGAACTTGACCATTTCTGACACTCGAGCTCTGGATGGATCTCAACTAGCAACCACCAAAACATTCAAGATCGCTATTTTGGCGTTGCCAAGATTCGAGACTTGTGAAGTCACAGTGCTTGAGGACAGTGGGTACGTGCAGCTCGAGGTGGCAAATGTTTTGGCAGGCTCCTCAGCAAAATACAACCTTGTCTTTGAAGTCTCCGTGGACCGTCCTCATCTCTTCTCCGCAGACGGCTTGCCCACTGTCGACACGCTCGGCGTGGCAAGGTTTACGCTCGCAGCCCATCAGTTCGGGCAAGCCCGGCTCACCATTGATCTACTCTACGATAGTCCGTTCATACATGGTCGCCGCGATCGAGCAGGCTCTAAGACAATACCGTTTGTCGTTGTTCCAGTCAACGATCCGCCGAGCTTCATCCTGCCCACCGACATCATCCAGGTCCACCTAGGGCATCGCTCAGTTAATCGGCAGGCATTTGCAGATGAAGTGCTTGCGGGGCCTCCAAACGAAAATTGTCTGACCAGCGACATTGACTCCTCCTGCCAACATCAGAAAGTAACTTTCGTCGTCACTCGCCTCAGCCAGCCTGACTTTTTCCTCGAACCACCACGTGTCCACGTGGATGGGACGTTGACCTTTGAGCTTTCCTCTCTCGCTTTTGGGTGGGTGCGCGTCGCTCTAATTCTCAAAGATGATGGTGCATCGCATATTGTTGACTCGTCCATCGAACAATGCCGCCTCACCTGCCGGAAATCTGTGTCAATGCTACCGCCGATTGCGTCGCTGGGCAACGGGGCATCAGATGAGCTCATCTTCTGGATTCACGTGAGCTCTTCCAACATCAAGCCTGGATTTGCCTTGAACTCAGTCAAGTGCATCACGGAAAGAGATGCGAAAGGGAACAATTGCTCATGCCCTGATTTCGTCAACTCTCTCACCTTGAAAGATGCGAAGAGTCCGTGCTCTCAACCTGATCGTCTGCATTCCCAAGACTCTGCAAGCATCGAGATCCTCGAGGCCACGGGGAACGGAGACCATGGGACAAAAATCATCCACAATTTTGCAAATTTCATGTCGCCTGCCGAGAACTACTACCCATCAGCGCTCGGCATGTACTCATGGAACATAAGCAGCCAGTCTCTAACGTACCAAGGCATTCGCGATGATCCGGTGCTCGGCGCGAAGTTTGACGGTCTGGGCCTCCACCCTTCTTCCGAGTACGCTGTGAGCCCAGATGGTCGGCACATTTATGTTGCCGAATTCGAGACCAACACCCTTGCCATTCTCTCAAGACCACCTGGTAGTATGACCGAAGGGACAACGAGGGGCACTCTTCAGGATTATTTTATTGGCCGTAGGTCGCATGGAGAGAATCGCTTACGGTTTGGCAGTTTCTGGCTGCAGGATAGACCAATTGAGGTGCAGAGCCTGCCTGCTGCCACCCATCTTTACACAAATCCTTTGATGTCAGTTCTCAGTGTTAAGGTCGAGTCGTTGGATCCGCAGCCCTTTGTGTGTAGCCATACATCGGCATGGACGGTGATTTATGATCGAAAAAGGGAGTTGATGTCCAACAGCAGCGTCCCTATTAATACTGTCTTTCGAATTCCCGACCTCGGTTTTAAATACTGTGTTTATGACAGCTCAACAGAGGCATTGCTGGCCGTCGATCTGCACGGCAGCATCCACATAGCAGACCGGTTCGTGTTAGAGTCCAGTCTGCTTGCCTCCTTCTCCCAGGATTTCATCGGACAAGTGCATGCCATTTCCCCACAGCTCATCAGGAGCAAGCGTATGCAGACTGCAGAAGGTACAGCCTTTGTGCTTCGCTACGAGGGCCGACGGGGAGCTGCGAAGATGCCCGATCACGCTTCTGTTCCGACGTCTCGCGGGACGCCACTGCAGGTGGTGGAATTCACACTTTACAGCAACAACTCGATGTTTCTACAGTCAGAGACGCAGTTCGCGGACAACAAACTGACCGACACAAACGTCGCATTCCAGCTGCGAGACGTGACTACCAACAAGGTCCTAATGAATATTTCGTCGGGATCATCTTCCTTTTTGCTTTCGTTCGATCCGCTGTGTCATGATCCCGACGAAGGCGGCCCCAGAGAGAGTCTGTTAGGTAACGCCACCTCTGGCTGGACAGTCTTACTTTCAAGTGGGCCTCCCCTGAGGACTGATTTGCATCACAACGTACCAGACCTCGGGTTCGATTTTTTCGTGCGGGGCTCAAATGTCCGGTCCAACATATCAGTCGTTGCCAACCAGCTTAGCGTCGTGTTTGGCAGGGCCTCGAAGGTTCACTCAGCGAACTTGTCCGCGTCCTCACTTTTTTTGAGCGAGGATCAGCCCGAGAAAAAGGTGTCTTCGACGTCGATGAAGCATTTGATAGTTGGTAAGCAGATTGAGGATGCAGGCATATGGGGCTACGTGGTGCGACACGAAATGCACCAAAGCTTTGAGACTTCGGGTGTCGCAATGACGGCCGCTGTTGAGTACACAATCTGGCAGGACAACTCCGTCTCCATCTCAGTCGGCAACACACTGAATGCATCATGGCTTGGCACGTTTGTTTTTCAGAACGGTGTGAACGAATCGAAGGCATTTATTACGCTTGGCAAGATGTCTTCAGGTCGCATCCACCTCAACAGTGAGTGCGGCTGCCCTGATGGACTGGTCCGAAACATGTACGAAGGAAGAAGCGACAACTTGACTGTCGACATTGAGGATGCTTGTCTTTGGGACACCTTTACTTTCTCCTCAAGTACGTCTGCGGGCATGGAGGCCAGGATAGCAACCGCAGCCTCAGGCTGCCTCGACCTTGACCTTGCCCAGCGCATACTCGATGATGTACCGGCTTCTGCGCGCTCTGCCTCGGTTGCAGGCCAAAAACTGTGCCACCAGGGCCAGCGAGGCGCGTTGGGGCTATGGGAGGGATGTAACGAGGCGTGCTGCAAAGCTCTTGAGCTCGTCACCGTTGGTTTTTGGGACATGCATATCGACGCAATGCGGAGCGACAGCGACGACATACGTGTCTCCAACTTTTCCGGCGACAACACAATCAATTGCACAGAGCTAGTTTCCTCGCATACATCGCATGACCCGTCGCTCGCTTGCTCCTCCTACCGCCCCAAGTCCGATTGTGGCGAGGAGTTTGACACTCTGGTGTTTCCTGCTGGCATCAAAGACCAACTCAACCGCCTTGGCGCCGCTGTGCTCCTTGGCCCCCTCTGCAAGACTGGCCCATCCATGGACTGGGATCTTGCTGGCGGCACCGTGAGCGGTCGCTTTGGCTCCGAAGCTCCCGGCGCCACCCCTCCGTCTCTCGAAACCTTTGTCATCGGCTCAGGCTTTGAGCAGGCGTTGCAATTTGACGGCGTGCTCAACTCAGGCTTGTACATCACAGATGATCTCTCACTACTCGACAACACGTCTCTTCCCTTCGACCAGCTATCTGTCGAGGTGTGGTTTACAATAGAAGATTCGAATGTGGTGTATGGCGGGCTGGTGGTAGCTCAACTGCAGCTGCCTAACTGCCAGACCGGCTGGTCCTTGGGCTATTCTACAAGGTTTGATGGTGACGGTAATACCCTTGCCACTTTATTGTTCTCGATAGCGCTGGAGGGTAACGCCAAGAGCGGAGGAGCAGACAGCCAGCAGACCGTGGATAAAATGGGGGTTGTACACTCTGAAAAAGTTGTTGTTGGACAATGGCTACATCTTGTGGCTGTCTATGATGGTCATGACCTTATTCTGCACCTCAACAATGTTTCAGCATCGTCCAAACCTGCATGTCAACCGAAAGCGCATGAGCTAGGCATGCATGCAACGCGGGGCTGCGGTACCATCGTATACGGGCAGGAAGCGTGGCTGTCGAGCTACTGCAGATCAGAGCAGACACCCTTTACCTTGGGGACATACGACGATAGGTATGCCCAGCAAAAATTCTCGCACATCGGCGCTCTCAAGAGCGTGCGCATCTTCAGGACGGCTCTCTCGAGCGCACAGGTGGTTGCCTTGTATCAGGCTGGAGCTGCCTTGCCAGCGAACCCAATCGACCAGTATTGGGTCAAGAGCTCCGGACGTATCGAGGACCCCAACCGATACCCGACTGCGCTTCCGCAGTTCCGCTCCCCCGACTCCACGGCTGCCATCGCGCACAATTCGAGCAAGATCCAACTCCTCGGGGGATTCCGTGCCACCACGCGTTACCGCGCCGAGTTCTCCTATCACGAGCCGTCTGGTGTGCTTCTCTCTGAAGTATCCGAGGAGTGCCGCATCGATGGCATCACGCTCCAATGCGATACGCCGCTCTGGCCCCACGGCTTCCGCGCTGCTCTCCTCTCTGTCGCATATGCCTCTGCGCGCGACGCTTCTCCTCCGCACTGGACTCCGCTATGGCAAAAGGTGAGGGCACACACGTCGATGTTGCGCATGTTGGTGTTGCTTTGCTTTGTTGATCTTTGTCTTACGCTTTGCACTGTTGGTCTTTGTCTTACCCTTTGCTTTGTTCGCCTTTCTCTTACGCCTGCTTGGGTTGCTAATAGTGCTGATGGTCTTACAAGATGTTGCTGATGGTCATACTTGTCTTGGGTTGCTGATGGTCTTACTAATCTTGTCATGTCATCTCCGTGCGTGGTGCTGTCCTTGTGTGGCAAGCGGTGACGGGCGTGGTTGGAGCATGGCAGGTATGTTTAAGAGCCGAATGTGGCTTTGTTCCTGCTCCGCGGAGATCGCCGCAGTGGTACACGTTCGCAAAAGATAGCAAGACCTTCGTGCTGCATCCATCCCTTCGCGGTGGTGCAGCGCACGTGCGCTTTTTATCGTCGGTACTCCAATGCTTCCTCATCACTCTCCTCGCTTCGTTGCTTCGTGTGGTTTTTGTCATCTGTGTCCCTGCGCTCGAGAGTTGGATGATGCTTTTCACGGATGTTGACCTTGGGCATCACACCAGGTAAAGATGTTCAAATTTGAGGCACCGCAAGGCGCAGGTGGGGAGATGCTGAGGCCCCTGCAGGCGTTTGCCATGGAGTCCTGTCAAGGCAACTGCGTCTTCGGCCGCCCTACCTGTCAGGTCTAGAGTTTCAGGGTTAGAGCTTAAGGTTTAGGGCAACTGTGTCTTTGGCCGCCCTGCTTGTCACGTTTCAACACGTACCCTTTCTCGTGTACGGTCTTCAAGTGTTTAGAGACATGGAAACGTGCCTTGCACTAGCTGCGAACTCACATCATTTCGCCGCTGCCTTCACAGAGCGGCAGAATGAAAGGATACCTGTGCGGCTATGGGTCAGGCTTCGTGCCCCCAGAGCACATGGAATGCGGAAGATGCTCCTCCGACCTTGCATACTCCGTGATGGGCACCAAGTCCTTGACGCTGGTGTCCTCATCTCGCACGGCCAGTGGGCAAGGTCGGGAATTCTTGCTGGCTGCAAGGATGTGGGATGGACTGTCGCTGCACGTGACATCGCCAGTGTTTCAAGTTCACCAAGACGCCTCGGGACAGGATTTTGTCATGGAGCCTGTGCAGCATGTGCCCACGCAGGGGGCGCAACGGTGGCGACATATCAAAGCTAGTGACCTCACGCTTGCCCAGCAAGAGTTTGTGGCTGTGTCTAACCTCGTTGGCCCGAGCGCCCTGTACCGCTGGAATTCTTCTTCGACGCGACCTGTGGATGTGGGCAGCCATTCGACATTTCATGAGATAGGAGGCGCATCGCTGCAGAGCGTCGACTTTTCTGGCGTGACCCTCTTGGTGCTTGCAAGCATGCACAGCGCCGCTCCGTGTGCAATCTACCAAATAGGCTCTGTCATAAGCTCTTCGCACGGACATTTCCAGCTACCCGGTGCTGGCGGTCCCACACCTTCCGTCTTTGAACGAGTAGGTTTGGGTCCTCTTGCGGTATAACCTCCCCTCACCCCCTCTTCGTCTCCCTGCTATGTGCATGACCATGGTCGTCCTCGCTGTCAGACAGCGAGCAAAACTGACTCAGCATCCGTTGACTCTCAGATGCGTCGTGTGCATTCACAAGCGCTCCCGACAACGGCGTCGGACGTGTCAACAATGGTCTACCAAGACAAACTCTACTGTATATTCGCAGCTGCAGGCCAAGGCAAGAGTACGCGGCTCGTGTCACTCATCTTCAACAGCATGGGATCACTGATGGTGCAGGAGATGCAGGCAATTGAGCCCGCACGAACACTCACGTCCTTTGAAGCCCTCGGCCAGCATTTCCTGCTTGCATCTCGCGACACCAACTCTGTTCTCATGCGCTTCAACGGCCGAGTCTTTGTTGATTCAGTCCAAGCCTCGTCCCATGCCCTCGATGCAGCTTCAGGACAAGTGCTTTCGTCTATTTCCACCTCCGCTGCCCACTTCTACGCAGACGGAAACCACTATCTTATCGGGAGTACTGCACAGTCCACGGGCATGCTGCTCTTTGGAAGGGTCGAGAATGTGTCAGGGTTGCACGGGCCGCAGAGCGTTGCAGTCAGTCCGTTGGATGGTCACTTTGTCGCCGTCGCATCTCTCTTTTCCAAGGACATTGAGATATACGATCGCGACATTACTTCAGGACTCCTTCTCCTCCTTAGTCGCACAGAGGTGGAGGAGGGTGTGGAATCTTTGGTATTCAGTCTGGACCAGCGGTTTGTCTATGTCACGAGCTTGCTTCCCGGGTCTGTCAGTGTATACCGCCTGCACGAGGTCACTGGCCAGCTGCTCTTGATGCAGGTACCATGGGTCGATCGATAAAACATACTTGATACGCGCATTGACTTTGCAGAAAGGCCTGCACGCGCGCAAGTAGAAAAATCGTTGTGAGTCTCACTTTTGTGATGTGCTGAATGATGAACAGGTAGTCCACAACGGCGATGCCGTTGCACAAGCATGGGGGAACCGTGCGCCACCAGACAATACAGACATGGGTGCTGGCATTGTTAGTGGGCTGCAAGGGGCGAAGGGCATTGACGTCAATGAGCACTTCGTTGCTGTTGCTGGCTCACATAGCAACGCAGTAGTTCTCTTTGCTCGTCATCATGACGGCAGTATCACATTCCTTAACCACGTTTCTGTCGGGCTTCGATCAATCCCCTCCTTCCATCATCGCTTCAATCCTCAGCCCCTCACTCTATCAGGGCCGACGTATGTGACATCCTCCGAAAGCGAGAGCTCTGTCTCTTCTCACAGCAACCCTGAAACACTTCAAACCAGTTTCGCATTGGATCATGGACATGGTCCTGTTCGGCTTCAGCGCACTTTAGGCAATGCCGTATCGGCGAGCGATGCGGCAGCCTTCACCATATCTGGCAGGCATTACCTGGCAGTTGCCAACCAAGATGGCCTCGGCGGTGGCGGTGTCTCAGTCTTTCTTTTGCATCGCCAGCCTCTGGTATGTGAATATTGCCAACTTCATGTTCAATGCACTACAGAAACGTTTTTGTGCTGGGATGTGCAGGAGGAAAAACAAGGACTCTTACATTTGATTTGCATGCGCAGACCCAAGAGGGCTCTCAGGTCCTGGAGGAAGTGCAGAGGCTAGCACAAGATGTCGACACCACGTGTCTTTCGCATCACTTGGTCACACCGCGAGTTGCAGATACGGGCAACGAGAGCAGTATGACAATGCACGTGCTCACGGTAGCCACCAGCTTGAAAGCAGACGAGAGTTCGAAGAGTAAGGCGCCTGAAATCCGCGTGCATAGGTGGTTGGAGTCTCTATACCCTTCGCCGGCTGGCTTCGAGCTTTATGATACCATTGCATCACCGCAAGGAATCTTTGCCTCAGGGTTGGCACAAATTATGTATGAAGGTCAGCTCTGGCTAGCCGTGAGCTGCTTCTCCAACAGCGAGGCCTATCCAAATGCGGGTCATGCCGAGTCCTTTGTCTATCGCTACTCCTCTTTCCAACTCAGCCGCGCACTCAGGGACACAATCGGCAGACGCCCTCAAGCGGCCGAGCTGATGCACACTATTCCTTCGCGCGGAGCAACAGATGTCGCGTGGTGGGAGACGCCGCAACAACAGCTCCTGCTCATGATCAGCAACTTCCTGGGAGAAGAAGTTGGGAGTGTGCTGGGAGACGTGTCAGTGTACGCGTATGACCGAGGAGCTCAACACTTCGAGCTTCTGCAGAGCATTGCGGCGCAAGGAGCTTATGATGTCCATGTGTTTCAGCCGCGAGGCATGAGCACGTTGCTTGGCATCGCAAATCGACAGGTATATTATCTCATGCCTGCGCTGCCCTCTGTGTTTTGTCCCTGTTGAGTCGATCTGGACTCGCGAGGCAAGAGAGTGACAGCGCAAAACTGCGGTGCACACAGGTCAAACGAGCATTCAGCGAAAACGATGCGAGCTCGTACGCCGCTGCCTCGGAGCTGTATAAATGGGTGTCATGTCCACCTACGGAGCATGGTCAACACCTGGACGCTGATGCCGCACTGATTTTGGCATGTGCTTCCAACGCCCATGGCTTGGAACCAGCAGGACAATGGATACTCTTTCAGCGACTTGGTGCAGAGTTTAAGTCGGTGGTCGCATCTGGAGCAAGCTACACTGCTCAACAGATATTTTGCTCTCCCTGCGGACAGGCATCTGCGGATGGTATCACCTTTCCTGTCCCATTTTTGAGGGGTGCGTCCGGCTTGACATGGTTTGAGCACGGCGGCGAAGACTATCTTGCCGTTGCTCAGTCTTTTGACGTGGATTGCACCGATCAAGAACGAGCATTCAGCGTCGGTGCTAGATGCGAGGACATGGTTGCGCAGCCGAGGTCTGCCGTGCTGCAGTTGAATGCAGAGACGCAGCGCTTCGGCGAGCTTCTTGCGCTCCCGTCTTCCGAACCCTACCAAGAGGCGCGTGAGAGGACAGAGCAGGCGCTGCGCATTGACGCAGGTCGAGCCTCTCGCTTTGTCTTCATGCAGGCAGAAGGCCAGTCGTTGCTCGTGGCATGCAGCCGCTCCCATGGCGCAATAGTCTATCGCTGGCAGTTTCATCAGACCGACGCTCTTCGCAACGTGGTATCTGTCATGCTTGCTCCAAGCGTTCCAGGCGCCCGCTTGCACATCCTAGCGGCCGCTCGTGGCCTCGACACAGGGAGCAGCGTGCACGCTCAGCAATCCCGCGGCGGTGCCCTCGCGGTCCTGGAGTTGGCCGAACAGTTCGACGACTTGGGCAAGCAGCAACGTTCCTGTGCTGTGACTTATGCTGGAGCACCACACTGTTTGCGAGTCGTCCACGAACTCGTTGAATACGCTTCCACGTCTAGTGGTTTAGACCCTGCTGAGCCTTCGGGACAGCACACGTGTTCAAATGCTAATGATTCTAGACTCGTCTGTCTTGAAAAGCATGGGCTGGCGATGGCTGGTCGTATGAGGCTGGCTCAAATGGTGCCTCATGACCGCGCTTGTGCTGGTCCCGATCATTGCCTCCTTCAGGTGTCACCAGCGTCTTGTCGCGTGTCCAACTGCAGCCAAGTCCTTTCTTATACTCCTTGCTCGATTTTCTGATTGTGTGGGAAACATCAGGTGTCAAGCCACATGAGGCGGAGCGAGCTTCCTTGCGCGGCCATTCCGCTGCCGACTGCCGAGACAGCAGCAACGTTGATGCACAACCTGGCCAAATGGCAGGTTGCCTGTGTAATTACATATTTTTGGAATTGATCATGGACCTTTTCCTTGCTTCTTGTGCGTGTTACTGGCAAGGTGCATGGGCACTGAGTAGCAGAGACATGGACGTCTATTGTTGTTTTGCTCACATTTCTTGATGCTTGCTCACAATGATGCTTCCTGCACCAGATGGTGCTGTGCCAGCACATCAGCTTCGAAGTGAGCAGCTGGAACGATGAGCTTTTTGTATCGCCGCCCAGGATTGATATGCATGGCTCGCTCTCTTTTCAGCTCAAACCTCAGGTCTGCTTCCACCCTGCTGCACTCTCTTCTCTGCCGCTCCACCTGTCCTCGTCTGCTTTTTTGCCAATCGGTTTCCCGCTCCTCGAGGGCCTTTCTGAAATCCATGGCTTCGATCTCCGTGCTCGTCTCGCGCTTGAGTGCGGCAAACAACTAAGCGCCGGATCTAAAAACGTTCTGCAGCAAAGCGGAAGAGCTGGCTTCAATGTTAAACTTCGTGATGACGGGCCCGGCTGGCTGCCAAGTGTGAGCAAGAGTGTGTTCATTGACGTAGTTCCAGTCAACGAACCCCCATATTTCAGTTTGAGCCCACCCGAGGTGATCATCTGGTGCTTGATTGATTGCTTCAATGCTTCTTGCACTTGCTTCACGTGCCTGCAACGTGTTGTCGTGATACCCTTCTTGATTTTTGCTGGTTGTATCGCCATCTAATTGGAGCGCGGACGAGCAGGAGTTGTACATCTACAATAATGGCAGCGAACAGGTCGTTCTATTTGCGCACTCCCTCTCGGCTGCCGAGCAAGAACAAGCAGTCTTCTGGTACTTGATCAGCTACTCCCCGCACGATCTTCTCGTCGAGGCGCCCTCCCTGGACGTGCAGACTAACCAGACAGGCGGGCGTGTGGGACTGCTGTCCCTCCAGCCCGGCCTCAACAAGAAAGGAGAACTGGTATCTTGATCACACAGCGTCACAAACAAACTCACCCTTTGTGACTCGCTCAGATCCATGCTCGTCGCATAGTCAACATAATCTGGAACTGATACTAGGGACATGACCGTGGCAGGAAGTGCGGCTGCGACTGGAGGATGATGGGACGCGCGATGCAATGCGCGGCGACAATGCAATGTCCGATGATGCGGTCCTGCTTATCCAGATCCGGTCCATCAATCATGCTCCTGTCTTTACTCTCAGCAACCACAGTGTCTTCCATAGTGCCGAAAACAGCGGAGACGTGATCTTTTCTCCTTTCGCACACGTGGTGTCGCTGGGAGGGGATGACGAACTTGACCAAGCCTATTCGTTTCGGGTTACCTCAGTGGCATCTGTCGACAGCATGTGGCCTTCACAGGTTCGTCTCGCTTTCTTGATACTTTCTGTTGATGTGTCAGCAATCATGGCAAGTGACGGGCTGAAAACATGGCACGTGTGCAGGATTTCTTTGAGATGATTCAGGTCGACGGCAGCGGCGAGCTGCACCTTCGCACGAGCCCTGATCGCAATGGCGAGGTGCTGGTTAGCATCGAGCTTTTCGATGACGGTGGCACGCATATGGGTGGACGTGATAGTAGCAGGCTTAACTTTTCCCTTGTAGTGACGCCGATCAACACGCGTCCGGACTTTATCTTGCCCCCAACTGGCTTGACGGCGGTGTGCAGGGATGGCAACGCCTCGTTGATCCACAACAGGATTCACGTGGTACCATTTCCTCTTGATGAGCAAAAGCAGCAAGCCACGTTTATTATTCTGCACATCTCTGACGAGTCTCTCTTTTCCGGACCGCTTCGTGTCGAGAACGATGGCAGCGTATCGCTAGTGTGTGCTTCAGGATCTGCCGGGGTTGCTGCCGTCGATTTGGTGCTACGAGACAATGGGGGATCGCGTACCGTAGGCGCCCAAGCACCAAAGAAGACGATTTGCAGCTCGACCGACTCCGTTGCACCAAGCTGTGAAGTGCTCGTGCATGGTCTGCCGTTCTATCCTGTTCGAGCCCACGATCAGCGTTATTCCGGATTTCAGATACGTGTTTCGGTTGCAAATACCGACTTCTCGGATGAAGACGAATTTGTGTCAGGCGTGTGGATCGGAAACAAAATGTATGACGGACTGCGAGGCGGGAATGGATCCATTAACAGTAGACACTTTATGTCAGACGGCCGATCTGGCGGATACGACAGTATGTGCGCCAAAGTGGACACGATTCTCGACATATGGTTGCCTGCCGAGTCCGAGGTTTTTATGCAAGGCCCCGAGCCTTGGAACAAACAGGTGCGCGTGCGGATTAAGACCTCGGAGGCGGTTGGATGCTGCACCTGCTATGGAGCAACGCTTTACGCCGAGATTAGCATCACGCCTTACCTTGTGCCCGACCATAGCTCGGTGCTAAAGACCGTCGATGTGTGGGTTGTGCC
>Ga0315905_10003408_pt1 | contig 16426 bp, 16 predicted proteins | sample LakEriMetagenome_5_FD_203522 | JGI IMG/M metagenome (GOLD analysis project Ga0315905, IMG submission 203522) | Freshwater fungal communities from buoy surface, Lake Erie, Ohio, United States - Buoy 4 MA121 | ecosystem: Environmental > Aquatic > Freshwater > Lake | place: USA: Lake Erie, Ohio... | reverse complement strand
CGAGGAAAACTAGATCATGATTTGCGATGGCCTGCGGAGTTGAATCTGCGAATATCAATCTGGCTAGTTCTGGAACACTCGAAAACTGTGGATGAACCTGCGCCAAAGTGGCGCCCGCATTAGATCCAGCTGCGATCACACCTAATTCAAACTGCGGATGAGCATAGATGATTCGAATCAATTCAGCGCCGGCATACCCCGAGGCGCCAACTATGGCTACCTTGAAATTGATTAATTCACTCATGTGCATAAGTATACGCATAATTGCATAAATACACAATCAGCCCTGACAGGCCGAATCCGCTACTTATGAACAGTGCTTTAACTGAGCGAGTTTAATTGGATTTGGTCCAATGGATAGGCAAAGATGAAGATCGAAGATAATTCTAAGGTTCTAAGCAATTACCGCCCTCAAGTCAAGGAGTTAATCCAAGTGCCAAGTACCGCTGCCAAGCTAGTTTCCGAATTTGTAGGCATGGCATTACTTGCCTGCGTCGTTGTTGGATCCGGAATTATGGGAACTAACCTCTCTGCTGATCCCGGTGTTGCACTTCTAATTAACACGATTTCAACAATTTTCGCGTTAGCAATTTTGATTCTGATTCTTGGACCAATCAGTGGTGCACATTTCAATCCCGCAGTAACTCTGGTCTCGCTTGTTAACAAAACAATGCAGACCAAGGATGCACTGGCCTACATCGCAGTTCAAGTTGCTGGCGCGATAACCGGTGCGATCGTAGCTAATGCGATGTTTGATTTAGCTCTAATTCAAATTTCAAAAACCGACAGAATAACGGTGGGCAAATTGCTTGGTGAAGTAATTGCAACTGCTGGTTTGATACTTGTGATTGGTGTTCTCATCGACCGCGCTCAAACAAGTTTGATTCCAGTTGTTGTTGCTGGCTGGATTGGTTCGGCTTATTTCTTTACTTCATCTACTTCATTTGCAAATCCTGCGATTACAATCGGACGAGTTTTTTCCGACACATTTGCCGGAATCGCGCCAAGTTCGGTATTGCCATTTATTGTTGCGCAGCTGGTGGGCGCGACGATTGGCCTATTTGTAGTTAAGGCGATTGCAAAAGTTAAATAAGTTTTAGAACTTAATTAACGAAGAGTCGCACCGAAAGATTTTGCTGCGGCATCTACTCCGGCTTGGCGAGCTGCAGCCACTTCTTCGGCAGCAAGCGTGCGATCTTGGGCGCGGAATCTAAGTGCAAAGGCCAAAGACTTGTGTCCTTCAGCAACCTGTGAGCCTTCGTAAACATCAAATAGTCGAATGTCTTCAAGTAAGTCGCCCGCTGCGACGCGAACCACATTCAAAACTTCAGTTGCTGCAACGTCCGCCTTTACAACCAGCGCGATGTCTTCCTTGGCGACTGGGAAAGTCCAAATTGCAGGCGCAGATGCAACTACGTTCGCTGCATTCAAAACTGCTGAAAGATTTAGTTCTAGAGCAACCGCTCGCTTTGGCAGTCCAAGATTTTCTAATGCTCGTGGCGCAAGTTCGCCAGCGTAACCAATCAATTCACCATTGATCGAAAGCGCAGCGCAACGTCCCGGGTGCCATGGCGCATTCTCGCCTGCGGCCACATCAATCTGAACACCAAGTTCAATGCCAAGCGCTAAGGCAATATCGATTGCATCGCTCCAGGTAGCCAGAGTTGGTTTAGCACCGAGCACAGCAGGTCGTAACGCGCCGGTAAGAACAACTCCAAGGTGAAGTGGCTGCACTGGCAGCAATGCTTCTAAAGCGTCCATGTCAGCGGCAGTTGGACGCTGTAGTACTGAAGGGCGTGGCGGATTCGTGACACCAGTTGCACTCTGATCAGCCGAAAGCAGGCTAACTGAAGAAATTTCAAATAGCGCAACATCAGTAAATCCACGTGAGATATTTCGGGCAACAGCTCCGGTTAAACCAGGTAGCAAAGTTGTGCGCATCAATGGCTGTTCATCTGACAATGCGTTTGCGAGTTGAACTGCATGGCGGCGAGAATCGTTAGCAGGGATCCCTAGCGCATCAAATTCAGCAACTCCCACGAATGGATAGTTACGAACTTCAACAAGGCCACGACCAGCAAGGTGTAAGCCGGCTCGGCGCTGTAGTTTTTGAAGTTCAGTTAGTCCTCGACCAGCTGGGGCGGTCGGCAAAGTCGCTGGAACTTTCTCGTAACCATCAATGCGGATAACTTCTTCGACTAAATCAATGGCGGCGGCTAAATCAGGTCGCCATGATGGAGTTCGAACCAACCAGGCAGGACTTGAAGTATCAACTGCGCAACCTAATGAAACCAAAATCTCTTCAACAGAATTTGCATCATAAGAATGTCCGGCAACTTGCCCTGGGAAATTTGGATCAAATGAAATCACAATTGGATCTGGTGCTTGCTCCACGCCGGAAGTACCTTCGAAGGTTGCTCCCCCGTGCTCAATCAACAACTCTGCAAAGCGCGCTGAGGAAATTGGTGGCAACATACGATCCACACCACGTTCTAGGCGGCGAGATGCTTCGGAGGAAAGTTTGTGGCGACGACTCATGCGCGCAATTTCAGTTGGATTAAAGTGTGCGGCTTCTAGAACCACACGCGTGGTGGATGCCGAGATCTCGCTATAGGCACCACCCATAACGCCTGCCAAAGAGAGCACTCGAGCATTATCAGCAATTACTAAATCTTCAGTCGTTAGATTTCGCTGCACACCATCAAGAGTTTCTAAAGTTTCACCAGATTTAGCCCAACGAGCCCGAATCGTTCCAGTGATTTTGTCAGCATCAAATGCGTGCAGTGGTTGGCCAAGTTCAAACATTACGTAATTGGTTAAATCAACCGCAAGTGAAATTGAGCGCACTCCGACTGCCGCTAATCGAGCTTTAATGAAATCTGGAGTTGGCGCTGCTGGGTTGTAGTTACCTAGCGTGCGAAGTACTAGTAAGTCACAGGCCTGATAGTCATCACTTGCGGCTGGAATTACGGTTCCGCCCGCTTCTGGGAGCTGCGCTAAGGCAAGGCCAGGGTCAGTGAAAGAAACTCTTTGGGAAATCGCCGCTTCCCGAGCCATGCCGCGCATGCTCAAGGCATATCCGCGATCAGGAGTCACCGAGATGTCTAAAACTTCATCACCTAGTCCAAGGATTGGGAAGGCGTTGTCACCTGGTGTTGCTGATCCTGCTGGCAAAATCAAAATGCCGTCATGTTCATCGCCAATACCAAGTTCGCGAACTGAACAAATCATGCCATCTGAGATGTGACCATAAGTTTCGCGCGTTGCGATCGTGAAATCACCAGGAAGTGTTGTGCCTGGCAGGGCCACCACAACAAGGTCGCCTTCAGCGAAGTTTTTGGCACCACAGACTATGCCACGAATTCCTGGAGTGGCATCATTTCCATGTGCTGCGCCAACTTCAACAGTGCACCAACGAATTGGCTTTTTGAAGTCGGTTAGCTCTTCAATTGATTTAACTAGGCCAACAACAAGTGGGCCACGCACATCACCGACGGTGTCAACGCCTTCAACTTCAAAGCCAACACTCAAGAGCAGTTCAGAAACTTCGCGACCGGAAAGATTTTCTGGAATCTCGACGAATTCCCGTAACCAGGAAACTGGAATCTTCATTACACGCCCAACCCAAAGGCGCGAGTGAAGCGAACATCGCCCTCGACCATATCTCGCATGTCGGTTATGCCATGACGGAACATTAAAGTGCGCTCTAGGCCCATGCCGAATGCAAAGCCACTGTAAATTTCTGGATCAATTCCGGTGGCAACTAAAACTTTTGGATTAACCATGCCGCAGCCGCCCCATTCAATCCAGCCTTCGCTTCGGCAAGTGCGGCAAACCGCATCGGGATTGTCGACAGATGCGCCACGACAAACGAAGCACTGTAAATCAACTTCCGCTGAAGGCTCAGTGAATGGGAAGTATGACGGACGAAGGCGTGTAACTATGCCCTCGCCAAACATTGCTTGCGCAAAGTGGTTCAGCGTTCCCTTAAGGTCTGCCATTGTGATGCCTTTGTCAATGACTAGACCTTCAACTTGATGGAAAACCGGAGAGTGCGTGGAATCAAGTTCATCAGTTCGAAAAACTCGACCTGGGCAAATCACATAAATTGGCAATTCGCGATTTAGCATCGAACGAATTTGTACAGGTGAAGTATGAGTGCGAAGTACGATGCCAGAATCTTCACTTCCGATAAAGAAGGTGTCTTGCATAGTGCGGGCTGGATGATCCGGCGCAATGTTTAACGCATCAAAGTTAAGCCATTCGGATTCGACTTCTGGACCTTCAGCCAGTTGGTAACCGAGAGCAACGAACACATCAGCGATCTGTTCCTGAATTGTCGTTAATGGGTGCCGGCCACCTTGGGCGCGAACTCCAGTAGCGGTTGTGACATCGACTGATTCTTCGATTAGTAAGGCCGCGTCGCGCAAAGTTTCAAGTTCTTGGGTACGAGTTGCAAGGGCAGCATTAACAGTGCCACGGGACTCTCCCATTCGTTTGCCAGCTTCAGCTTTGGCAGCAGGAGGTAAAGCGCCGATTTCACGATTAGCAAGCGATAGCGGTGCGCGATCTCCGGTGTGGGCCAAGCGAACTTCTTTAAGTTCATCAAGGGAATTAGCCGCGGCGATTGCGGAAATCGCTTCAGTGACAAAACCTGCCAAGACCTCAGGAGAAAGTGTGGTTACTTCTACTGGATCAAAGGACTTATTAGGGGCGCTCACGTGAGCAATCTTATCGGGAAAAGGCCTTAATCTTGTCGAGCACGTCCATGACCCAAAGGGATTCACGCAGACTTGGCAACCAAACTGGCTCACCGTTGATTCGGTTGCCCACCGCTTCGATCATCAAAGTAAATGGATCTACCGGAGCGAAGTTTTCCACGTGGTCGCCGATTTTAATCGAGCTGGCTTCTTTCCAAGATGTGAAGGCTTGGCCTTGCGGAAATTCAAGGCTTGCGCTCTCACCAGAAACCACGAGAGATTGTTTTTCATCTTGCTCGAATGAAGTTAGCGCTGAAACAGAAACTGAATCATTTAGGGTGGCACTCACCTGCGTAGTTAAATCAATTCCCGTTGGGCCAAGATTTGCTAACGCAGATTCAATCTTTAGTTCCGCATCCTTGGGAGTAAGCGCTGACCACACATGAGCCTGATATGGGCCAACATCCAAAAGGCTGCCACCGCCCATTTCCGGAACCAGACGATAGTTCTCGGTAAATGTAGTGGTGAAGGTAAATGCTGAGTCAATGTTTTTCAGTGGACCAATGTCGCCACCACGAACCAATTGGACCATTCGCTCAAACCGTGGATGCCAACGAGTCCAAACGGCTTCAACTAGTAGTTTGTCGTTCGCCACTGCTGCATCTGCCATTAACTTGGCTTCGGCATGACTTGTGGCAAGTGGTTTTTCGCATAACACGTGTTTACCTGAGTTCAAGGCCTTTACTGCCCACTCAAGGTGTAAATGATTAGCTAGCGATATGTAAACTGCTTCAACATTTGGATCAGCAATCAAGTCTTCATAAGTTTCATGAACTTTTGTTGGATTAAGTTTCTGGGAACGCTGCGAGTCTCGACTTGCAACAGCGAAAAGAGTTGCGTTACTGGCAGCAGCAACTGCGGGGACTAATGCAGTTGAGGCAACCCAACTAGCTCCGAGAAATCCCCATCTAATTGTCATGAGCGAAGCAAGCTCGGGCTAACTGGAATTCCATTTTTCAAAGCTGATTCTTCGGCCGCCTGCATGATTGCAACCACATCGCGCGACTGCATTGCTTCAACCGTCATTGGCGTGCCGTCTGCCAAGAACTTAGCAAGTGAGGCGTGGAAGGAAAACGGCGTTGTTGAAACAAATGGAATGACTTCAGAACTTCCGTCAGCGCGATTCAGTGTGATGATCGCCGGTAAGTCGGCAACTGAGTCGCCTGCGGAAGTATCCCAATTTCCAACAATTGCGCCCTTGGTACCAAGTACGAAGAATTTTGGTTTGCGAGCCGCTGCTAAATCTGAATTCACAAATGTTGCTAGGGCTCCATCTGCAAAATTGATTGTGACCTGAGCATGATCAGCATTGGTGACGTGATCCCAAACGCGTTTTTGATTGAGCCCGGATACATGCGAAACCTGAGAAGGCAGAATCGAAAGAATCTGATCAATGAAGTGACTACCCCAGTCAAAAATTGCGCCACCGGAAACTTCCGCATCCGAATGCCAGTAGGAACATGGCTTTGAATACCCACCAACAAAACTTTCGTAATGAAATACTTCGCCAATTTCACCTGAGTCAATTAGCTGTTTCATGGTTAGGAAATCTAGATCGTAACGACGGTTTTGATACACAACTAAAAGCAATTCCGAAGTTTTAGCAAGTGCCATCAATTCATCGCATTGTTCGGTAGTCAATGCCATTGGCTTTTCCAGAACAACGTGGATGCCTTGCGAAAGGGCTTTCTTTGCCCAGTCGTAGTGGCTGTTCGGTGGCGTCGAGACAACAACTAGATCGATCTCGCCAGAGCTCAACATGTCATTTGCATCTGCGAATGTCTTGGCATCGGGAGAGATTACTAGAGCCGCTTCAAGGCGCTCGGCGTTTGTGTCACAAACTGCATTTAGTGTCATACCTGGCGTAGCTTGGACTGCTTTATTGTGTTCGTCTCCAATGGCTCCATAGGCAAGTAATCCAACGCGAACTGATGAGGCAGACAAACTAAAACTCCTGATTTTTTGTTAACTCCTAAAGCCTACTTGCGCCTTGTAAGTACCGCGAGATTTAAAGAATTAAGGGTTCTGGGCTTGCGCACTGGCATACAAGCAAATCCCACTTGCGGTTGCTAAATTAAGCGATTCCGCTTGTCCATAAATTGGAATACTTACAACTTTGTCTACTAGCGCTAGAACTTCCGCCGGTATCCCCCAGGCTTCATTGCCAAATACCCACAAAGTTGGTTTCGCTAAGTCAACGCCACCATAAAGTGAAACTCCATTTGCATCGGCAGCAAGCACCTGCATACCAACTTCACGAGCTGAGGAGATTGTGTCAGCGAGTTCTTGCCCGATCGAAATTGGCAAATGAAAAATTGATCCGACTGATGCGCGGACAACTTTTGGATTAAATAAATCAACTGAGTCGTTCGACATGACAACACCTTGGGCGCCAGCGGCATCGGCAACTCGAATAACGGATCCAGCGTTTCCTGGATCCCGCACGGCAGTTAGAGCCACAACTAATTTTGTTGCATCAGTAAAAAGCTTTGTTGGATCTTGGTCCCACATGCGCACAATCGCTGTCATACCTTGTGGCGAAACAGTACTGCTGAATTGCGCAATAACAGTTTCGGTGCAGATGATGATCTCGGCACCCGATTCATCGACTGCGGTAACAATCTCTGGGTAGCGATCAAAGGCTTCTTGCGTTAAAAACAATTCTTTAACTTTGCCGGCTTTTGCTGCCTCACGACAAGATTGTGGACCTTCGGCCAAAAACAACCCGTCAGACTCGCGGAAACCGCGCTTCAAAAGACGACGTGCGCGCGCCACTTTCGGCGCGCGCACGTTCGTTAGAACTTCGCTTGATTGCACGATTAGGCAGAAGCCTTTGGTGCATCTTCAGCAGGCAATGCCGATGATGCGGCATCCGCCGGCAATGCTTTTGCAGCGGTCTGGACTAATGATGCAAATGTCTTTGGATCATTAACTGCCATTTCTGCAAGCATGCGGCGATCTACTTCGATCTCAGCAAGCTTTAGACCCTGGATCAAACGGTTGTAGGTCATGCCATTGGCACGAGCTGCAGCGTTGATGCGCTGAATCCACAGGCGACGGAAGTCACCCTTACGGGAACGACGGTCGTTGTAGGCGTAAACCATCGAGTGCGTAACTTGTTCCTTAGCCTTGCGGTACAACCGGGAACGCTGTCCACGGTAGCCACTGGCTTGCTCAAGTACTTCACGACGCTTCTTTTGAGCGTTAACGGCTCTCTTCACACGTGCCATGACAAATCTCCTCTTCTATAACAAACTGCTGCGGCTTAACGGCCGAGTAGCTTGTTTGCTTTCTTTGCATCGGCTGGGGACAGGACTTGGTCGACAGAGAGGCGACGCGTGCGACGGCTCGTCTTGTGTTCCAGAAGGTGGCGCTTATTCGCCTGTTCCTTCATCAACTTGCCGGATCCGGTTATGCGGAAACGCTTTTTGGCACCACTATGGGTCTTATTCTTTGGCATGTTTTTCTCCTGCCTGTCTTTGCTTGCCTTGGGTAAGACAAGAAGTTTGGTTACTTCGTTGTGTCCTTCGAAGACTTCTTTGCTGCCACTTTCTTGGCAACTGGCTTTTCAGCTACTTTTTTTGCAGCTGGAGCTTTTGCGGGCTTAGCTTCAGCAGCTTTCTTTGCTGCTGCAGGTGCCTTCTTGGCTGCTGCTTTCTTGGCAACTGGCTTCACTTCAGCTGCAGGTGCTTCAACAACTGGTGTTTCCACTACTGGAGCGGCCACAACTGGTGCTTCAACAACAACTGGTGCTTCAACAACTGGAGCTTCGACTATTTGTGTCGTTACTGCTGGAGCTGGAGCAACTGGAGCTTGATATTCAGTTTTAGCTGGAGCAGGCTTTGCGGCCTTGCTGCCAGAAGTTTTACGAGCTGGTGCGAGCACCATGGTCATATTGCGACCGTCTTGCAAAGGTGAGGATTCGATAACGGCGCTTTCACCGATGTCGGTCGCTAACTTTTGCAACAACTTGTAACCCAGTTCTGGACGAGACTGTTCGCGACCACGGAACATAATTGTGATCTTGACTTTGTCGCCCTGTGAAAGGAACCGTTCGATGTGACCCTTTTTGGTCTCATAGTCATGCTGATCAATCTTTGGACGTAACTTCATTTCCTTGATGACAGTGTTGACTTGGTTCTTTCGTGCTTCACGAGCTTTAACGGCTGCTTCGTACTTGAACTTGCCGTAGTCCATAATTTTGCAGACTGGCGGCTTTGCTTCAGGTGCAACTTCTACAAGATCAAGATCGGCTTCCATCGCCAATCGCAATGCATCCTCGATACCTACAATGCCGATCTGCTCTCCAGCAGCTCCGACAAGACGTACTTCGGGCACACGAATCCGCTCGTTGATGCGGGGTTCAATACTGATATGTCCTCCTGTTGTCGACGGGTACAAACAAACAGGGTTCAACTGGATATGCACGAGTGTGCACACATCGCTGTTCGCGATGTTTCCAGACCAACTCGACACCCTTAAGGGCGATGCGAGTGGGAACAATGTCCGCTTGTGTGACCTAGCGATCCGAGAATCACCGGGTCGGTCAGATTCGAGTTTAACTGCTCGGCTGTCAGACTCATAATCCAAAGGTTCTCGTCGGGAAATCCCTTGATTTATTAGTTATTTGAGATTGCAACCTCAAGTGGGCGGTCTAACAAGGCATTTAAGTCACTCGCGGCAATTACCTCGGTGATTGAGGTGCCAAGCGTGGCAATTGGCTCGCTAATGGCCAAAGTTATGGTGACTTCTTCATCCGTGTCATCCCAGTGCGCCGACTTAACACCAGGCAATGCAGCCAAAAGCGTCACGACTTCATCCAAAGCATCGTCCAAAAGGGCTTCCCGATTCGGGCCAATTGCAAGTAGCGAAAGTAAAGTGCCGTCAATGGCGGTTGGTACTGGTCCCCCGACATCGATGATTAACGCGTCAAGACCTTGCTCAATTGCACTTTGCGCCACAGTGAAAGCAACTCTTGGGATTGGCCGGGCAGATTCATCCCAGGCTTCCAAACTGTCTGAACCAGAAAACGCTAATAATGCCCGGCGACCATCTGTGGAATGAAATTCAACAGATTTCATGTGACTATCTTTTTCAACGCCAGCTTCCATTGAGCCCAATTCGGCAACAACAGGGACTAGTAATCGAGCGTCCAGTAAAGCATCAAGTAAGTTGCGAGCTGATTCGGCTGTGGCGCTTTGTGCATAGTTGCGCAATACCGAGCGAATGTAAGGGTCAGGTGAACCGTCATCATTAGCGAAATCAGATTCGGGTAATTCAGCCCCGGTGAAGTCAGTGGCCATGAGAATTAAATACGGCAGGCGTGAATATCAGTAACAATTACTCCACGCGCACCTAAGTCGTAGAGCTCATCCATAACCGAGTGAACTTGTTTGCGAGGAACCATAGCTCTAACTGCTGACCAAGCGGAATCATGCAGTGAAGAAACGGTTGGCGATTCAATGCCTGGTGTGATTACACACGCTTTATCTATCAAAGTATTTGGAATGTCGTAATCAACCAAAACATATGCGCGCGCCACAATTACGCCCTGCAAACGCCTTACGAAAACATCAACGGCATTTTGATCTTCGATGTTGTTTCTGGAAATCAGAACTGACTGACTTTTGAAAATTGGCTCACCAATGATTTCTAAGCCGGCTTGTTTCAAAGTGGTTCCAGTGGCCACCACATCAGCAACTGCGTCTGCAACACCGAGGCGAACTGCATTTTCAACTGCGCCATCAAGTGTTACAACATCTGCAGATAAGCCTTGATCAGTAAGCCAGTTATTCAAGATCGTTGGGTAGCTCGTAGCAATGCGCTTACCGGACAGATCACTTGCAGTTTTTGCAGTTCCCTGTGGCGCAGCTAACCGGAATGTAGAAGGCGCAAATCCAAGTTCCAAAATAATTGACGCTTGCGAGCCAGAGTCAGCTAGCAAGTCTTCGCCAGTGATTCCGACATCGAGAGTTCCGCGCCCAACGTAAGTTGCGATATCACGTGGACGTAAGAAAAAGAATTCGACATCATTTTCAGGATCTTGAACTACTAGTTCACGAGTATTTGCGGCTGCGGCATATCCGGCTTCACGCAACATGTCTCGGGCAGGATCAGAAAGCTGACCTTTATTTGGAACGGCAACGCGCAACATAATTACAACTTTCGATACACGTCATCAAGTGAGACATCACTTGCGATCATGAGGGCTTGGGTCCAATAAATTAATTGTGAGATTTCGATCGCTGCGCGCTCTTTGTCTTCATGCTCAGCGGCCATCCAGGCTTCGGCTGCTTCTTCAACAACTTTCTTGCCAACAGTATGAACTCCCTGCGAAATTGCAGTAACAGTCCCAGAACTAGAGTCCCCTGCTGCAACCTTTGAAGTTAGTTCGGCAAAGAGTTCTTCGAATGTTTTCACAACTAAAGTTTACTCGCCGTGGATAGCGCGCAAAACCGTCCAAGTATTCATGGCTGCACTCGCAGCTTCAGCACCTTTATCTTCAGAACTGCCTGGTAGGCCAGCCCGATCCAAAGCTTGGGCTTCATCATCACAAGTTAGAACACCAAAGCCCATTGGGACTCCGGTATCAAGTGCGACTCGAGTTAGGCCATCAGTGGCTGCCGAGCAAACGTAATCAAAATGTGGTGTGCCCCCGCGGATAACCACACCTAGAGCCACAACTGCATCTGCTCCAGATAGTGCTGCGGCTTTGGCGGCAATCGGTAATTCAAACGTGCCAGGCACTCGGTGGATTTCTGGTGTTAAGCCCGCGCTTTCAATAATGCTGCAGGCGCCAGCAATTAAGCCGTCCATGATCTGGGTGTGCCAGGATGAGGCGACAATGACAACGCGGGACCCATTAAATCCAGTTACAACAGATTCTGGGATTCCAGCGCGACTCATTTATCCTCGCCAAAATGTAAGTCGTGGCCCATCGCATCACGCTTTGCAGTTAAGTAGGCCATGTTGAAATCGTTTGGCTCAACTTCGATTGGAACTTGTTCCGTAATGGTCAAGCCATAACCTTCAAGGCCGGCACGCTTAGTTGGATTGTTAGTCAGCAAACGCATTGACTTAACACCTAAATCAACCAAAATCTGTGCGCCAGTTCCGTAATCGCGCGAATCTGCCGGCAATCCCAAATCTAGATTTGCTTGCAAGGTATCGGCGCCATCATCTTGCAATGCATATGCCCGAAGTTTGTGCAGTAGTCCGATACCGCGGCCTTCATGCCCACGCACATAAAGCACAATCCCACGACCTTCTTCTGCGACCGCTCGCATTGCGGCCTTTAACTGTGGGCCACAGTCACAACGAAGTGAACCAAGCGCATCACCAGTTAGACATTCGGAGTGGACTCGAACTAAAACGTCCTCCCCATTGCCAATCTCGCCAATTCGCATTGCTACGTGATCTATGCCATCGAGGATTCCTTGATATCCGCAGATGTCAAAGACACCATATTCTGTTGGCAGCTGGGAAGTAGCAACAAGTTCAACGAGTGATTCGTTTTTCCGGCGATAAGCAATTAAGTCTGCGATCGAAATCATTAACAAACCATGAGTGTCGGCAAATTCCCGAAGCGCAGGTGCGCGCATCATTGATCCGTCGTCATGAACAACTTCAGCAATTACTCCTGCAGGACGAAGCCCAGCAAGGCGAGCTAAATCAACAGCTGCTTCGGTGTGACCAGGACGACGCAAAACGCCTCCTGGCATCGCGCGCAATGGAAAAACGTGGCCCGGCCGGGTAAGTTCAAACGGTTCAGTCGCCGAGTCGCACAGCACCCGAATTGTTCTAGATCGATCCGCCGCGCTAATTCCAGTTTCAATGCCATCGCGCGCATCAACACTTACCGAATACGCGGTTCCTTTTCGGTCTTCGTTTACATGAGTCATTGGTGGCAGGCCTAAGCGATCAAGGGCCTCACCTTCCATTGGTACGCAGATAACACCTGAGGTGTAGCGATTCATGAAGCCAATCGCTTCTGGTGTGGCTTTTACACCAGCAAAAATTAAGTCGCCTTCGTTTTCGCGATCTTCATCATCGACAACTACGACTTGTTTACCCTCGCGAATTGCAAGGATGGCATCTTCGATGGAATCTAGTCTGGTCATTGCGCAGCCACTAACTTCTCTACGTACTTTGCCAAAATATCGACTTCAAGATTTACCCGGTCTCCAATTTGGCAGATACCTAATGTTGTCTTATCCAGGGTTGATGGAATTAACGAAACTGAGAAGTTCGAATCAGTTACGGCAGAGACTGTAAGTGAAGTGCCATCAATGGTGATACTTCCTTTTTCAACCACGTACTTAAGTAATTCTTTTGGTGGCGTGATAGTCACTACATCCCAGTTTTCCGAATGCTCACGTGCTGACACTTCACCAACGGCGTCCACATGCCCCTGAACTAAATGTCCACCGAGGCGGGTTGAAAGCGTGACAGGGCGCTCCAGATTTACTTGCGAGCCCGCCAACAAATCACCGATAGTAGTTCGGTTTATGGTTTCGCTCATTACATCAGCTGTGAAGTGGTCACCATCTTGCTGCGCAACAGTCAGACATACGCCGTTTACACAGATAGAGTCACCAAGGTTTGCATCACTTAGGACAATTGGTCCTTCAATAGTTATGCGGATGGCGTTGTCTGGCAGCTCTTGAATCGCGGCAACGCGACCAAGTTCTTCGACAATTCCAGTAAACATGTTCCGCCTTAACGAGTAGTGAAGTGCACAAGTAGGTCTAATCCAACACGATCTACTTGGTATTCAGGAAATCGTGAGGCATTAGCAAGGGTATTTACGCCAAAATTTCCAATTGCTGGCTTTCCAGATCCCAGAATCATTGGCGCTTGAAACCAGTAAACCTCATCTACGAGGTTTGCGCTCCACAGCGATTGCGAGACATGAGTTCCAGCTTCAACCAGAACTCTATGAATTCCATGTTCCTGCCAGAGCTCACTGATTACTTTGGTTAAATCTCCAGGCATGCGAATTGCGGGCTGATCTCCAGTGAAGATTTGTGAGTTTGCGGGCAAATCCCGATCCCCCACGATTACTCGAAGTGGTTGGACATCACTTGGTAGCGCACGCACAGTAAGCAACGGATCATCTGCTAAAACCGTTCCAGTTCCAGTAAGTATTGCGCCAACACTTGCTCGGATTTCTTGGACCCGCTCTCGCGCTGGCTCTCCTGTAATCCATTTACTGGTGCCATCATCAGCCGCTACAAATCCATCAAGTGTTGTTGCAGTTTTCCAAACTACCCAAGGTCGATTGTGATTTTGCGCGAAATTCCATGAAGTATTGAGAGCAATTGCAGCATCTTGCAACACCCCAACTTCGACTTCAATTCCAGCAGACTGCAAAGCTTTAATTCCACCTGACATTGCCACATGCGGATCTGCCTGACCAATTACTACTTTGGCTATACCGGCAGCGATGACGGCCTGCACACATGGACCAGTTTTACCTTGCGCGTTGCAGGGTTCCAGCGTGCAATACAAAGTTGCGCCAGCAGCGCTTGCTCCAGCTTGCGCAATCGCCATAACTTCAGCGTGTTCTGTTCCACTTCCGTTATGCCAGCCTTCACCAATAATGTTTCCGGCGCCATCAACCATTACGGCGCCAACTCTTGGATTTATGTCACGTGACAAATCAACTTTGCCAGCCAATTCAATTGCGCGAGACATGAATGTGTCAGAAGACATTAGTTTCCGCACCACCACGAGGCATCCATTGCGCTTTGTGCTTTTGCGCGCAAGTTTGCGATCGCTTCGATTGGATCGGCTGTGTTGTAAACCGCAGAGCCGGCAACAAAGGTGTCAGCGCCAGCGTCTGCGCACTGTTCTATCGTGCTAAGTGCCACGCCGCCATCAACTTGAATCCAAATGTCTAGACCAAGATTTTTAACAAGTTCGCGAGCTCGTTTGATTTTTCCTAATTGATCAGCCATGAAGGACTGTCCGCCAAAGCCTGGCTCAACTGTCATGATCAAAATCATGTCTAACTCAGGAAATAGATCTTCATAATGTTCAAGTTTGGTTCCTGGCTTAATGGCCATTCCCGCGCGCGCACCATGATTGCGAATATCTCGGGCAACTTGGCGCGGGTTTGTCGCGGCTTCAACATGGAAAGTCACGCTCTTTGCGCCTTGCTCGGCATAACCTGGTGCCCAGCGATCGGCATCGTTAATCATTAAGTGACAATCAACTGGAGTTGAAACTTCGCGAATGATTGATTCCACGACAACTGGTCCGATAGTTAAGTTTGGAACGAAATGATTGTCCATCACATCAACGTGTAACCAGTCTGCGCCATCAGCAACCCGCTGACATTCAGCAACTAAGTTGCCAAAATCAGCCGAAAGTATGCTCGGCGAAATTCGAATTCCCACGTCTTAAGCCTAGTCAACCCATTGTGGCTATGCGGTCCTGCGCAAAATCGCCAAGAACATGCCATCTGTGTGATGGACATCAGGGCGAAGTCGCAAATTCATTGAGCCGGTTGGCAGGTTCAGCTGTGGCAACACAGGCGAGACGTCGACACATATAAAGTTGGAATTGCGCTTCAAGAAACTGGCAACTATCGCGTCGGTTTCTGCCAAGTGTGGCGAGCAAGTGACATAACCCACTACTCCACCAATGCGGACAAGTTCGCCAGCTTTTGCCAAGAGCTCTTGTTGCAGCAAAGCAAGTGGTGGAATGTCACTTGGTTGTCGACGCCATCTTGCTTCTGGGCGGCGGCGCAATGCACCTAAGCCAGTGCATGGAGCATCAACCAAAATCCGATCGAATTCATGATCTGGATCGAACTCTCTGGCATCAGTTTCAATAACTTGATGATCCCCTGGTGCATTCCATAACGAATTTTTCACTAAGTGCGCGCGCGAAGCGATTGGTTCTAGCGCGGTAAAGTCCGCCCCTGCCGCACTTGCAAGACCCGCCAATATCGCAGCCTTACCACCAGGACCAGCACACATGTCTAACCAATGTGATTGCGGACCAGCGACCTCAACATTTGCCAAAGCAAGTGCAACAAGTTGGCTACCTTCATCTTGCACACCAATTCGATTGTCACGTACTGCATCGATGTCACCTGGACGCGTGGACCATTTTTCATCAGGACCACTAGGCCGCAGCATCGTGGCAGCAATCGGTGACCATCTACCAGGTATCACATGAGGTAAATCAAGAAGTTCTTCGACTTCAGCTTGACCCGGTTTAGCAACCAACGAAACCAGTGCTGGTTCGTTACCCGCGGCAAGTACATCGCGAATGGAATCTAAGTCGCATTGATAGGCATCAGCCAGACTTCGGATTACCCAGACTGGATAGGAATACTCAAGTGCTAAAACTTCAACTGGTGTTCTGCCTTCACTTAAGATTTGTAGCCATTCTTCCCAAGTGCTAGCCGAAATCTTTCGAAGCACGGCATTGACAAACTTTGAAACGCCCATGCCAGCAACATCACGAGCCAAGGTCACTGTTTCATCTACAGCTGCGTGAGCTGGAATTCGCATGAAAAGTAATTGATAGGCGCCGACGCGCAAGATATTGCGGACCTTACTATCCATAGTGTCGGTGCGGGATGCGCAGGCATCAATTACAGCATCTAGGCTTCCTTGCCGGCGCAATGCGCCATATGTAATTTCAGTTGCAAG
>Ga0315905_10003407_pt1 | contig 16427 bp, 12 predicted proteins | sample LakEriMetagenome_5_FD_203522 | JGI IMG/M metagenome (GOLD analysis project Ga0315905, IMG submission 203522) | Freshwater fungal communities from buoy surface, Lake Erie, Ohio, United States - Buoy 4 MA121 | ecosystem: Environmental > Aquatic > Freshwater > Lake | place: USA: Lake Erie, Ohio... | reverse complement strand
CAATCGGCACGGCATAAAAAATAAACAGACTCACTTCCCAGCCTGTCACGTCGTCCAGCCAGCCCATGAAGAAGGTCAGCAGAGTGGGTGGCAGCATCGCCACCCACCACGGCTGGCGGCGCATGACGTGCGTCACCACGGACCAAAGACTGCGTGGCCTCGGCTCGGCGACTGGTTGGGAAAAAACGTCTGGGTATTCGGTGTTCATGCTCTCGCTCCTCGGGCACCCACGATAGTCAAAAACTCACGGTAATCTCGGATGTAATCTTCCGGCTCATACAGGTGCGAGGCCAGCACCAACAATACCGAGTCCGAGGAGTGCAGATGCTCGGAGGCCCACACCAGCGGCGGCACCAGCACACCGAAAGTCGGGCGGTTGAGGCAGAATTCCTCACGGTTTTCACCGTCATCCACGCACAGATGGCACTCGCCATGTGCGCAGACGAGAAATTGGGCGCACTTGCGGTGCGCATGCTCGCCACGCGTCTGCTGGCTCGGGATCGCATAGGTCAAAAAGCAGCGCTGCGGTATGAATGGCAGTTCTTTGCCGTATTCCGCTGCCGTCAGAATGCCACGCACATGATCCACCACATGGCGCAACTCGAAGAGCCGCACTCCGCGCACCGAGCAGGTCTCGCTCACAGTCTCGTGGATCATGCGGGCCTCCCTTCATGGCAGACCAGCGTGCGCACCAGGGACTGCGGCTTCCCGGAGACGGTTAGGAACGCCCGCCCGACGTATTCGCCAATGATCCCTAGCATGAGAAGCTGAGCACCGCTGAAGACGGCCAGCGCTCCCATGAGTGATCCCCAGCCGATTTGCCGCTGGCCCACAAATAACGTCTCAAGCACCACCTCGGCCAGGATGGCCGCTCCCAGGGCGCACAAGACCACGCCGAGCACGCTTGCCAGTCGCAGCGGCATCACGCTGAAATCAAACAACAGACTCATGGCCAGCCGCAGCAGCTTGCGCGCTGTGTAACCACTCGTGCCGACCGTGCGTTCTGCGTGCGCCACCTCCAACCGGGAGATACGGTTCGTCGCGCCTAGAATCAGTCCGTCGATGTAAGGGTAAGGGCCGCGATAAGTAATGATGCGTTCAATCAATTCACGTCGCAGCGCCCGAAAGCTGGAGAGATAGAGGTCTTGCGGCTTGCCTAGCAGAAACGTAGCGCAGCGATTGGCCGCGAGGCTGGTCAGATTGCGCAGCCAATGATGCTTTTTTCCCGATAGTAAGAATAAACCACCTCCGCGTTCGACTCGCGCAGATGAGCGAGCAGTTTCAGCGCCTCGGCCACCGGATTTTGCAGGTCATCATCCAGGTTCACCACCAGTCGGCCGCGAGAGCGGCGGTAGGCCTCCAGCACCGCCGCGTGTTCGCCGAAATTTCGCGCTAGTTCTACGAGGATCACTGGCGCCGGGAAGTCGGCCAGCAGACGCCTCGCGGCGGCAAAGGTGCCGTCCGTGCTACCATCGTCCACCAGCACCAGTTCCCAGCGCTCCTCTAGTTTCAGGGTGCGGAAAGCGTCCAGCAGCAGGTACAAAGCCTCGCCCGTGTTGTGCAGCGGCACTACAAAACTCACTTCGAAGGAGGTGCCCTCGCTCACAGGGTTGTCCCCCTTGGTGGCACCGGTTTTCGGGCCGTCGCGAACACTGAGGAGCCAAAGGGCACCCGGAGCAGGCGGCACACTTTCGCATCCAGCCGTCCGATCAGGCTCAGGCCGCGGTTCAGCCACACCGGAGGCAGGATCAGATCCGAAACAGCGGCTGGCACCGCAACTCCGGGCTGAAGGCGGCTCATGCGCCTCCAGGCCAGCAGTGGCAGAAACAGCCAAGCGTTCCAGAAATTCATTTTCACGGACGTCAGGCTATGACGTTCGAGCATTGCCCGCACCTGACATGCCTTATAGCGCCTAGCGCCACAAACCGCCACATCGTGCGCTCCTCGCAGGCAGTTAAAGGCGGGCAAATTCAGCAACAAAAGACCGCCGGGCCGCAGCACACGCCGCATTTCAGCCAGTGCGCCCTCTTGCTCCACTCCGGAGTGGTACAGCACGTCCAGACTCAGCACCACATCGAAGGTATCCTGGGCAAAAGGCAGGTTGTGGACGGACCCGTGCCGCACCTGTTTCAGTCCGCGCTTGAGGCAGTGCCGCACGGCCAGTTCTGAGGCGTCGATGCCGTCCAGCTCCAGATCAGGGCAGTTTTCCCGCAGAAACGCCAGCATACCGCCGGTGCCGCAGCCTGCGTCCAGCAGTTGCGCTCTTGGCGGCAGCGTGGCTTCCGCCAGAGTGAGCAGCACTTGGCGGCGCAGCACTGCATGCCACCAGTGGCGGTCCTCGACTTGGCGCAGAATGTCGTACTCGGCGGCTAGCATCGCGGTGGCAGGGTTTGAATGGCCTCCCACACCGTGTTCACAGCTTTTTCCGTGAGGTGAGGGTGCAGTGGCAGGGAAAGGACGGTGCAGGCAGCGGCTTCAGCCTCAGGACAGCTCGTTTGAGCCGCGAAAGCAGGCTGCTGGTGTAGCGGAACGGGATAATGCACCGCCGTCGGGATGCCTGCTTTTCCCAAGTGCCGCCGCAGGTCGTCCCGGCGCTCACAACGCACCACATACTGATGAAACGCATGCGCACAGCCGCTACGCACGGCAGGCGTTTGCAGCAGCTCGTTCGAGAGCCATTGCACGTCATAGAGAGTGGCCAGCCTGCGCCGCTGGTTCACCTGATCTCGCAGCGTTACCAGATTCACCCGCAGCAGCGCCGCTTGCAGCTCGTCCAGTCGGCTATTGATACCCTTTAGGGCGCTCACATTCCGCTCTCGCCAGCCATATTGGCGGATGAGATGCAGGCGCTCCGCCAGCAGCGCGTCATGCGTCGTCACCGCGCCTGCATCACCGCAGGCGGCTAGGTTTTTCGTCGGATAAAAGCTGAACGCGGCCATTTTTCCCAGCGTGCCGGTCATGCGCCCCTGCCACTCCGCGCCATGCGCTTGAGCGCAGTCTTCCAGCAGCGTGATGCCGTGCTCGTCCGCCACACGTTGCAGATTCAGCCAGTCCGCCGGATGCCCAAAAAGATGCACCACCAGCGCCGCTTTCACACTCCGCCCGGCGGGTGAGCGCAGCAGCTTGTCCAGCGACTCCGGGCACAGCGTGAAAGTATCCCGCTCAATGTCAGCGAACACCACCTCCGCCCCACTTCGCAGCACGCCCGCCGCCACCGCCGAAGGCGCGAACGCAGGCACCACCACACGGTTCCCCGACCCAATTTCCAGCGCCCGTAGCATCAGCTCGATCGCATCTGTGCCACTGCCGACTCCCACGACGTGATTCACACCGAGAAACGCGGCGAACTCGCTCTCAAACGCCGCAACCTCGCTACCCAGGATGAGACACCCACTTTCTAGCACTCTCCGCACCGCTGCGTGCAAGGCTACCTGATGATGAAGCTGGTCCGCGTGAGGGTAGGTGGGGAAAAGGGAGCTGGTGGTTGGGAAGATCAAACGTGGCGTATTTTCCCGCCTCCACGCCTTGCCGCAAATAACGCCACATGTGGCGCAAGCCGCTACGGCGCAGCCGTCTCGTGCGGAGGCTTGCGCCGGTGCCGCTCTCTGCTAAGCATCCGCCCCCAATGAAAATTCTCGTCACAGGCAAAGGCGGCCGCGAGCACGCCCTCATCACGGCTCTCAGCGAATCGCCCCAGAAGCACGAACTCTTTGCCTATCCCGGCAGCGATGCCATCGCGGCACTCGCAACGCGTGTGGACGTGCCAGGACTCCCGGAACTCATCACCTGGATGAAGCAAAATGGCATCGACCTCTGTGTGGCGGGCGAGGAGGCCTGGTTGGTCAAGGATCGCGGTCTGGCCAATCTCTGCGCCGAGGCGGGCATCCCATGCTGGGGGCCGCTGAAGGAGATCGCGCAGTTGGAAGCCTCCAAAACCTTCGCCAAGAAGTTTTTGCAGCGTCACGGCATCCCCACGGCAGGTTTCACCATCTGCACCACCGCCGCCGAGGCCAAAGCCGCCCTGACCGAGACGCCCATCGTGCTGAAATTCGACGGTTTGGCCGCTGGTAAGGGCGTGGCCGTTTGCACGAGCCATGAGGAAGCGGAGCAATTCATCCAAGACGTCCTGGAGAAGCGTTGCTTTGGCCCCGGCGACCTGCTGGTCGAACAATGCCTCACCGGACCCGAAATTTCCGTGTTCGCGTCGGTTTGCGACGAGTCCTATCAAATCCTCATGCCCGCCCGCGACTACAAACGCATCCGCGACAACGACCAAGGGCCAAACACCGGCGGCATGGGAGCCGTGGCCTCGCTGGAACTCGCAGAACCGGCCTTGATGCAGCGCATTGAGCGCGAGATCGTGCAACCCACCGTGCAGGGCATTCTCAAAGACGGCCTCAAGTATCGCGGCTTCCTTTACTTCGGCCTCATGCTCACGCCCACGGGGCCGCAGGTCATCGAGTATAACTGCCGTTTTGGCGACCCCGAAGCCGAGGCTGTGTTGCCCATGCTGCGCGGTGACTTCGCGACCTATGCCTTTGAAGCCGCGAAAGGAAACCTGCAGCCAGATCTGATCCAGTTCGCGCCCGGTTGGAGCATTTGTCTGATCAGCGCCAGCGCCGGTTATCCCGCCTCCTCCCGCAGCGGGGACGTGATCAGCGGCTTGGAGTCCGTCAGTGGTGCGCGTGTGTACCACTGCGGCACCAAGCGCAACGCTGGCGGTCAGTTTGAGACCAACGGCGGTCGAGTCCTCGCCATCGTGGCGCAAGGTGCCACGCGTGTCGAAGCGCGAGACAAAGCTTACGCGGAAAGCACCAAGGTGACCTTCGACGGCATGCAGCGCCGCACGGACATCGGCAAGATGCACTTTGAGTGAACTAGCGCCCTCCTGAAAAAGCTTCCGGTTTAAAATTCAGGCGTCAGACCTGTGGTCGCTAACCGACCTCAGGTCATTCCAGTCTTCTGGTTGGCGGTTTATTTCTTGTTCGCATACACCGAATCAATGCTCGGTGCAGCAGTGCCACCACCGAAGTCTTTGACCAGTTTGTGGAAGGCGTTGCCGAGTTCGATGACGTCAGCGCCGAGCGTGAAAACGCGGGTGCCTTCTTCGATGAGTTGGTCTTTTTGACCAAACAGCGAGGCCACGGCGACATATTTGCCATGCTTGAGGGCGGCGGCGTGGACGCGTTTTCGAGCAGCGACGACTTCAGGACAGGTGGCTTGGCCGAGTTTGCCGATGCGATGGCTAAAATCACCCGCTCCAAAGAGCAACATGTCATAACCAGGCACAGCAGCGATCTCTTCGACCACTTCAAGAGCTTCAGGGCTTTCGATCTGAAGGATGACGAACTTCTCGGTGTTGCAGTGGTGCGCATACTCAGTCAGCGGCACCTGGCAGAATAGTCCGTCCATGTTTCCGGCGTCCAGCGCCTTGCTTCCCATCGGCCGGCAGCGGACCATATCGACGACGTTACGTGCCTCATCCGCGCTGGTGATGTGCGGCACCATGATGCCGGTGGCATCGCACTCGAAGGGCTTCACATACTCGCTGTAGCCGCCCTTGTTCACGCGGACGATGGTGTCCATGTCATAGAGCTTTGCGGCGCGGATCTGGTGCTCCAGATTGAGCCAGTCATTCGGCACATGCTCGTTGCATAGCCACACGGCGCTGGCTCCAGCGAGACCGGCAAGCTCGACGATGCGGGGATCACCCATGTTCAGCTTGAGAACGGTGCTGTTTTGACCGGCGCGGAGTTCGCGGAGGATGCGGGAGGGGCGGAGTTTCATGGTTTGGGAGAAAGTGATGGTGCTGGAGCATCCCAGATGGCAACGCCCATGTGGTAGCGCTGGTGGTTTTCGGAGGTCTTGGAATACCAGGCGGTGACGAGTTTGCCATCCGCGCGTTGCACGGTGCTGGGATAGCCGCAGTCAGACTCCAACGTGTGGGCGATGCGAATCGGCTCACCCCAGGTTTTGCCTTCGTCACTGGTGAGTTTGGCAAGAACCCCGAACTGGCCTTTCACACGGCTGCCATGGGCCAGCAGAATGCGGCCGTCTTTGAGACGAACCAAGTGGCCGTTGATCTCGTTTTTGGCGGTCACGCGATTCGGTTCGCCCCAGGTGACGCCGTCGTCCTCAGAAATGAAGATGTCCATGCCGGTTTCACGTGCTGCAGCCATCCAGCGCTTGCCGCCGAGGTGGAGGAGTGTGCTTTCGTTGCTTTTGGGGCCGATGATGCCGGTGCGCTGCCACGTTTTGCCATCGTCATCACTGCGAAAGTGCCAGGAGCGGTAGCCTTGGGTCTTGGTGCTCTTGGCGGGATCCGTGAACTCGCCCCCATAACAGGACACGTGCAATGCGCCGTCCTCACCGATCTTGATGTCGCCAAACGGGATGTAGTGCGTCCATCCGGCATCGGGTGCAGGGAACTCTTTGATTTGGCTCCACATTTTGCCGCCATCGCTGCTGCGGCAGACCCAGGTAGAAAGGATGTCATCGCGGAAATCGGCTTGTTTGGGACGCTGCGGCTGCTTCACATTCGTCCAGCCGGAGCAAAGCACGAGCAGGTCGCCGTTTGTCGCGAGACCAGCAGCCACGTTCATGCGGTTGGTGTTTCCGTCGTTTGGCGCGGGGATGCCGACTTTGGTCCAAAACTGCCCATCTGGGCTGTTCCAGCACTCAGCAGCGCCAGCGACTTGGCCGTGGCTCGGTTTGCCAAAGATCGTCGTGTTGATGCTGCCGTCCGGCATTAGCGTGAGATTCGGCCAAGCACAGACGTTGTCGATGGCGACATAGCGAGAGATGTCGTCAGCATAGAGCGAAGCACAAAGAGTGAAGAGCATGGCGAGATGTTTCATGGGGCAGGAGATCGTCAAAATGAGGTCAAGGCGGTCGTCTTGATGCGAGTTAGTCCGCAAAGCGCAGCGCAAACAAATCGGCGTCCTTCATCTTCACGCGCAGACGGATCGCCTGACCGGCGAGCTTGGAGACATCGAGAACGCTGGCTTCGAGATCGTCGCCGTAGAGTTCGGGCATGGTGGCGATGACTTTGCCCGCGTCGTCGAGTGCGTCGATCTGGATGCTGCCAGCAGCGGAGGTGGAGTAGTTCAGCACGAGTTTTTTGCCGGTGAACTTCAGCGGATGCGTGGTGAACTCGCCTCCCTTGGCATCAGCATGCATGGAGGCGAAGCCTTGCTTCCGCACGCTAAGACGGCGGATGCGGTGGTCGGCGTGCCGGTAGTGCTCGCTGATGTAGAGCGACCACTCGGTGTCGCCGGTGATGATGCCGTTGGCGGTCATGTTGTTGCGGTCGGTCCAATTCTTGAGATCAGGGCCAGGACGCACCCAGGCTTCGAGGAAAGGACGATCCCAGTTCACACCGTCACGGCTGGACATGAAGACGGCATCGCTGACACCGGGGCCTTCATGCTCAGGCACCTTTTTGCGGTTGGTGATAAAACGTTTCGGGAAAGAGAGGAACAAGTGCGGCGCGGTGGGGCATGGGACAGTGGCGCTGGTGTAGAAATGCTCCATCGGCACGTCCTTGGCATAGCGGTGCGGGATGCCGTCACTCCAGGAGAGAAAGTTGGCTGAGGTGCAGCTCTGCACGGCGCGGACTTTGTTGCTGAAGATGCGGCTGAAGCAGGTGTAGCGCTCTCGAGTTGTGTCCCAGAAGGCGAGATTCTGCGAATCGAAAGCGCCTTTGGTGATGACCGGCGTGTCCTTCATCTTCTTCCAATGAATGCCATCGGCGGAGGCGAAGGCGTAGAGTCCGCCGGGGGTCTCGCCTTGCTGCCAGTTCTTGCCGGGCTGCTTCACCCCACCGAGGGCTTTGTAGCGTTCCTCGGGCTTGGTCTTTGGATTGGCATCGAGGAAAGGCGAGAAGTTATGCGACTCGACACCGCGCCACATAACGTTGTTGTCCTTCGTGCCACCTGCTTCGATCAAACCGAGCTTCGGACGCGTGAAATGGATGCCATCGGTGCTTTCGGCGACGCAGGTGACCTGCGCATCACTGTGATCGCTGCCGCCGGAGGAGCCGCGGTAATACATGAGCACTTTCTTGCCATCCTGAATGACGCTGAAGTAGGCGCAGGTCATGCCTTCCCAGGGTTGATCGGTGGTGAGGACGATCTCGCGCTTGATCGGATCATGCAGTTTGTGCGTGACACCGCTTTTCTGCGCGACGAGGAACTCATCAACGAACAATTCCCAACGTGAGGCGATGTCGATGGGTTCGGCGGCGACCAGCGAGGACGCGGCAAGGAGGAAGAGTGCGGTTTTCATAGTTCGGAAAGAATGTCTGCGATGGTGATGACCGCGCCGCCCTGCTCGCGACTGCGAATGCCCGCGATGATGACGGCCATGAGTTCAACGGTTTCGTCAAAGGGCAGCGGTCGCACACCGGTGCGCAGCATTTCGATGAAGGCCACGAGCTGCCCCCGGAAGGCGTGATAGGTGTCGGTGAGCTTCAGCGGCAGATCGCCCTTCGTGCCGTAGAGATGCACAGCTCCGAAGCTGCCATACGCATCATGCAACGCGCCAATCGTGAGCTTCACGCCGCTGCGATGCGTGAGGTGCATCACATCACCACCCGCGTCGTTGTGCGCCTGCACGGTGAGGAAACCTGGGCCCAGCAGCGGCTCCACAGCTTCGAGCGCATGGATGCCGTAGCGTTCCCAGGTCTTGCAGGTGAAGCTGGTGATCCAGCGCAGGTCACCGAGCTGTGAAAAATCGGCCCGCATCTCCGGCGCATAGCGCATGCCGCTCGTCGAGAGGATGATGTTGCCTGCGCGATGCCATTCCACGAACTGACGCAGCTCCGGGATCGTCGTCGCCATCGGTTTGTCGATGAAAACGGGCAGTCCAGCCTCAATGAAGGGCCGCGCACGGCGCACATGATCCGTTCCATCATCCGTGGCGATGACGGCGGCATCGACATGGCCGATCACGTCTTCCGGTTTCGACACCACATGCTCGATGAGGCTCGCGGCGGCCACTTTGGGAGCATCCGCAGGATCATCGCACCAGATGTGCGTCACCCTTGCTCCAGGAATGCGCACGGATGCGAGCGGTTGCTTGCCCATGTAAACGGGAATGCCTGCGTAAGGGCACTTCGCCATCTCAGCGGGGTTGTAGCCGTTGATGATGCCACTCCAGGAATACGGATGACCGTTTCCTTCGATCATGCCGAGCATGGCGAGACGGATTTCAGTGCTCATTCGATGATGATGGCTGCGCCGGAGGCTGCGGAGCGCAGCGCGGCCTGATTGAACTTCAATGTCTGCACAGCCTCTTCAAAAGTGGCCAGCGGCGTTGGCTGGCCTTCCATGCCATCGAGGTAAGCCTCGGCTTGCGCGATGAAAAGGTCATCGCGTTCCAGCGGCGGCGTGACATTCCAGGTCCACGTGCTGTCGCCATGCCGCAAAAAGCCCCAGCGCTGCTCGTGCAGCTCGATTTTGATGCTGCCACGCTCACAACCGATGAGCAGCGTGGTTTCATTCGGAGCCTGAAACTGGTTCATCGAAAAACTCACCAGCACATCGCTATGACGGGCGCTGACATTCACCGTGTCCTCCACCGTCACGCCTTCCAACGCCTGATGCGCGGCATCGCAATACAGCCGCGTGCAGGGGCCGACGAGCCATTCGGTGGCGTTTACCAGATGCGTCAGTGCGTCCTGGATGGCTCCGCCGCCGGTCTCATGCCGCGTGTAGTAGATCTCGCGATAGGCCGGACGAAAGGTCGGGAAATGCTGCCCAGACACGGCGCTGGCCTGGAGGACTCGGCCCAGCTCGCCGGATTGCAGAAAATCCCGCGCTCCGAGCATCCAGGGCATGCAGTGATACACATAGGCCACCGCCACAAACTGATCCGGCCGCTCCGCGATCACGCCACGCACCTCGGCCACCAGCGCCGTGTCGATGGCCAGCGGCTTCTCGATGAACACATGCAGCCCAGCTCGTAGCAATTTCAGCGTCATCGGCAGATGATGCTGCGCTGGCGTACAGACCACAGCCGCGTCAAATTTTGCCCCTACCAGCGCGTCGTCCAACGATGCAAACGTGGTTACGCCATAACGCTCCTGCATGGTGGTAAGTAGCGCAGGATTGGCATCGCAGGCCGTTAAAGTGCAACGCTCGGTCTTTTGAAAGCAACGCAGGTGGCGCTCTCCGATGCTCCCGCAGCCGATGATCAGGATTGATTTCATGGTGCAAAACAAACGCGGTCCACCGCCTGAAACCTATCTCGTTTTGCTGGTCACACGCAGAGACCATCCCCGACACTATTCCAACTGCAGCTTCGCCAGCGAGCCATAGAGTCCGCCGGGCTTCGACACGAGTTCATCATGGGTTCCACGCTCGATGATCGCCCCGCCGGACATGGCGAGGATCTGATCGCAGCGACGCACGGTGCTGAGGCGGTGAGCGATGATGATGCTGGTGCGATTTTCCATCAGCTTGTCCAGCGCGTCCTGCACGAGGCGCTCGCTTTCGGCATCGAGACTGCTTGTGGCTTCGTCGAGGATCAGGATGGCCGGATCAGCGAGAATGGCGCGCGCGATGGCGATGCGCTGGCGCTGACCGCCGGAAAGTTGCGTGCCACGATCTCCCACCAGCGTGCGGTAGCCCTCGGTGAGGCCGATGATGAACTCGTGTGCGTTCGCCTTCTTCGCGGCGTTGATGATTTCATCCTCCGTCGCACCCGGTTTGCCGTAGGCGATGTTTTCCTGAATGCTGCCGCCGAAGAGCAGCACTTCCTGTGGCACCAGTGCGAGGTTCCGCCGCAACTCGGTCAGCGTCATGTCGTGAATCGGACGGCCGTCGATGAGGATTTCACCCGTCGTCGGCTCATAAAAGCGGAACAGCAACGCGACACTGGTCGATTTACCCGAACCGCTCGGACCGACGAGCGCGATACGCTGCCCGGCCTTGGCGCTGAGGTCGAAATCACGCAGCACGACGGCTTCGGGGCGTGTGGGATAGGCGAAACTAACACCGCGCATCTCGATCTCGCCGCGGAAGCGTGTCACGACGGCTTTTTCGGTGTCCTGCGGCTCCACTTCATCCTTCAAAATCTCGCGCACGCGCTCTGTGGCGCCCAGGGAGCGCTGCAGCTGCGTGATTAGTTCGGGGAACTGCATGAAGGAGGCCGCGATCATGCCGCTGAGGCCCGCAAACTGCGTCAGTTCCTCTTTCCCGATCTCGCCGAAGTTCAGCATGCGCATGGCGAACCAAGTCACCAGGATCAAGGCCACGCTGAAGGCGAAGATGATGAAGGCGATGAACGAGGCGCGCGGAATAGCGGCGCGGATCACCGTGGTTAGGTACTCGCCGAGGTTTTTCTCATAGCGGGCCATTTCATGCACTTCATTGCGGAAGGCCTTCACGCTCACGATGCTTTGCAGGCTTTCATCCACGACGACCTGCGAGGCGGCGAGGTTGTCCTGCGCTTTTTTGGTCAGCTTGCGGATGCGGGAGCCGAAAATCGCGATCAGCACGATCACTACTGGGATGGTGCCGACCATGAACAGCGAGAGCTTCACTGACATGTTCAGAATCAGGATTAGGCAGAGGGAAAGCATCACCGTGTGACGGATGAGCATCGGAATCGTCACCACCAGCGTCTCGCGCATCGCCTCGACATCGTTGGCGAGGCGTGAGGCCAATTCACCGACGCGGCGCTGGTTCAAAGTCGCCATCGGCAGGCGGATGATGCGACTGAAGGTGTCCAACCGCAGCGCTGCAAGCGCCCGCTCGGAAGCCTTGGCGAACAGCATGATGCGGAAAAACGCGATGACTGCCTGGATGGCAACGATGCCCACCAGGAACCACAGGCTGTCATGGAGTTCGGCCATCCATTCCGGTCCCGTGGCCCCTCCAATGCCTTTACCCGCCACAGCAGCCAGTTCTTTGATGAAGACAATCGTCATTCCGCCGGTGATCGCCAGCGCGATGAGCGCGGGGATGAACACATTGGCGTGTGGACGCAGATAGGTCAGGAAAAAGCCGGCGTCTTTCCACGCCGCACGGTCCCACAGTTTTTTGCTTGCTCGTTCTTCAGCCATTCTAGGTTTGTTTTACTCCACGCGCACAGTCCAGCGGCGGGTTGGTTTGTCAGTGAGTTCCAACACGCTCAGGCTTTCGGCGTCGTCGCCATGGCGGTTAGTGCGTGTTAGAAAATAGGAGCGACTACCGCCGCTGAGGCGCGCGTTGATGCCGAGTTCGCTGTTGCCATTCCCGAGCGCCCACTCGTGTAAGTACAAATACGTTTTGGGCAAGCTGATCGTAAGCCGCCGAGCACCAGAGGCTGAGCTGCTGAGCTTCGCGGTGAGTTCCTTCACATCAAACACCGCTGCGTAGCCACTCCCAAAGGCCCAGGGTGCGATTTCATCAATCTGTGCCACGCCATCTGCTGCCTTGCCAGTGATGCGCAAGGCCGCCGTCGCGCCGGGAGTGAGGCGCTTGCCATAGCTGCGGGCGTCGAGATTGAGCAGTAATTCAAAGCCTTTGCCCGTTTCGTCATCCACGAGATCGACCCCGGTCAGGTCGAAGGTGAGAAAGAGCTTCATCCCATCCGCATCCGCCCGCAGTGTGACCGCGCTGGCCTGACCGTCCACTGCGCCCATGGGCACCGGCTCTTTGAGGCCAAAATTACGAACCACCTCAATGGATCGGTCAAAAATCTGCCTCACACCATTGGCGCTGACTGCCAAGCTCAGCGGCAGCCGCTGGCGAAACGGTGTCTTTTCATCCACTGGCAAAGGCAGCGTCAGTTTCAGGGTCTCAGCACCCTTCGCGTCGAGACTGACTTTGTCTGCCTGCTTGCGCCCGGCCCATTCGACTTCCCAGGCAGCGGAAAGGCTCTGGCCCGAGGTGTTTTCGATCTCAATGGCCGGTGAAAAGTTTTTCTCGGCATTGAAGAGGGTCCGCGCCCCCCAGGCGGCGCTGAAGGGCTGCAATGGAGCGACGAGATCCTGAATCCGTGATTCTTTGCCCGCGATCACGAGCACCGGTAGCCGCACCATGGCAACTTGAAGCGGAAGTGAGCGTGTGTCAGTGATGCTGTAATCCACCAGCACCGTTTCTTTCGCGCCTGCGGCGAGTTTGATCTGCGACTTGGCGTCCTTGAGACGGAATCCGGCAGGCACAAGCGGTAGCACCGTCAGTGAGAGCGCCTCACGCGTGGTGTTGGCGATCTGGAATTCCAGTTTGAGAGCGTTCTCTCCTGCCAGGGTGGCTTTCACATCGCTCACGCTCCAGGATACGTGGGGAGGGCCGCTCATCACATCCTGGTCAAGGATGCGGCCCATGGCCTCGTGTGTTTCCGCCGTTGGTGTGGCGATTTGAACTGATGGGACGAGGTTCAAGCAACTCTGATATTGCTGCATCACCGCTGGGAAGATCAGATGCGGCTCGCCCAAGGCCACTGGTGGCACGATGAGGCGCGAAAAGTCACCCAGGTCCGAGAACAACAGCTTCTCCGCTGCACAAAAATCCCGCATCACGCTGGATGCACCACGCGTCAGCGCCAGACTCGTCTCCTCCGGAGCAGCGACCTGGGGGATCGGCCCGGCGACGATCATTTCAAGGCGGTTGCCCTTGACGGTGTCACGCACACTGCGCAGGGCGGCACTGATGTCCGCCACTGGGGTGCCTGCCATGCCGTCTTCCAGACCGTATGCCAAGATCACGAGGTCCGGCTGGCCTTGAAACCCCACCGTCGCCAGCGCCGAGGCGGCGGAGACAATGCTAGACGTGCGTATCGGCTGGAGCAGGATTTCTGGTCCCATCACCATGGATTCCTTGCTTCGGAGCTTCGATCCGGGCCGCAGCACCCGCACGCCACCGGTGTAGTAAAACTGGCTCGCCAGTGCCTTCGCAAACGCCCCGGCAAAGCTCCTCAGTAACGGGTCGGCATTGCCGTCTTTCTTCGCCCCGTCGAGAATCGCGTCTCCGAGCACCAGGATCTGCACACGATCGCGGCGGGTGAGCTTCAGCAAGGTCTGCGGCAGAAACTTCTGCCAGCGCTCACGCTGCACAGGTGAGAGATCAAAATAGGCCTGCGGCGGCAGCTCCGCCGCGGGCATTTTTTCCTCCGCGATACGAGCAGCGGCCTGGAGGGTCGGCAGATCCGGACTGGCCTGGGCAGGAGCGGCGGCGACCGGCGCAGCGGCAGGCGGTGTCTCCGGCGTCTGCGCCAGGAGACCCTCCACGGCCATCAGCGCCAAAGCGCCAAGGAGGGTGAAAGTCGTTCGGTTGGGAAACATGCCCTGCCATTTCGGCGAGACCTGCGACGGCTGCAACCGGGGAGTGCTGGAACGTCCGATGAACTCAGGGCTTACGCACCCGAAGCATGGGAAAGGTGTTTTTAGGCCCTTAGCCTTCAGGCCAAGCCTGAGAAAGATAGTGCAGAAAATCCAAAGGCCGCGCACCCGCAAGGAGCGGCTCCATCTTTGGCACCGTTGTGTAAGGCTCGTCACTTCGACAAAACGACAGGCTTCTCCAGCGGCAGCGGCGATCATCGCGCTCACCTTAGGCTGGAAAGCAGGTTTCAAGCAGCAGGCGGCACACGCTTCTGTGGGTCCATGGCTGATGCAGTGTGCCAATCCCCGCCATGCCTGTCACGCTCATTTGCTGCCGATGAAGGTCAGCACGTCGGCGACATCTTGCGCGGTGAGCACGCTTTCGAGGCCTTCGGGCATGATGGAGGTGGTCAGCGTCTTGAATTCTTGAATCTCCGAGCGCAAAACGACGATCTCGGCACCGCCGGGCAGGCGGATCGTGAGGTTGCCGGGCGTTTCGGAGGCGAGCTGACCGACCACGAGCGTCTTGTCCTTCTTGGTCACCTGCGTGGCGGCGTTGCGCTGCTCTACGGCGCGGTTCGGGTCAAAGATGGCCTCAATGAGCTGCTCACGCGGCTTGGTGGCGACTGTTTTCAAATCGGGACCGACCTCGATGCCGAGTTCGCCCACTTTGTGGCAGATCATGCAGGCTTTTTGGAACACGGCGGCACCGTGTTTGGCATCGCCCCTGAGTTTGACGGCTTCCGTGGTGTATTGGGCCACGACTTTCTGGCGATTCGGGTTGTGGTTGGTGATCACGGGCAGTGCTGCGGCCACGGCGGGCGCTTGCTGCGGCGATGGCTGCAGCAGTGGCTTTTCCACCTCGATGAATACATCGTCGGATGAAGTCCCCGTCGCCGTGAGCACCGCAGCACGAACCTGCGGAGCGAGTGGCCTGAGCGCCGCATGCAAGGCATCCGGCGTCATGCCGCCGAGCTGCATGATCGTGAACGCGGCCTGAATCCGCACGGCCGGTGCTGCCGTGAGCAACTTCTTCAATGCGGGAACGGCAGCTGCATCTCCACGCTCAATCAACAAGCGCTGCGCGGTGTCACGCCTCCAGCCATTCGCCGAAGCCATCGCTTCGATTGGATCGGTGATGGTAGTCCCGGTTTTAGCCAGTCCAGTCCTCCCGATGCGATAAATTCGGCCTTTGTCCTCACCACCACGCAAATCGAGTCCCTTCGCGATCTCCGCCGGAATCCACTCCGGGTGCTCCAGCACGAGGCGATACATGTCCACGATATAAAGCGCCCCATCTGGGCCGGTGCGGGCCATGCTAGGGCGGAACCAGTTGTCCTCGCTTGCGATGAACTCGCTCTCGGCATCGCCAGGATGGCGTTGGCTGGTGATCGAAGCGCCGTCGTAGCTCAACACCTCGCGATGCACGAGGTTGTTCGCCGGTTCGCAGATGAACATGACGTTTTCGCCGTCCGTGCCGAAGGTGGTGTCACGAAACGGCATGGGTGAGCAGCCGGAGGTCAGCGTGTTGACGAAACTCGCCTGATTGAAGCGCCGCACCGGCGGACTGGCGGGGAACACACGTTTTTCGTCGTTCAGATTGCCTCGCACCGACTTCGCCACGATTTCGGGATGGCGTTCCAGATGGCGAAACGGCAGCCAGTAGTGCCAGCCGATGGTGCTGTTGTTGTTGCCGAACCAGTTGCCGAAATCATCGCGCCACTTGCCATATTGGCTGCGACCGCCTTCGAGCGCGAATTCCCCGGTGCGCGGATCAAAGCGGAAGTCATTCGTCCCGAGGGCGATTTGTTTGCCCGTCTTCACGCAGGTGATGTTGCCACCGCTGTCGCCATTCGCGCCGTAGAACCAGCCATCGAGCCCCCAGCAGAAACCGTTCACGAGATGCTGCGGGTTGCCGGCAGTGAAGCCGGTGAACCACGTTTCGCGTTTGTCGCACTTGCCATCGCCATCCGTGTCCTCAGCGAAGAAGATGTCCGGAATGTTGGCGATGAAGACGCCGTTTTTCCAGAAAGCGAGACCCGTGGGGTGCTTCAGGCCGTCGAGAAACAAAGAAGCTTTGTCGTAAACACCGTCGCCATCCGTGTCCGTGAGGATTTTGACG
>Ga0315905_10003405_pt1 | contig 16430 bp, 14 predicted proteins | sample LakEriMetagenome_5_FD_203522 | JGI IMG/M metagenome (GOLD analysis project Ga0315905, IMG submission 203522) | Freshwater fungal communities from buoy surface, Lake Erie, Ohio, United States - Buoy 4 MA121 | ecosystem: Environmental > Aquatic > Freshwater > Lake | place: USA: Lake Erie, Ohio... | reverse complement strand
CGAGAATCTCCGGTTATGCCCACCCAGATGTTCTAGTTACAACCGAATGGTTGGAGCAGAATTCCGCGAGTGTGAAGGTCGTTGAGTGCGATGAGGACGTTTTGCTCTACGAAGTCGGTCACATTCCAGGTGCAGTAAAGCTTGACTGGCACACAGAGCTAAACGACCAGAACAAGCGTGACTACCTAACCGGTGCACAATTTGCAGAGCTTATGAAGGCAAAGGGCATCGACCGCAATGACACGATTGTGCTCTACGGAGACCGCTCGAACTGGTGGGCAACCTATGCGTTTTGGGTAATAAAGCTTTTTGGCCACGAGGATGTTCGAATTCTCAATGGTGGACGTGCCAAGTGGATCGCAGAAGGCCGCGAGATTACCAAGGCGGTCCCTGCTGCAGCTGCAGTCAACTACCCGGTCATCGAGCGTGACGACAAGACCATTCGTGCCTTCCGTAACGAAGTACTCGAACACCTGGGGAAACCGCTGGTAGATGTGCGCTCTAGACCTGAGTACACCGGCGAGCGCTTGCACATGCCTGACTATCCAAATGAAGGTGCCTCCAGAGGTGGTCACATCCCAACCGCAGCTTCAATCCCTTGGTCGTCAGCGATTTTGGAAGACGAAACATTCAAGGACGTGGCTGACCTCAGACACATCTACTTCGAAGCAACCGGCTTTGACCCAAGCGATGACTTCATTGCCTACTGCCGAATTGGTGAGCGTTCAAGCCACAGCTGGTTCGTGCTCAAGTACCTTCTTGGCGTCAAGAATGTCCGCAACTACGACGGATCCTGGACCGAGTGGGGCAATCTAGTCGGCGTTCCAATCGCCGTTGGTGAAGAGCCTGGAGTATTCACTCGTTGAATTCCAACGCCCAAGCAGTGGTAGATGATTTCACTTTTTTAGAGGAGCGAGATCGGCTTCAGCTGCTTTTGGAGTTCAGTGAGCAACTTCCAGACCTAGACGCTCGTTTCGGTGAAAACCCAGAGCTCTTGGAGCGAGTGGAAGAATGCCAATCGCCGGTCTTTATCGCCGTTGAGGGCAATTTGCAGCGAGTTTCGCTTCATTTCTCGGCACCTCAAGAGGCACCTACCACGAGAGGCTTTGCCTCAGTACTCAGCTCAGCTTTGAACGGTCAGAGCGCGCAGGAGATTCTCGACTTGCCTGATGACTTCCCTTCCATGCTGGGATTAGATCGACTGATCTCACCCCTGCGAGTCAGAGGTATGCGTGGAATGCTCTCAAGGATCAAGCGCAAGACTCGAGAGATCGTTGCCCAAGGTAACTGATTCCATTGGGTCCTACCCAACGTCTGCTGGCGAATACTTCCGAGAGCTCGTATCGGGATTTGCAATCACCGCATCCTTAGTTTCAGACCAGCACGGCAATACTGTCTCGAGTGAAGGAAGTTCAGCGGGACTCGGGAACTCAACCGATCTTTCCTTGCTTGTGGCACTCAGGCGACAGTCCGAGGTGATCCTCACTTCTGGCAAGACGTTCAGAAGCGACCGGTATAGGTTTCCCAAGCAAGCAGACCTAGCGGTCTTATCAAACCAGGAGCTAGACATCTCGGTCCCAGATGCCCAGAAGCTAATTCACTCGAGACTTGGGTACCAACAAACCCTCACAGATTTGAAGTTGCGCGGCTACAAAAGAGCTCACGTTGAGTATGGGATTACTGGGATTAGAGCTCTTCTAGAAGTCAAGGCGTTAGACGCGTTGCTGCTTAGCTCGAGAGACAAATCTGGAGTTCTAGCACTCGCCAAGGAGTTGAAGGTAGAACCAATTTTGCTTGAGCTAGAAGACCTTTACGTTGGGTTGGTGGCGTGGCAACCGGGCGGCAACCAACTCGCCAGATAAATTTGCGAAGTGGAAATCGACCTCACTTCTCTAAGCCCGACCTTTGCTGGCATGCTCGAGGGGTTTAGGAAGGTCGAATCACGACCAGAGATTACTCTTACTCAGATTCCCTCACCGCAGGGCATTGCGCCCGAGTCAATCGCAATTGCGGCGGAGATAAACCACGAAACAGCAACAGATCACGGTGTCTCACGCCTGGTGCTCTGCAGGGACACTACAAGCCCTGAGGGCTGGAACTCAGAGTTTCGAATCATTGGCTACGCCAAGAGCCCAATCGAGCTGGAGATGGCCAAGGATGACTACCTCTCGGCTCTGCCATGGGAGTGGCTCAAGGACTCACTCACTCAAGCAGGTGCCAACTTTGCGCACGATGCCGGAACCACAACCACCGTTTTATCAACTGGACACGGTTCAATAATCGCGCAGCCGCAGCATGCCGAGTTAGAAATCAGAGCGTCATGGGCTCCGATGGATAGCAACCTCACCGCTCACCTTGAGGGTTGGGTAGAGCTACTGGCACTTATATCTGGTCTCCCACCGAAAGATTCCAAAGTGGTGAGGCTTTCTTGAGGTTAGACAAGCCCCGGCTTCCAGTTCACCCTGTGGACAGTAGTGAAGAGCTTCAGGTTCTGATCAGCGCACTCTCAGATGTCGAGCAGGTAGCCATTGATGCTGAGCGAGCGAGCGGTTTCCGCTATAGCCAGAAGGCATATCTCATTCAGATCGCGATTCGCGATTTAGGTATTTGGTTGGTTGATCCCGTTTCGGATGTTGATCTTTCGGAGCTGATAGCCCCATTGAATTCAAAGACTTGGTTGCTGCATGCCGCCACCCAGGATCTGCCGTGCTTGGCGGAGCTTGGATTCCACGCCGCAGCCCTGATTGACACCGAACTTACCGCGAGAATCGCAGGCCTTGAGCGCGTCGGTCTAGGGTCAGTATGCGAGGTCCTGCTGGAACTTGAACTTGCTAAAGAGCACTCAGCCGCTGACTGGTCACAACGTCCACTAACCGAGGAAATGCTCGACTATGCAGCCTTGGATGTCGATGTGATGTTTGAGCTCTGGGAAGCGCTGAAGACCCTGATCGAGGAATCTGGTAAGTCGACTTGGCTTGAGCAAGAGTTCACACACCTGCTTGATTTCAAGCCAAAGCCCCCGCTCGAAGAACCTTGGCGCGGACTGCCCGGTATAAGCCGAATAAAAGACCTCCCAAAGCTAAAGATTGCTGCAAGCCTGCACGCCGTAAGAGATGGCATAGCTATAGAGAAGGACATTGCGCCAGGACGATTGATTCCGGACCGATCGATTATGGCAGCCGTGAATCAGGCGCCAAAGACTAGAAGTGAACTTGCAAACAACAAGGAGTTCCAGGGCAGGGCGTCCAGGACACTGCTTTCGACATGGTGGGATGCGATAGCACAGTCTCCCGGTTTAGAGATCTCTATCGAGCCCGTAGAAAAGGGCAGTGGCATTCCAAACCATAAGAGCTGGGAGCGAAGATTCCCAGAAGCTCACCACCGACTTGAAGTCGTTCGACCAATGGTTCTCGAGCTCGCATCTGAGCTAAAGATTCCCGTTGAGAACCTGCTTACCCCCGACTACCTCAGAAGAGTGTGCTTCGAGCCACAGGATGACGTAGCGGCTCAGCTGAGTTCTTTTGGAGCGCGAAACTGGCAGGTCGAGCTAGTTACGACAGTGATTCAGAAGGGTCTACTGCAGGCAGCCCAGCCTCAATCGGCTTAGCGTGCGGGACCTTTGAACCCACAACCTGCGCAACGATGTCACGTGCAATCGCCTTCGGCGTAAGACCTAGACGCTCAAGGATTTCATCGCGCTCGGCATGCTCTAGGAACTCTGCGGGAATTCCGACCTCGTTTAGACCGGTGTCAACACCGTGAGCGCGAAGCTCCTGCCTAAACCTTGAACCAAAGCCACCAACCCTGACGCCGTCCTCCAGAGTGACAACGAGACGGTGAGCTTGAGCCATCTGAACTAAGGATTCCTTGATTGGCAAGATCCATCTTGGATCCACAACGGTGCAACCAATCCCCTGCGCGGCCAACAACTCAGCGACTGCCAAGGCGGTCTGTGCGAAACTTCCAACCGTCACCAAAAGGACATCCTTGGCAGCAGCCTCAGCCAGCACGTCAGCTCCATCCGCGGTTTTGCGAAGTTCACTAATCGGCGAAGGAATGTTGCCCTTGGGGAAGCGCACAACTGTCGGAGCGTCCTCGATGGAACAGGCTTCGCCTAGTAGCTCTCTGAGAGTCTTTTCATCCCTAGGAGCAGCCAATTGAATCCCTGGCACTACCTGCAATATGGAAAGGTCCCACATGCCGTGGTGCGATGCGCCATCGGGGCCAGTGATTCCAGAGCGATCCAGAACGAATGTCACACCCGCTTTGTGGAGGGCAACATCCATAAGAACCTGGTCAAAGGCGCGGTTCAAGAAAGTGGCGTAGATTGCGACAACCGGGTGAAGACCACCAAATGCCATGCCAGCAGCCGCTGTTACAGCGTGCTGTTCGGCGATGCCAACATCAAACACTCGATCTGGGAAGCGGTCAGCAAACCTGTCTAATCCCACCGGGATCAACATTGCGCCGGTGATGCCGACCAGTCGAGGGTTGCTCTCAGCTATCGAGGTGACCTCATCGGCAAAGACCGAAGTCCAGCTAACATCGCTGGAGGCCTTGAGCGCTAAACCGGTCTCTGGGTTGATCTTTCCAACCGCGTGGAACTGGTCGGCGAGGTCTGAGATCGCAGGGTCGTAGCCCTTACCCTTTTGGGTTATCGCGTGAACGATGACCGGTGCGCCATAATCTTTGGCCTGTCTGAGCGCAGTTTCCATGTCTTGAAGGTTGTGTCCATCAATCGGACCGATGTACTTGATGTCAAGGTTTGGGAAGATTCCCTTTGCCTGGCTGTCAACCGCAAAAGATTGGCCGGCGGCGTGCACAGAATCGAAAATTATGCGACCCAGCGATCCCATCTTGTAGAACATGCGCTTGGACAGCGAATAGCTCTTGCGATACCAAGACTCGGTTCGAATAGCATTCAGGGTCTTAGCCAAGCCACCGATGGTGGGTGCGTAGGAGCGCCCATTGTCATTCACCACGATGACCAAATTGCGGTCATTGTCATCGGTGATGTTGTTCAGTGCCTCCCATGCCATTCCCCCGGTCAGCGCTCCATCACCAATGACTGCAACTACGTGCCGGTCCTTCTGATCAGTTGCCTTGAAGGCACGGGAGATACCATCAGCCCAAGACAGTGAGCTGGATGCGTGAGAGGACTCGACAATGTCGTGCACAGATTCACCGCGCTGCGGGTAACCAGCGATTCCGTCCTTTTGACGAAGGCTCGAAAGATCCCGTCTACCGGTTAGCAGTTTGTGCACGTAGGACTGGTGTCCCGTGTCAAAGACGATTGCATCTTTTGGGGAATCAAAGATTCGGTGAATTGCGACCGTAGTCTCAACTACACCGAGGTTTGGGCCTAAGTGACCACCGGTCTTGGACACAGATTCAACCAAATAGGCGCGAATTTCGGCGCAGAGTTGCTGGAGTTCTTCCTTGGAAAGTCCATCCAGGTCTCTCGGCTTTGAGATTCGCTCTAGTTGAGTCATTTCAGTGTTAACCAGCTAAGTGGCCTGAGCCTTCCTAAGCAACCAAGCTTCGCAATACATACTGCAAGATGCCACCGTTGCGGTAGTAATCCGCTTCTCCCGGTGTGTCGATTCTTACGACCGCATCAAACACAATGGTCTGCTTGCCGTTCTCCGAGTGAGCAGAAGGCTTAGCGGTCACGCGAACTGTCTTTGGAGTTGGGCCGTGGTTGAGAATTTCAATGCCCTCAAAGCTGAACTCCTCGGTGCCGTCCAGACCCAAAGAATCTGCGGTTGCGCCCTTTGGGTACTGCAGTGGCAACACACCCATACCGATCAGGTTGCTACGGTGAATTCGCTCGAAGCTCTCAGCGATAACGACGCGGATTCCAAGCAGGCTCGTGCCCTTAGCCGCCCAGTCTCGAGAGGACCCCGAACCGTACTCTTTACCGGCGAGTGCAACAAGAGGGATTCCCTGCTCGCGGTAGTTCTCGGCTGCGTCAAAGATGAATGCTTGAGGAGCGTCGCTCTGGGTGAAGTCCCGGGTGTAGCTTCCCTCAACGTCAGTTAGCAGCTGGTTGCGAAGACGGATATTGGCGAAAGTACCGCGAATCATCACCTCGTGGTTACCGCGGCGCGAGCCGTAGCTGTTGAAATCAACCCTTGCAACACCGTGCTCGGTTAGGTAGCGACCAGCTGGGGAATCGGCCTTGATCGATCCGGCTGGAGAGATGTGGTCAGTAGTTACTGAGTCCCCAAGCTTTACCAATACTCTCGCACCAGAGACATCAGTCACCGGCGAAGGCTTTAGCTGCATGTCGTCGAAGTAAGGGGCTTTTTTGACATAGGTCGACTTTTCGTCCCACTCAAAGATTGCGCCCTTAGGTGTAGGTAGTGACTTCCAGTGAGCGTCACCTTCGAAAACTGAGGCGTACTGAGTGGTAAACATCTCAGAGTTGATCGAGGAATCGATTGTGCTCTGGACCTCTTCAGGGGTTGGCCAGATGTCCGCTAGGAAAACATCGTTACCGGATGTGTCTTGACCCAAGGCTTCAGTATCGAAATCGAAGTCCATGGTTCCGGCCAAGGCGTATGCAATAACCAACGGTGGGGACGCGAGGTAGTTCATCTTCACGTCTGGGTTGATTCGACCCTCAAAGTTTCGGTTTCCAGAAAGCACAGCGGTAACAGCTAGATCGTTCTGGTTAATCGCCTCAGAGATCTCCTCTGCCAGCGGACCTGAGTTGCCAATACAGGTGGTGCAGCCGTAGCCAACCAAGTTAAACCCGAGTGCATTTAGATCGTCAGTTAGCCCAGCCTTCTCGTAGTACTCGGTAACCACCTTGGAGCCTGGAGCCAATGAGGTCTTCACCCAAGGCTTAGCCTTTAGCCCCTTGGCAACAGCGTTGCGAGCAACTAGACCGGCGGCAAGCATCACAGACGGGTTCGAGGTGTTCGTACAAGAGGTGATTGAGGCTATGGTTACTGCACCGTTGTCAATTTTGTAATCCTTGCCCTTGACGCTAGCTGGCTTTGACTTCACATCGGAGTAAGTCTTGATCGCGGTGTCGAATGCACCCTTTGACTTACTGAGTTCGATGCGGTCCTGAGGACGCTTTGGACCCGCGATGCTTGGCACCACGGTTGAAAGGTCTAGCTCGAGATATTCACTAAACACCGGCTCAATGCTTGGGTTGTGCCAGAGGCCCTGGGCCTTGGAGTAAGCCTCAACTAGAGCAATCTCGTGCTCGGTGCGACCGGTAATCCTTAGGTAATCCAGGGTCACTTCGTCGATTGGGAAGATTGCAACGGTGGATCCGAATTCTGGAGACATGTTTCCGATGGTTGCTCGGTTAGCCAAAGGCACCTTTGACACACCAGTGCCATAGAACTCAACGAACTTGCCAACAACGCCGTGCTTGCGCAGCACCTCGGTAATGGTGAGCACAACGTCGGTTGCAGTTGCTCCAGTAGGAATCTGACCGGTTAGCTTGAAGCCGACAACCTTTGGAATCAGCATGGATACCGGCTGACCCAACATTGCGGCCTCGGCCTCTATACCGCCAACACCCCAACCAAGGACACCCAGACCATTCACCATGGTGGTGTGTGAATCGGTTCCAACGCAGGAGTCCGGGTAGGCAACCAATTCCCCGTCAACCTCTCGAGTCATGACGGTACGCGCCAGGTACTCGATGTTAACCTGGTGCACAATTCCAGTCCCGGGAGGAACCACCTTGAAATTATCGAAGGCGGTCTGACCCCAGCGCAGGAACTGATAGCGCTCTGCATTGCGCTGGTATTCAAACTCAACGTTCCGCTCCGCGGCATCAGCAGTACCCGCGACATCGATAACCACCGAGTGATCAATGACCATCTCCGCTGGGGCAAGTGGGTTGATCTTCTGAGGATCTCCACCGAGGGCGGCGACTGCCTCGCGCATGGTCGCTAGGTCGACGATGCAAGGAACACCGGTGAAGTCCTGCATGATAACTCTGGCTGGGGAAAACTGAATCTCGATGTCCGGCTCGGCGGTTGGATCCCAATTCACCAAAGCGTTTACGTGATCACGGGTAACGTTCGCGCCATCCTCGGTGCGAAGCATGTTTTCCAAGAGAATCTTGAGGCTGTAGGGCAGTTTGTCCACGCCAAGTTCAGGCATGGAGAAGTACTTATAGCTCTTTTCGCCAACCGAAAGATGCTTAGCGGAATTGAAGCTGTTACTCATGACTGAATCTCCTGATGTTGTCCTTGACTAATTTACTGCTTTTCTAAGGTGTTGAGGCGCTTAAGCATCACCCAGGTGAGCACCAACAGGCCCGCGTAAGCTGGTGCCCCGAGTACGACCTTTGAAGCGGCTAAAAGCTCAACTTGACTCGAGAAGTAAAGCGGCAGTTGCACCAGTAGCCTGAGTCCGAAAAAGCCCACCCATACCAGAGTCACAAGCCGTGCCCTGCGATAAACAACCTTGTTCTTGCGCCAATTCTGAAATCCAAACAGCAACTGAGCAACAAAGCCCATGATCGGGTATCGAATAAGTACCGAGAGCAACAAAACCGATCCATACGCTGCGTTTGTATAGAAACCCGGGATGAAGTAGTCCTGGGCGTTTCCACCATCCCGAAGGGCAAGGAAAGCCGCTAGGGCGATAGCGAGAGCTCCGGCGATTGCCTGGGTTACCGGCTGTTTTCTGAAAATTCTGATCAGGATAAAAAGCAAGGCCAGTGCGCTTGCGACAGAAACACATGCCACAGCGGATTTGGTGACTGCAAAAACAACTGAGAAAGAGAAGGCCGGCACAACAGATTCAGCGATGCCAAGGGGGCCACCAATGGCATCCAACAGCGACTGGCGCGAGATGCTAGGACCGTTCTCGCTTTGAGAAATGCCGAGCTTTTTGGCAATTCGTTCGGAATCACTCACTGCTGCACCGGGATACTCAGTGGTAGAAGGTCACCGGGAGGCAGTGGTGTCTCTCCCCTACTAACACAAACGGATCTGAACAGTTCAACTAGTGCTTGGTATCTCGGCTCGTGAGACAGGTCCGGACCGCTCAATACTCCGCGCAAGAACCAGCGCGGACCATCTACGCCCAAGAATCTCGACTCGCGCAGCAGGCGTAAGCCATCTTCAACGACTGGAACTCCGGCCTTGATTTCGGGACCGAGAGCTCCGTCAAGACGCTCTATCGAACCGCCCTGGTCGACTACCGCCTGCTGAATTGCGGCCATGGTTGGTTCCCACAAGCCGTCAATCTTGCTGGCAGCAAAAGCTTGCAGCTGAAGTTTGTGGCCATCCTCTTCCAACGTGATTGCGACGACGCGCTTATTGACCTCATCGACATCAGCGCGAACAATCAGTCCTGGCTTTGGGGCAATACGGATCGAATCGAAGTCCAAGTAAGGCGTCAGCAGGCCAATCTCAGAGATGTCAAACGGTCCGTTTGATTCTCTGTCGAATGGGGCAATCTTTGGCACTAGTTCTTACCGCTCGATCCAAAGCCAGTTTCCCCACGGGTACTTTCTGGAAGCTCGGTGACGGCGATGAAGTTTGCGTGCTCAACTTTCTGGAAGACCAATTGAGCAATTCTGTCACCGACTGCAATTGGGAAGTCTTCGGCAGAGGTATTCAATAGGGTAACCATGATTTCCCCTCGGTAACCTGCGTCAACAGTGCCGGGAGTATTCAAGACGGTGATTCCGTGCTTTGCAGCCAGACCACTTCTCGGGTGAACTAAACCGACGTAGCCATCAGGCATAGCGATTTTGATACCGGTCTTCACCAGCGCACGCTGGCCAGCGGCAAGCATCAACTCTTGCGTCGAGCGTAGATCACAGCCGGCATCGCCAGGCTTTGCGTAAAAAGGCTCGAACCCAGGTTCGGCAACAATAAGAACTTCGAAACTCACCCCTAGAGCGTAATCTATTGAAGTGCAAACCCTGCAATTTGAAGAACGCCTATACCCATCGGTCGGCATGTACTTGGCATATTCGCTTCTGACACCCATGGTGGCGCTCGTTGCCGCCCCCTTCGGTTGGACCCTAGCCCTAACGCTTGGAGCCACAACTTTCGTCGCAAGCCTGGTTCTAGCCTCGGTGCTAAGCCCGCTGGTAGTAGTTGATGGGGTGCGGCTGATTGCCGGAAAAATGTCAATCCCGCTTGAGGCGATTGGTGAAGCAACTGAAGTAGCGACGCAGGATCTCAGAAATGAGCTTGGCCCATTACTTGACGCAAGAGCTCAGCTGCTGATTCGCGGAGATATCAAGACTGCGGTCAAAGTTGAGATAACAGATGGGAATGACCCAACTCCCTATCTGGTGATTAGCACCAGAAGATCGAGTGAGTTAGTAGGCGCACTCCGAGCAAATAAGTCCAAGCTTGGTCTTTGAAGCCTTTTGTGACTGCGGCTTTACCAAGAAGCAGTTCATGCAGGTGAACTCATTCTCCTGCTGAGGCAGAATCAATACCTCAAGCTCTTCATTTACAACATCAGGAATGGTGAAAGAGTCGACATTGTCAACATCATCCTCGGAAATAGAAGGCTTTGAAGGGATGCGCTCTTTGATGGCTTCGATGGACTCGGTGTCGTCATCATTTTTGCGCTGAGCATCGTAATCTGTTGCCATGTGCGCCGCCTCTCTACTTCTACTTCGGCGTGAAGCATGCCCTAGAAGTCAAAAATTTGCAAATAAGGCTCGCCGTGAGCTAAAAGACTTAATCAACTCACCGAAGAAATAGAAGCCAAAAAGCCTCGTCTTTGCCAAACTCTTGGCTAAGGAGCGTAAATCATGGAGCTAAAGTTCGTGTCTCGCGAAGGTGATTACCTGGTATTCGAAACATCAGATGGCACTCGCGCTCAAGCCCTCATGGACGATCAGGTGCGCGACGCAATCCGCAAGGTCCAGCAGACCGAGAATCCTACGTTTACCCCGAGAGAAGTTCAGCAGCAAATTAGGGCTGGGTTTTCGCTCTCCGAGGTAGCAGCCAAGCTAGGAGCACCAGAGTCCGCCGTGGAGCCCTTTGCGCTTCCGATTCTCGACGAGATCCGTTACGTGCTGGATGCCGCCCTCAATACAACTTTGCCAGATGGTCCAACTATGAAGCGTTTCGAGGACATGGTCCTCGCCAGCGATCCAAGTGCAACCTTCAAGGCCATCAAGTCTGACCTCGGCTGGGAGATTATTGCCAAGGGAGCCGGCACATACAACTGGCTATTCGATCCTCGCTCCAGAGTGATCGAGCCAAACGGTGAGAGTGCACGAAAGATTGGCAAAGCCGGAAGCATCCGCGATTCGATCTTCGAGGCTCCTGTAAGGGAAGAAGCTCCAGAACCGGTGCAAGCTTTTGAGCCAGCCGACGAAAAGGAATCAGAGGGCGCTTCTGTACACGACCTGGTTCAGGAACTCAGAGCTCGACGCGAACAAAGTGCCGCAGAACTCAAGCCGCACTCGGCGAAGGGGCGAGCAGCGCTTCCGAGCTGGGATGAGATCGTGCTTGGAACTGGGTCGCTAGACACCGACGCGGATTAGCGGAATCCTCAGTTCGTTAGAACTGAGTCCGCCATGGTGGGCAATCATCTCAATGCTTCGCTTCTTCGAATAAACACTGTGAAACAGCGTGAAGTTAGATCGTGCCAAAAGCATAAGCTCCGGCAGCCTCTGGCTAGCTAACTCGCCCACCGGACCAAACCAATTCGCATCGATTGCATCCTTAGTCAATACGGCCTGATACAGCGCACTCTGGGGTTCAAGCCTCTGCTGAAAATCCTTTGCTGCAGCTGCATCTTTTAGATAGAGATAACCAACTCGAGTGTCGCCGCCAAACCACTCCAGCAAACCTCCCTGCTCGACGGCATCGTCTATCACTAGGTGTTGATCCAATTCAGAATCAATCATCCCGTGGTCCGCAGTTACCACCAGCGCGCAGTCTTTGGGCAGTGTCGCCGCAAACTTGGCAAGCAGTCCATCAAGTTCTTCGAGCAGGTTTGCCCAACCGGGTGATTGCCAACCGAATCGGTGACCGTATTTGTCTAACTCAGGGATATATAGGTAGCTGATCGATTCGCCTGGTGAGTTCAAGATTTTTCGAGCGGCATCAAAGCGATCGACCATTGACTCGGCAGCCACGTATTCTGCTTTTCGCATGGTGGCATCGGTGTAGCCAGTGTTTCGATACTCCTCGTGGCCTATGACGTTGCAACCTACGCCAGCATCAAATGCCATTTCACTCACGGTTTGGTTTGGTTGCCAGACAAATGGATCCGTGCGCTCATTCCAACCGGTGAGGAGGTTGATCTTCTCGTCAAAAACGCGGTCAAACACCTGGTGGCCGATTAGTCCATGCTCCCCCGGTGTTAGCCCAGTAGCAAAGGACGCGATGTTTGCGCTGGTAGTCGACGGGAAGCCAGCGTGAGATACGGCTCCGGCCTTCACCTGTGCGCTCAGCCAAGGAGCGTGTCCGGATCTCTGAAGGATATTCTCAGCACCCAGGCCATCAACGAGAACGCAGATGATTCGCTTCGCGCTTCTAAAGTTCAGCGCGTTGGGCTTGCGCTGCACCGATAGCAGGCTGGAGGAAAACACGTGCCGCAGCTTCCCTAGGGCATTAGGAACAACAGGTAGAGTCGAGGGCACACTCAAGTTTGACACATCAGGGACCATGACCAATCCAGAAGAACGCATTGTTGACATTGATGTCGCGAAAGAAATGCGTGAGAGCTTCCTGGAATACTCATACTCGGTCATCTATTCCAGAGCCCTTCCGGACGCTAGAGACGGGCTAAAGCCGGTTCAACGCCGCATTGTTTACCAAATGGGTGAGATGGGCCTTAGACCCGATAAAGGTCACGTCAAGTCGGCTCGTGTGACCGGTGAGGTCATGGGAAAACTCCACCCGCACGGCGATGGCGCTATCTATGACGCGCTTGTTCGAATGGCTCAGCCATTTAGCCTTCGCATTCCCCTAATCGACGGTCACGGAAACTTCGGATCCCTCGATGATGGACCTGCGGCAGCGAGATACACCGAGGCTCGCCTGGCACCTGCAGCACTTCTGCTAAATGAATCCCTTGACGAAGATGTGGTTGACTTCCAGCCAAACTATGACGCCCAGCTCAGTGAACCAGAGGTGCTGCCAGCAGCATTCCCGAATCTTTTGGTCAATGGAGCAGCAGGTATTGCAGTTGGTATGGCAACCAATATGGCGCCGCATAACCTTCGCGAGGTGATTAGCGCACTCACTCTGCTGATTGATAACCCCGATGCAGATCTTTCAGAAGTGATGCACGTATTGCCAGGCCCAGACTTCCCCACCGGCGGCGTTGCCTTGATCGCTGAAGGATTACTTGAGGCATACAGCCAAGGAAAAGGCACCATCAAGACCCGCGCCAAGGTAGCGGTTGAAACGGTAGGACCGCGTCGCACCGGGCTCGTGGTAACTGAGCTGCCTTACCTTGTGGGGCCTGAGCGCGTGGTTGACAAGATTCGCGATGCTGTGAACTCAAAGAAGCTTGAAGGTATTCACAACGTTGTCGACCTCACCGACCGTGAGAATGGCCTGAGATTGGTCATTGAGCTCAAGACCGGATTTGATCCCGACTCCGTTTTAGAAGCGCTCTATAGGTTTACCCCTCTTGAGGAGACCTTCGGTATCAACAACATCGCTCTTGTAGCGGGCCGCCCGCAGCAGCTCGGTGTGATTGCACTACTTCAGGTTTACCTTTCGCACCGAATGGATGTTGTCCGCCGCAGATCAACGAATCGCCTGGACCGCAGAAATGCCAGACTGCACCTTTTGGAAGGCCTTCAAATTGCGGTTCTCAATATCGATGAGATCATCGAGGTGATTCGCACAAGCGATACAGCAGATGGTGCCCGCACGCGCCTGATTCAGATTTTTGACCTCAGCGAACTGCAGGCCGAGCACATTCTTGAGCTCAGACTTCGCCGACTAACCAGGTTCAGCGTTATTGAACTCGAGACAGAGGCCGACCAGCTGCGCAAGGAGATTGAAGCGTTACAGGCCTTGCTTAGTTCTGAACAGCGCATCAAGCAGCAAATTCGCGCAGAGCTTGAAGAAGTATCGGATAAGTATGGCGATGCTCGGCGCACCCAGCTGATCGATGCCTCAGGCATGGTTGTTGTCAAGAAGGCGCCCGTTGCAACAGAGCTAGAAGACGAACCAACCTTCGTCTGCGTGACCCCGAGCGGGAAGCTCTTTAGAACCACCACTCCCCCGGTTGACACCAATGATGCAAGATTGCGAGTTATCTCGACCAGTACTCGCTCTGACATTGGACTTGTAACCAGCGATGGTGTTGCACACGCCGTGCACGTGTCAGACCTACCGGTCACAACCGCAGGCCTGACTCCGCAGCTACCGACGCCGGAGTCAATCATCGGAGTCTCGAACACACGAGTCGTTGGAGTCATTAGCTGGCGCGAAAAGGCAACCTATGCCCTTGGCACCTCACAGGGAACTGTAAAACGATTTAGTGGACCGCTTCCTGAAAAACAGGAGGTTTCCCTGATAGCTCTGAAGGAGATGGACGAGGTTATTGGCGTTGCAGTTTCTGGCGAGGACTCTGAGCTTGTCTTCATCACCAACGAAGCCAACCTCCTTGCCTTCCCGGCATCCAGCGTGAGACCTCAAGGCCTTCCTGCAGGAGGTATGGCTGGGATGAACATTCCAAGCGGCAGAGCGATCTATTTCGGGGTAGCAAGCCAGGACTCGGTAGTTGTCTCAGTTTCAAATTCCTCTATGGCACTGGGTGGAACAGACGCGGGTTCGGTCAAGCTCACGCAACTTACTTCCTACCCGCGAAAGGGTAGAGGTGCGATGGGAGTCCGTTGCCACAAATTCCTAAAGGGCGAGGACCAGCTCTATTTCGCATCCCTTGCCACATCTCAACCGACGCTTTTAGATCTCGACGAAAAGCCAATTTCGGCTCCGGAAGTCGATCAAAGAAGAGATGGTTCTGGTACCGCTGCTAGCGATTATGTAGATAGCGCTTTCTAGGCGTCAATCTTCTCTCGGTCAAAGCTATCCGCGGAGTCAACAATGAAATCTCTTCGCGGTGCGACATCGTTGCCCATTAGAAGTTCGAAAATCTCATCAGCGGCCTGAGCGTCTTTTGCTGTGATGCGTCTAAGCATTCGGTTATCAGGACTCATGGTCGTGTCTGCTAGCTGGTCGGCATCCATCTCGCCAAGTCCCTTATAGCGCTGAATTGGATTCTGGTAGGTCTTTCCAGACTTCTCAAGTTTCGCCAACAGGTCATGCAGTTCTTGCTGGCTATAGGTGTAAATCGGCTCTTTTGAGCGACCGGATTGCACCATCACTCGGTGTAGCGGCGGAACGGCTGCATACACCCTGCCAGCTTCGACCAGAGGCCTCATGTAGCGGAAGAACAAGGTGAGTAGCAGAGTGCGAATGTGAGCGCCATCGACGTCCGCATCGCTCATCAAAATGATCTTTTCGTATCGCACAGACTCTAAGTCGAAAGTCCGACCTGACCCACCGCCAATAACCTGGATGATTGAGGCGCACTCGGTGTTTGAAAGCATGTCCGCGATTGAGGCCTTTTGAACATTCAGAATCTTGCCTCGGATTGGCAGTAGTGCCTGGAACTTTGAGTCCCTGGCAAGCTTCGCAGTTCCAAGAGCGCTGTCACCCTCGACGATAAAGAGTTCCGATCCTGCGGTGGCATCAGCTCGACAGTCCACCAACTTTGTCGGTAGAGAAGAGGATTCAAGGGCATTTTTACGGCGCTGGGTGTCCTTTAACGTCCTAGCACTGATTCGCGCCTTGGCCTCGTTGACCACCTTTTCCAGCAGATTGTCAACCTCCTGCTTGGTGCCTCGGACTGTCCCGGAGAGGTAGTTGTCGAGCCAAGCTCCAAGACCGTTGGCGACAATAGCCTTGACCGCAGGTGTCCCAAGGGTCTCCTTGGTTTGACCTTCAAACTGAGGCTCGGGAAGGCTTACGGTAACAACCGCCGTAAGTCCCGCGTAAAGGTCTTCGCGCTCAATCTTGAGACCGGTCGCCTTTAACTTTCTGGAGTTGGCATCAATTACCGCTCGGAAAGATTTCAGAAGCGCCTGTTCGAAGCCAACCTGGTGGCTTCCGCCCTTTGGGGTGGAAATGATATTCACAAAGCTACGAAGCTCGGTGTCAAAGCCATTACCCCAGCGAAGCGCAATATCCACTGAGCATTCGCGCTCGACCTCTTTTGACACCATCGCTCCGTTGGCGTCATCTAACACCGGAACGGTTTCCACAAACGAAGACTTGAACTGGATTCGCTTAGTAGGCATAACAGCGATGTCCTTGGCTAAATGCTCTGCGTACTCCGCTATGCCGCCCTCGAACTTATAGTCCAGCTTGGAATTGGTGGAGTGCTCATGTGCCTGCAACCTAAGACCAGGCACCAAAAATGCCGTCTGACGAAGTCGATTTGCC
>Ga0315905_10003404_pt1 | contig 16432 bp, 23 predicted proteins | sample LakEriMetagenome_5_FD_203522 | JGI IMG/M metagenome (GOLD analysis project Ga0315905, IMG submission 203522) | Freshwater fungal communities from buoy surface, Lake Erie, Ohio, United States - Buoy 4 MA121 | ecosystem: Environmental > Aquatic > Freshwater > Lake | place: USA: Lake Erie, Ohio... | reverse complement strand
CGCTTCCTGCGCGAAGATGGTCGCTACCAGCTGCAGATTTCGCCCGAGGATCGTAGCTGGCTGATCTGAACCTCCACACCCTGGTGCTCTGCACCTGATCAGACGCCAATCCGAAGAATCCCAAGCGCCCGGCTGGTTTGACCAGACCGGGCTTTTTTGCGTTGGCTGATTGGGGAGCGTTCCGCAGCCGATTCCGCAGGACGTTCCGCAGGTGATTCCGCAAGTCTGCGGAACCTGTTGCGGAACGCCTTATGGGGCGCGAAGCGGCATGAACTAAGCGGCTTTGGGGGCGATTGGGCAAATGCCAATGTGAGTTTGCGGAATCAGTCTGCGGAATCTGCGGAACGGTTTGCGGAACCCCGACTGGGAAAGTTTGCAACAAGGCACGGCGCGCGACGGGCCGACACCAGCAACCTTTTCCAGGAGCATTTTCATGACCCAAAACACAATGCAAACGGCCCTCGCGGCTACCCAGCAACCGACTGCCCCCGTCCTCGACATCGGCAGTCTCCCCCTCCAACTCGAAGACCTGACCCGCGAGCGCATCAAGTCTCTGCCCAAGCCGGCACTCCAGGAACTCTCCGTTCTGCTCGCTGAAATGGACCGTGGCATTGGCCACGCCCGCGAGCAGCTGACGGCAGCCCTCGATGATCTCTACGGCGACGCTGCCCGCGCGCAATTGCTCGACTCGGGCAAAGACACCGGCACCACTCACTTGAGCGATGGCGAGCTGGCCATCACCGTCGAGATCAAGAAGTCGGTCGCCTGGGATCAGGATGAACTGGCCGCCATCGCGCAGCGCATCGCCAGCAACGGCGACGACCCGGCCGAATACATCGACGTGAAGTATTCGGTGTCGGAGCGCAAGTTCGCCGCCTGGCCGGAAACCCTGCGCCGTCCCTTCGAGGCTGCTCGCACCCTCAAGCCCGCCAAGCCGGCCTTCCGCCTGGCGCTCGTTGGGGAGGGCAAGTGATGGCACTCCCGATCATCAGCGCCGACCAGCGTCTTTCCGAAAAACGCTGTGCCAAGGTCGCCCTCGTGGGCGTACCCGGTGCCGGCAAGACCTCCCAGATCCGCAGCCTCAACGCCGCCAGTACCTTGCTGGTGGACACCGAGGCAGGCGATCTGTCCATCCTCGACTGGGCGGGCGACACCCTGCGCCCGCGCACTTGGCCGGAGTTCAAGGACCTGGTGGTGTTCCTGGCCGGGCCGAGCCCAAGCGCCTCTCCAGAGCAGGCCTTCTCGCAGGCCCACTTCGAGCACGTCTGCCAGAAGTACGGCGACCCGGCGCAGCTGGCCAAGTACGACACCTACTTCGTCGATTCCTTAACCGTGCTCTCGCGGATGTGCCTGGCCTGGTGCAAGACCCAGCCAGCTGCTTTCAGCGAAAAAACTGGCAAGCCCGACACGCGGGGCGCCTACGGGTTGCTCGGCACCGAAATGATCGGCGCGCTCACCCACCTGCAGCACGTGCGCGACAAGCACGTCATCTACGTCTGCATCCTGGAAGAGAAGCTCGACGACTTCAATCGCCGCGTCTACCAGCTGCAGCTCGAAGGCGCCAAGACCTCGGCCGAGCTGCCTGGTGTGCTCGATGAAGTCATCACGCTGGCCATCCTCAAGGCCGATGACGGCACCCCCTACCGCGCCTTTGTGACCGGCGCGGACAACATCTGGGGCTTCCCGAGCAAGGACCGCAGCGGTCGGCTCGACCCCATCGAAGAACCCCACCTCGGAAAGCTCATCGCCAAGTGCCTCGGCCGCGATGCCGTTGCTGCGCACGCCACCGCTTTCCAGATCGCCAACGAATCTCAGGAGTAAACCGCCATGTCCAACTGGAACGATTTCAACGACGCTGAACAGCAGCAGTCCTTCGACCTCATCCCGCGCAATACGGCGGCCAAGCTGCGTCTGACCATCAAGCCCGGTGGTTTCGACGACCCGGCACAGGGCTGGACGGGCGGCTGGGCTACCCAGAGTTTCGAGACCGGTGCGGTTTATCTCGCCTGCGAAGGGGTGGTGATGGAAGGCCCGTTCGCCAAACGCAAGATCTGGTGGAACGTCGGCCTGCACTCGCCCAAGGGTCCGATCTGGGGAAATATGGGTCGCACCTTCATCCGTGCCGCGCTCAACTCGGCCCGCAATGTCCATCCGGCCGACAACAGTCCGCAGGCCCAGGCCGCGCGCCGTATCAGTGGCTTTGCCGATCTCGATGGCCTGGAGTTCGCCGCGCGCATCGACATCGAGAAGGATGGCCGGGGCGAGGATCGCAACACCGTCAAGGCAGCCATTGAGCCTGACCACCGCGACTACGCCCTGATCATGGGCGTGGTGCCCAAGGGCTCGTCCGGCGGTGGTCAATCGGGTGCACCGGCAGCCGTCGCAGCCCCGAGCTACACGCCGCCTGCTGCAGCGCGTCCTGCCCAATCCACCGCCCCCAGCGGCAAGCCCGCCTGGGCGCAGTAAGGGAGAGCGTGACCATGATGAGCACACCTATTCTCACGACCAGCCACTATGGCGTGGTGCGCTTCGGTGATCTGGCGGTGGAAGCCGTGGTGCTGGAAGACGGCACCCGAGGTTATGTCCAGCGCCAGCTGGCCACGGCTATCGGCCTGCACGAATCGCGCCGGGGCAGCCAGCTCAAGACGCTGCTGTCCGATGTCGCGCCCGGCGCATCGGAGGTCTTGCAGGAAAACGCCTGCAGCATCCGTCTGCCCTCGGGTCAGACCACCGCGTTCTTTCCTGCAGGGGTGATCAGTGAGGTGGCCTCGGGCGTGATCGACGCCGCGCTCGAAGGCCGTCTGCATCGCAAACGCCAGCACCTGGTGCCCAACTGCCAGCGCATCTTGAAAGCCCTGGCCAAAACCGGTGAAGTCGCGCTGATTGATGAGGCCACCGGTTACCAGTACCACCGCGCGCCCGATGCGCTGCAGGCCTTGATCTCGCGTCTGCTTCGTGAGCGCGTGGCCAGCTGGGCGCGGCGCTTCAGCCCTGACTACTACCGGGCGCTGTTTCGCCTGTTCGGCTGGCAGTACCAGGGCCATCAGCAAAACCCGCCGGCGGTGATAGGCCAGATCACTCTGCGCTGGGTGTACGACGTGATCATGCCCCGCGAAATCATCGAGGAGATCCGCAACCGCAAGCGCCTCTCCGACAAGGCGCATCAGTGGCTCTCCGAGGGCGGGCTCGCCCTCCTGGAAAAGCAGATCCACGCGGTGACCATGATCGCGCGCTCGTCGATGACCTATCGGGACTTCGACACCCGCTGCGCCACGGCCTTCGGCAGCCAGCCGCTGCAGATGACTCTCTTCATCGGTGCGTTGGAGGGAGGGCAATGAATGGCCGGCCAATGTTGGGCTTGCCGCCGGCAGGCCCGTGGCCTTGGCCACAGCGACAACCGCTTCAAGGTGGGGCAGCCACGCCGGTATCCGATGGACTGGGTCTTCTGCAGCCTCCGCTGTCAGGACGCGTTTCACGCGCTCTATGGCCAGTGGCTGCGCACCGACCCCAGGCAGGAGGAGGTGCTCATGGTTGATGCGACCGAATTCGAGCGCGCAGCGATGCGTGCCTGCCTTAAGTGCTTTGGTGAGGCCGCCGGTGAAATCGGCTTTGACAAACCGCTGGGTCACTACAGCGAGGCCGAGGCCTTGCAGGTGATCGAGGCGATTGTGACGGGCTGGACGGAAGCCATGGCGGCGCACCATCAGCAGGCGAAGTACCCGCCGGTGCGGGGCATCGAGCCCTATGAGACGCAGGCTTCGCAGCCGGTCGCCCAGTTGGAATCGGCGTCGGCACCGGCCTTTGATCCGGCCAATCCCTTTGCGGATCTAGAGGATGACCTGCCCTGGGAGACCGGGGAGTCGGTGGCAGCCAAAGGCACTCAGCGTAGGAGGGCGAAGTGATGTTGGATTTCAATCATCGCCCCGCCTTCCACGAGCGGGTGACGGGCTTCATCGATGCCGCCCTAGATGTCGAGCGTGCCGGGCAGACCCCACGCGACTACCTTGGCGCATCACGCCTTGGCGTGTCCTGCGAACGGGCGTTGCAGTACGAGTACGCCGGTGCGCCGGTCGATCCTGGCCGGGGTTTCTCCGGCCGCATCCTGCGGGTGTTCGAGGTCGGTCATGTGCTGGAGGACCTGGCCGTGCGCTGGCTGCGCATGGCCGGGTTCGCGCTGCACAACCAGAAGGCCAACGGTGGCCAGTTCGGCTTCTCGGTGGCGGGTGGCCGAATCAAGGGCCACGTCGACGGGATCATCACAGCGGCACCACCAGAGCTGGAGCTGTCGTTCCCGATGCTCTTCGAGTGCAAGACCATGGCCGACAAGCACTGGAAGGCCTGTGCCAAGTCCGGTGTCGCGGTCACCAAACCGGTCTATGCCGCCCAAATGGCGACCTACCAAGCCTACATGGAAGGCACGGTCGAAGGCATCAGCCGCAATCCGGCGCTTTTCACCGCCATCAACAAGGACACCCAAGAGCTGTGGTTTGAGCTTGTGCCCTTCGATGCGGCGCTGGCGCAGAAGATGTCCGACCGGGCAGTGCGGGTGATCCAGGCGACCGAGGCAGGCGAGCTCTTGCCACGCGCCTTCGCCGAGGCAAGCCACTTCGAGTGCAAGTTTTGCTCGTATGCGCAGCGCTGCTGGGGAGGTGCGTCATGAGCACAGCTTTCAAGCCGCGCAAACCGGCCAAGACCACCCAGACGGTGTGGGTGGATCGCTGGTCGCCGCCCAAACCCCTGGTCGGGCTTCAGGCCATCGAGAAGGTGCTCAACCGTCACACCTTCCTGGTAACGCCAGAGTCCCGACTGGTGGTGGCGGTGCTCGCCCGCGCCATTCACGACAGCTTGAGTCTCTCTAACCGCCGGAAGCGACGCGAAGCGCGGCGCTTCCTTCTGGGTGATGACCTCACGCTCTGGTGTGACCTGGTGGGACTGCATCCGGACTTTGTGCGATTCGTGGCCAGGAAGGCCGGCTACCTCGCCGATGAGAAGGCGCACTGGCAGAAGGTACCGATCAAGGTGCCGGTGACGCCTGCGCCCACCGAACCGGTCGTCAGCGCCAGCAGCGCTCCGGTGCATTCCATCACCTGCCAAGCCCAAACCCATCAGCCACAGGGAGGACTGATCCATGCTTGATTTCAATTCGGTGCCGCCGGTGGCCAACGCCACGGGCGGTGATCTCAACGCACAACGCGATGCCATCCGAGCCGATCTGCTGGCCCGGCTGGAGTCCGTGCTGATGACGCTGCTGCCGGCCAGCAAGAAGCGTGGCCAGAAATACCTGGTCGGCGATGTGCTGGGCAGCCCGGGCGATAGCCTGGAGGTGTCGCTTAAGGGTGAAACAACCGGTCTGTGGCACGACCATGCCACGGGTGAAGGTGGTGACATCTTCGATCTGATCGCAGCCCACCACGGTCTCGACACCCAGGCGGACTTCGCCCGGGTGTTGGAGATCGCCGGGCAACTGGTCGGACGTGCCACCAGCCATCCCCCGAAGCGCAAGAAGCCGGAGGCCCCGGTCGACGAGCTGGGTCCGGCCACCGCCAAGTGGGACTATCTGGATGCCGCCGGCAACCTGATCGCCTGCGTCTACCGCTACGACCCGGCACCGGGCCGGAAGGAGTTCCGCCCCTGGGACGCCAAGCGCCGCAAGATGGCCCCGCCCGAGCCGCGTCCGCTGTACAACCAGCCAGGGATTGCCATCGCCGAGCAGGTGATCCTGGTCGAGGGCGAGAAATGCGCGCAGGCATTGATCGAGGCGGGCATCAGCGCGACCACCGCGATGCACGGGGCCAATGCGCCGGTCGACAAGACCGACTGGTCACCGCTGGCCGGCAAGGCGGTGCTCATCTGGCCGGACCGGGACAAACCGGGCTTTGGCTATGCCGAGGCCGCCTCGCAAGCGGTGCTCATGGCCGGAGCCACCTCCTGCGCCATTCTGCTGCCACCGGACGCCAAGCCGGAAGGCTGGGATGCGGCCGATGCCTTGGCCGAGGGCTTCGATATAGCCAGCTTCATCATCACCGGCCCGCGCATCACGGTGCAGCCCTTCGACGATGACCAAGCGTCATCGGCTCACTTCGATGCTGCCGACCATGACGACGCTCACGACAGCGATGCCACGGTCTGGGGCACCGAGGATGCCCTGGCGGTGAGTTTCACCCGGCGCTACCAGCGTGACTGGCGCTACATTGCGGTCTGGGGCAAGTGGTTGATGTGGGATGGGCAGCGCTGGAGGGCCGAGGAAACCTTGGCCGCCACCGATCTGATCCGTCACGTCTGTCGCCACGCGGCGGTCCGGGCAGACAACAGCAAGGTCGCGGCCAAGCTCGCCGCCAGCAGCACCGTGGGCGGGGTGGAGCGTCTGGCCCGTACCGACCGCCGGCACGCGGCGACCACCGACGAGTGGGATGCGGATATCTGGCTCATCAACACACCTGGGGGCGTCGTCGATCTGCACACCGGGCGGATGCGCCCGCACGACCGTGCCGACCGGATGACCAAGATCGCTTCGGCCACCCTGGTGCCGGGCAGCACCTGCCCGACCTGGCTGCGGTTTCTGGAGCAGGTCACCGGCGGCGATGCCGAGCTGCAGGCCTACCTGCAGCGGATGTTCGGCTACTGCCTGACCGGGGCGACCAGTGAGCACGCCTTGTTCTTCCTCTACGGCACCGGCGCCAACGGCAAGTCGGTGTTCGTGAACACGCTCTTCACGCTGCTTGGGGACTACGCCGCCAACGCGCCCATGGACACCTTCATGGAAACACGCGGGGATCGGCATCCGACCGATCTGGCGGGGCTGCGCGGTTCTCGCTTCGTCGGCGCGACCGAGACCGAACAGGGCCGACGCTGGAACGAGTCGAAGATCAAGGAGATCACCGGTGGCGACCGGGTGTCCGCGCGCTTCATGCGCCAGGACTTCTTCACCTATGTGCCGCAGTTCAAGTTGGTGATCGCCGGTAACCACAAACCGGCCATACGCAACATCGACGAGGCGATGCGCCGGCGTCTGCACCTGATCCCCTTCACGATCACCGTGCCCCCGGAAAAGCGCGACAAGCAGCTGCAGACCAAGTTGCTGGCGGAAGCCAACGGCATCTTCAGTTGGGGCGTCGAAGGTTGCCTTGCCTGGCAGCGCGAGGGGCTGCGCCAGCCGCAATCGGTGCTGGATGCGACGGACGAGTACTTCGAGGCGGAAGACGCGCTGGGCCGCTGGCTCGAGGAGCGCTGCGTGCGCCACCCCAATGCCAAGGCGCTGACTGCCGAACTCTTCACCGACTGGAAGCAGTGGGCGGAGGCGGCCGGGGAGTTCGTGGGCTCGCAAAAGCGCTTCGCCGATCTGCTGCTCACCCGGGGCCTGGAGAAGTGGCGCAACGGCATGGGACTGCGGGGATTCCAGGGGGTGGGCCTCAAGGAGACCCCGAAGGACCGCTTCACGCCCTATGCCGACAACTGACCCAAACCATGAATCGATGCGGTTCTGACGGATCGGACAGACTCACTGATTTACGCCTACACGCGCGCACGCGTGAAGAGGGTAACCGGCAGACCTGTCCGATCCGTCAGACCGCCCAAAACACAGGACTGACGAACATGACGACAACGATTTTGGCCCTGGATCTGGGCTCTCAACTTGGCTGGGCATTGCTTGCCCGTGATGGGCTCATCAACGGCGGCAGTGAGAATTTCCGCCCGCAGCGTTTCGAAGGCGGTGGCTTTCGTTACCTGCGCTTTAAACGCTGGCTCACCGAAATCAAGCAATGCGCTGATGGTATTGATCTGGTGGCTTACGAAGAGGTCAGGAACCACAAGGGTGTGGATGCGGCACATATTTACGGCGGCTTCATGGCGCACCTGACGGCCTGGTGCGAACACCACCAGATCCCGTATCAGGGCGTGCCCGTGGGCACGATCAAGAAGCACGCCACCGGCAAGGGCAACGCCGGCAAGGCCGAGATGATCGCTGCAGCCAAGGCGCGTGGCTTTGATCCGGTCGACGACAACCACGCCGATGCGCTGGCGCTGCTGGACTGGGCGATGGCCCAAGGAGGTGTGGCATGCGCATGAACACCCCCTCGATTCCCTGCTCCTTGGGCAGGATGGCACCGCAGTCACCAGCCAACGCAGAGGAGCTGCGGGCGATGCGTGCAGCGGCCTGGCACAAACAAGGTATTGTGGTCGTGCCGCTCGACGAGATCTTTGATGACTGGGACCGGGCGTTTCTGACCGGGATCGCCACCAAGCTCTACGGCGCGCGCACCGTCGCTTCCCGCAAGAGCACGCCTTGGGCCGAGGGCGAGGTCATTGATCGGGGTGATGGCGAAACCTGGACGGTGGTGGCAACCACGGCCAAGTCGATCACCGTGCAGCGTGACCGCGATGGTGCGCTGGCGACCCTCGGGCAACTTGGGGAGGGCAGGCCATGACCAAGAAGACGCAACGTGCCCGAGCCAGGGCCGAGAAGAAGCCGCGCATCGGCGAGGAGCTCATCCGCCCGGATGGCAGCGTGATCCGCTACGTCCGCGAGGAGGACGATGACCAGAAGCCGGTCGACCACTACCGCACCGTGGATACGCTGGCGCTGATGCTCAGGAACGACAGCATCACCGGTGCCATGCACGATGCCGGCCAGCAGTTCTCGCAGGACTTTGCCCGGGCGTTCGGCAGTGGTGTCGCCAGTCCCAAGCTCGATGGTTTGCCGGGTGGTACAGCACCCGGGCAGATGATGGTCGAGAAGAACGCCGGTGCTGCTCGTGCAGTTCGGGATGCACTGGAGGCTGTGGGCGGCAACAGCAGTCCGGCCGGGTCGGCGCTCTGGTACGTGGCTGGTCTACAGCTCTCGCTCAGGGAGTGGGCATTGCGCGATGGTTGGAACGGCAAGCGCATCGACCGGGATGAAGCCAAAGGCATCCTGGTCGCAGCACTTGGGGTGCTGGCGCGGTATTACGGCTATGAGCGCTCAGGTGGGCATGGCCGTTACAAGCCAAACGCCAGCGAAGCGGCAGCGACGTGAGCGCGGGATTCGGAGACAACTGAAATTTTTTTGTGATTGTTTTCCGAAACCTGATTGAACGCTGGCCCCCCACAAGGTACAGTAATCACGTACTGCTGATAACTGCGCCCACCCGATTCGTTCCGGTGGGCGTTGTCGTTTCTGGGCGGGGCGTTTGCCTATCTGCCCAGCGCTGGAGACTCCCCATGAAAATCCTCATCACCCGCCCGGTGGTTCTTACCGGCGACGGTGGCACGCGCTCGTTCGTCCCTGGCCTGACGGTCGATGTCGATGCGGCCGCTGCTGAACAGATCCTGGCGCAGCAGGCGGGCATCGCTGCCGAGCCTGTTACCCAAACACAAGCCCCTGCCAGCCTTCGCCGCCGGAAGTCCGCCGATGCTGAAACTTGACGTCACCGCCGATGTGGCCAAAGTAACTGAGCACCTCTCGGATCTGGCCCAGCAGCACGTGCCGAACGCCGCTGCCAAGACACTGACCCGCACGGCGTTCGATGCCCGCGATGCGGTGCGTGATGGTCTGCCCGAGCGCTTCAATCTGCGCCGGCCATGGGTCAGCCGAGGTATCGGTGTCACGCCAGCCAAGCCTCGCACGCTGATGGCCGAGGTCTGGTCGCGCGACCGCTTCATGGCAGCGCAGGAGACCGGTGGCACCAAGAGCGGCAAGCTGGCGATCCCTGTCGGGCCGATGGCCCAGGCCGCCCAGACCCGCGTCATCCCCAAGAGACAGTGGCCGGGCCAGGTGATGGCGAAGAAGAACGTGTTCTATCGTGCCGGTGCCGTGTTCGAGCGCCGTGACGAGAAGCGCATCCTGGCCTTGTACCTGCTGCGCCGCCAGCAGAAGGTCGAGCCGCGCTTTGGCATGGCCGACACGGTACGCAGCGTGGCGCTGCGGGAGTACCAACGGCAGATGGAGCGGGCGCTGCGCGAGGAACTCACCCGTGCGACCTGACGCATCTGACACATCTGACGGGTCCTCCCGGGCCATCTGAAACGCGGGGGCCGCGCGCAGCGCGACGCTTGCCTAGCGTCAGAGCCGAAAACAGGTTGCCAGTTGCCACCATGGTTTCACGCACAGGGGACCCCAGCGATCCAACCGACTCCCGATTGATTGACCCGCCCGGCCCGGAGGAATGCGATGGGACTGTCCATCCGGGCCTATGCCCAACACCGTGGCGTGAGCCACACCGCTGTGGCCAAGGCCATCAAGGCCGGGCGCATCAGCAAAGAAGCTGACGGCACCATTGACCCGGCCAAGGCCGATGCCCAGTGGGCGCGCAACACGCTGCCGTCGCAGAACCTGAACACCAGCGCCACGAAACCAGCGTCCAAGGTGGCAACCCCACCTGTTTCCACCCCGGTTTCCACGGCACCGGTTGCCAACCGCGAGCTGCAGCCGCCTCTGGAAACCCGGGCTGCCGCACCTGACTACCAGACCAGTCGCGCCATTCGCGAGGCCTATGCCGCGCGTCTGGCCAAGCTCGAATTCGAAGAACGCACGGGCAAGCTGCTCAATGCCGACGAGGTGAAGGTCAAGCACTTCAACCTCGCGCGGCTGCTGCGTGACCGCATCCAGCAAATCCCTCGCAAGCTCGCCCCGCAGATCGTGGCGGCCGTGGTCGCGCAGCCCGACCAGCGCGTGGTGGAAGACCTGCTGATGGAGGCGATCCGCGAAGCCCTGGAGGAACTCTCCAGGTAGCGACAAGCCGCCCAAAAGAACTCACATAGGAGGTTGACCATGACCGAAATCGAATGGAAGCCGGTCCCGGGGTACCCCAACTATGAAGTTTCCGATCAGGGTGAAGTTCGCCGGGCGCGCGCTTTCAGGCATTACCCCAAAGGCATGCTCATCAAGCCGAAATCCGATGCAAAGGGATATCAGCAAATCGCACTCAGCCATGAAGGGCGGTATGGCTATTTTTGCGTGCATCGGATTGTTGCACTCGCTTTTCTAGGGGAGCCGCCATCCGCACGACACCAGGTTGCGCACAACGATGGCAATCCAAGGAACAACCATCTCAGCAACCTGCGCTGGGCAACGCCTTCGGAAAACTCAATGGACAGACGGCTACATGGCACTGTCCCAGATCGAAAAGGTGAGCGCCATCCAATGGTCAAGCTCAATGATCAACTCGTTTTGGAGCTTCGCAAACAACGACGAGACGGGATGACTTATCCGGAAATGGCCAGACGATACCGAATTCCAAAGCTCACGTTGTATGACGCGGTTGTTGGAACCACCTGGCGGCATCTACCTGGGGCACTTGGACGGCGCCGTGAAACAAATGCATCAGCACTGAATTTAAGGAGTCCCCATGCGTGAGCTATCCGATATCAAGGTCGAGCTGCGACCGATAGATGTGCTCTTGCCGTATTGCAGAAACCCACGTTTACACGACGAAGCGCAAGTGTCCCAGATCGCCGCTTCCATGGTCGAATTTGGCTGGACAAGCCCGATCCTGGTGGATGGCCAGAATGGTCTGATTGCTGGTCACGGGAGGTTGCTCGCCGCGCGCAAGTTGGGACTAAAACAAGTGCCAGTGATCGAGTTGGCGCATCTCACCGAAACGCAAAAGCGCGCCTACGTCATCACTGACAATCAGCTGACCCTCAATTCCACCTGGGACGAAGAATTGCTGCGTGTCGAACTGGCCGCTTTGCAGGAGGCTGACTTCGATCTCGCGCTTACCGGCTTTGACGCTGATGAGTTGCTGGAGATCATGGCGGGCGAGGAAACCACTGCCGAGGGCCACACCGACGAGGATGCCGCCCCGGAGGTGCCAGTCACGCCGATCTCCAAATCCGGTGATGTCTGGATCATGGGCCAGCACCGACTGCTCTGCGGCGACAGCACCGATGCCGCGAGCTACGACACGCTGCTCGGCAACGAGCGGGTGGCGATGATCTTTCAAGATCCGCCCTATAACGTGGACTATGCCAACACGGCCAAGGACAAGCTGCGCGGCACCAACCGTCCGATCCTCAACGACAACCTCGGAGAAGGATTCCAGGACTTCCTGCTGGCGGCATTCAAGCCCGCGCTGGCTCGATGCAATGGCGCGGTCTACGTGGCGATGTCCTCCAGCGAGCTCGACACCCTGCAAGCAGCCTTCCGCGCTGCTGGCGGCAAGTGGTCGACCTTCATCATCTGGGCCAAGAATACCTTCACGCTGGGGCGCTCGGACTACCAGCGCCAGTACGAACCGATCCTCTACGGCTGGCCCGAAGGCGCCACCCGGCACTGGTGTGGCGACCGCGACCAGGGGGACGTCTGGCATTTCAACAAGCCGCGTGTGAACGACCTGCATCCGACGATGAAGCCGGTGGAACTGGTCGAGCGGGCGATCCGTAACTCCAGCCGTCCGGGCGATGTGGTGCTCGATCCCTTCGGCGGCTCGGGCACAACGCTGATCGCGGCCGAGAAATCGGGTCGCCAGGCACGGCTCATCGAGCTCGATCCGAAGTACGTCGACGTGATTGTTCGTCGCTGGCAGGAATACGCCGGAGCGCAGGCAGTGCGGGAAGCGGATGGGGTGAAGTTCGATGACCTGGTCGGCACAGCCGATGCTGCCGACGCCAGCGATGTAATGGATGCCGAGGTGGCGCTGTGAAGCAGTCACGCTGGATGTCGCTGGTGGAAGCCGTGACCAATGTGCTGGTCGGATATGGCGTGGCGGTGGCCACCCAGTGGGCGGTGTTCCCGCTCTTCGGTCTGCACGTCACGCTACAGGAGAACTTGGTGATCGGACTCGTTTTCACGGCTGTGTCGCTGGTCCGTAGCTACATGCTGCGCCGCGCGTTCGAGGCCTTGCGTATTCGTCAGCTGTCCGGAAACTCCGGATAAAGATCGCCGCTGCTGATGTCAGCAACATAGCTGACATGGCTGAATTCACCGGGTGCATCAGCCAGGATCACGCCGCCGACCGACTGGATGGCGACGCCGTACCTGCGGGTGAGTGCCGTCAGTTCGGCGATGAACTGGTCGTAGTTGGCTTCGAGTTGTGGGGTGGTGGAGATGGCGGCCACGTTGTGCTCCTCAAGCCGCCAGGGACTCTTCGACGCTCAGTTCCATGATCTTGCAGTGGATCACGAATCCGGTGAGGTAAGGCAGGCCCTTGGGGATGCCGTATTGCTTGCTGGTGCTGCGGCCAATCGTCCAGCCCATCCAACGCTGCGTGGCGGCGTTGATGGCGTCGGCCAAGGTGGCGCCGGCGTAGAGGCCGTTTTGCACATCGTCAGCAAAGTGGCGACCTTGGCGGCTGTCGAGGAAGGTGCGGACCGACTCGAGAGGCTGGCAGGTGGCGTCCGAGATGGCCGTCATGGCCAGGGTCCAGGCGGCTTCGGCCTGCTCGTTCATCGTGCCGTAAAAGCCCCAGGTGTCGTTCTGGGTGGCGGGGATCTGGGTGGTGGCGTTCATTTTTGGCTCCTTGCGGGTGGTGTTTCGTTGGGTCTATGAACGCTCTACCCGGATGGAATAGCAAGCAGAAGATCGACTATTTTTTGATCAAGTTGGGGTTGTGCCACAGCGCCCACCTCAGCCCAAGCGCGCCACGTAGCGGGCGTAATCGCTGCCCTCGGGATTGACGTAAAGGTAAGGGCGACCAGGGGCTGTGACCTCGACACACAGGTAGCCGCCTTCCAAGCCACCACCTTTGCCGGCCAGCCAATCGCGCGAGGCCATCAAGCTGCGCGCAAAGACGTCGAACTCGGCCGGGGTCATCACCCGCGTCTCGGTCACAATGACTTTGGTCTGGCCATGACCGCCGACCTCATCGAGATTGACCGGCTTGCGGGCAAAGGGCAGGCGCACCCCCAATTCCTCCACGATCACCGCCTGCCCGTTGATCATCAAGGTGCGTGGTGTGCGCTCGATGGTGAGGGTCATGGTGCTCATGCGCTGACCTCCTCGGCGATGCGGTAGAGGCGCTGGCCGGCGCCCGGGGTGTCAGCAGGGCCTTCGATCTTCTCGGAGACGATATTCAGGCCCAGCTTCTTCTTGAGCGCACCGGCAAAGGTGCCGCGCACCGTGTGCGCTTGCCAACCGGTGGCTTCGCAGATCTGCGCGATGGTCACGCCCTCGGGGCGCTTCAACATCTCGATCACCAGCGCCTGCTTGCTGTTGCTGCGACCGGTTGGGGAGCAATCGCTCGCTGGTGTGGCCAAGGGGGCTGGGGTGGTGGCGGCGGCGGTGGTGGCGATTGCGTCCTCCTCGGTGGCGTTATCGGCTGCCACAGGGCTTGGCAATACCTCTTCGGCTTTGGCCTCGCCCTTGATGATGGCAATCGCCGAGCGCGTCAGGCGCCACTGGCCGTCAGTCTGCTCGATCAGGTGGCGGCTGGCGAGGCTGGCAATCATCTTCAGCTTGGCGCCACCCTTGAGCTCGAGCAGAGGCTCGATCAGGCCATTGGCATCGCAATGGGCGCGGGTGATCAGGTCAAGTTGGCGTTCGGTGATGGGGGCAATCTGGTTGCTCATGGTGATTTCTCCTTCGGTGGTGGGTGGACTCAGGCGGCTTTCTGGGCTGCTTTCTGACTGGCAGCCAGGCCGGCTTGGTAGGCGGCGATCAGGGCTTCTTTGACGCCCCAGACGCTGACGTCGTGGAAGTCCAACGAGTCGCTCTTGCGGGTTTCCAGGGTGTCGATGAAGAGGTGCTCCTGGGCGATCTGGGTCAGCAGCGCATCCAGTGGCTGCGTGGTGTGGCGGCGGTTTGTTTGGGGCGTGGTCTTGGCCATTTCAATCTCCGTTTTGGTGTGTGGGCGTGTCTGTATGAACGCTCTGTTCGGCGCAGAAGCCAAGCTCATTCCAGCGATTGCGCATCTATTTCTGCATCAACTTCTTCGCCGAGGGTTTCGGTGAGCGGGTCGGGCGCGCAGTCGTCCTCGTCCTCTTCACCCAAGGCCTCGGCGATTTCTTGGATGGTGTCTTCCATGGTCACCATCGAGCCGCCCAGATAGCCGTGATCGCGCGAGAGCGCGCAGACGATGTGCGGAATCCAGTAGGCCTCGGCGCGCAGCCGGGCGCCGTCGAATCCGGACTGGCGCAGCAGGTACTCGGCGCGCTGCACGGCGTCGAGCAATTCGCTCTGGATGTCGCGCAGTTCATCGATCAGCAGGGCGTGCTCTGGGGCGTGCTCGGGGCTGGCGGGATGGTGTTGGCTCATGGCGGGGCTCCTTTCAAAAGCGTGTGTCGATAGGTCCATTCACGCTCTGTTCGCTCCAGAAGCCAAGCGGGTTCTGCTTGTTTTTTGAACAATTTTTCAGCGGGGTGGCGTGTGTCGGACACTGTTGAATCCATGGTCGACGCCGCCTGGAAACGGGGCCTCGCGCCCGATCCGATCCTCACCGTCGATGACTGGGCAAACCGCCACCGGATGCTCTCGTCGGTGGCCTCCGCTGAGCCAGGGCGATGGTCGACCAGCCGCACCCCGTACCTGAAGGCCGTGATGGAAACGCTGTCAGCCACCTCGCGTGTGGAGCGCGTGGTACTGATGGCCGGGGCACAAATCGGCAAGACCGAAGCTGGATTGAACTGGCTGGGTTACGTGATTCACCACGCTCCGGGGCCAATGCTGCTGGTGCAACCCACGGTGGAAGGTGCCAAGCGCGTCTCCAAACAGCGCGTCGATGCGCTGATTGAAGCCAGTGCCGAACTCGCTAGTCGGGTGAAGGACCCGAGAAGCCGGGATTCCGGCAATACCCAGTTGATGAAGGAATTCCCCGGTGGCGTGCTGATCATGACCGGTGCCAACTCGGCGGTGGGTCTGCGCTCGATGCCGGTGCGCTACCTGTTTCTGGATGAGGTCGACGGCTATCCAGGGGATGCCGATGGCGAAGGCGATCCAGTGGCGCTGGCCGTGCAACGGGCGGCGACCTTCGTCAATCGCAAGGTCTATCTCTGCTCGACGCCGACCCTGAAAGGCTACTCGCGCATCGAGGCGGCCTACCTGGAATCGGATCAGCGGGTGTTCGAGGTGCCCTGCGATCACTGCGGGGCGCATAGCCAGATCCAGTGGCGCGACATCAAGTGGCCAGCCGGCAAGATGAGCGAGGCCGCCTGGCACTGCCCAGCCTGCGACGGCATTCATCCCGAGTACCGCAAGCAGGCACTGTTGGCCAACGGTCGCTGGATGGCCAAGGCCGAGGGCGATGGCAAGACGGTGGGCTTCCACCTGTCGAGCCTGTATTCACCGTGGCTGACCTGGGGCGAGATCACCCAGGAACACCACGCGTCCAAGGACGACCCCGTCAGATTGAAGGTGTGGGTGAACACCAAACTGGCCGAGACCTGGGAAGACCGGGAGGGTGAGACCTTGGATGCCGAAGGCCTGATGGAACGGCGGGAACCCTATGGGCCAGCTGTCCCTGCCGAAGTTGCGCTACTGACCTGCGGCATCGATGTGCAGGACGACCGGCTCGAACTCGAA
>Ga0315905_10003402_pt1 | contig 16445 bp, 11 predicted proteins | sample LakEriMetagenome_5_FD_203522 | JGI IMG/M metagenome (GOLD analysis project Ga0315905, IMG submission 203522) | Freshwater fungal communities from buoy surface, Lake Erie, Ohio, United States - Buoy 4 MA121 | ecosystem: Environmental > Aquatic > Freshwater > Lake | place: USA: Lake Erie, Ohio... | reverse complement strand
CTCCCCCCCCCCACCCCCCCCCTCTCTAACATTCCTGTCTGTATTTGCAGTGGAAGAAGCTACACAAGCGGCTGGAGAAGCAAGAAGCGGCAGGCTGGCTACTTATCACGGCGTGTCAGATCTTCTCGCCGACAGCCGGGTTGCCGGTTAAACTTTCTTTCTATTTTCCAACCCCCGTTTGCCCCCTCCCGTTCCCCACCTTTCTTCCTCATTCTCCCCCTGACTCCCCTCGATATTATTTTTTGGTTTCCTCGCACTGTGTGCACGCAGCACTGGGTTGGAGAGCATGTGCACGCGGCAGCAACGATGGAGCACAATGAGGAGCTTGGTCAAGATCACGTCTATCCTCCCGAGGAGGAGTCTTAAAGGGGTGTGTGTGGGTGTATGTATGTGACAGAGAGAGAGAGAGCTTTATTAGGAATGACTGTGAGAAGATTGGATCAAGAATTCGAAAAATGCGACAGACTTGTCCCTAGCATTTTGCTTCGAATACATTACCAGCAGTATGACTAAGAAGTGTACGAAGGAAGAGCCCTTGGAGCATGATGAAAGCGTTGAAAGCCAAACAGAGCAGGGAGCACGCCGCTGAGTTTTTGTGAGTGGTGGTAGTTTGCGGAGATGTGAGAGCTTTCAGTGCCAGGTGTTAGCGCCCATGGCTGAGTTTTGTGGGGGTGGTAATTGGCGGAGGGCTGGTGGTAGTTGGTGGAGATGTGAGAGCTTTCAGCGCGAAGTGCTAGAGCACGCTGCTGCAGCACGCTGCTGAGTTTTTTGGCTGGTGGTAGTTTGGGGCTTTGAGTCCTAGTTTTGTAACTGCTTGATAAAGACGTTCGAGCAAGAAAGACTCGGATGTCGGCCGCTACTCGTGCGCTCAGTACGTCACGTGACGTACGGGCATCAAGTTAGAGCACTTAGGCGGCGATTCGACGTCGCTGGTGAACTCAACTCGGATGTGTGGTGCTGCTGGTGCATAACGCGCGGTGGGGCTCCAGCGTGGGTACAGGGCGCCGCCACCACGTTCGCCTTGTCGCGGGCAGGGAAAAGCCGGTGGTGGCGCATAGGAGTGGAGAAAGGATGTGTTTTTCTCCGTGCTCCGCATCTCCACTCCGAGCACAGTGTAAGAACCCGTGTCTCGCGGGTCCATGAAGACCCAGAAGCCCTCGCCGGCGAAGCAGTCAAAGACGACGCCAGAATTGCAGGTATCGAGCAGCACGGCGTCGCTGGTCAGCGCAATCCGGCCTCGCTCCAGCGCCAGGTCACGGTTGACGCAGCTGTTCGTTTTGTGGCCCGGGCGAGCGCCCTGTACCGAGGTATGTGTTGCTGTCATTTGATCAAACATTCACTAGACACTGTTGCTGCCTGCTGTGTGGCACTCCAGAGGATGATGCGTCATTCTCCATTGGAGGAATTGCTGAAGGGTGAAGTGGGTGGGGGTGAGAAAGGGAGAGGGAGAGAAGAGGGAGGGAGGTTAAGTTAGGGCTTCATTTATTTCCAATTAAAATAACGGCTCAACCTTTGGTGAGCGCCAAGAGACTGAAAGGACTGCGGACCTCGCGATGTCAATAGTTCGAATAGTACAAAGGTTTGTCTGTGGGTGTACACGTGATCCCGACTACGCACATACAAAGATGCGGAACACACACGAATGCGACTCACGCCGATCCTGAGGCCGCCAGATTGTGGGTGTCGAGCGACTGCGAGAGCTCGTAGAGCGCGTTTGGCGCCTGGATAAATGCGCACAAGACCGCCGCCTGCCGCACCGTGCACTGGGAAAGGCAGGCGGAAACGAACGTCGCAAGCCCCTGTTGCCTTTCGCGCTCGCCCTCGGGGTCTTCTGACTGCCCAGGCCTGAAGGCTGAAGGCTTTTTGGGCGGGAGCGTGGCAGAGGCGACGCCCCCGTGGCGTTGTAGGAGCAGCTGCAGCTCAGCAAACTGTGCAAAGGTGCGCCGCGTCTCCCAGATCATGGCAGCAGGCGGCGACCCCACGCTGTCCTGCGGCGCCTTTTCGAAAATTACTGGACGCGGCAAGGAGCACCGGAGCACGTACAAGTCTGTGGAGCCAGCGAAGTCATCTAGGCTGGTGATGAGCTTGGCGCCGGCCTCGCCCTGGGCGAGGCTGGTGATAAGCTCGGCGCCGGCCTCGCCCAGGGCGCGTTCGCACCGCTCGGTGCGAAGGTGCTGCACCGAAATGCAATGGAGAAGCCGCTCATCTACGCGCGCCACGCGGCCTTGTGGTCCTAGCGCCGCGGTAAGCCACTTTGGCGAATACGCGTTGCCTGTGCGGTTGCGCGCAAGTGAGCGCGTGCAAGCGAGAGAGAGAGCAAGAGGGAGAGCAAGCGGGAGAGGTTCATAGACATTAAGAGGGAGATGGAGAGGAGGGAAGAGACAGGGAGCGTGAGAGCGAGAGGGAGGCAGAGAGAGGGGAGAGAAAGTGCAAGAAAAGTCGTTAAACATGCACCTGACTTGCGGTCTTTGCCCCACATTATCACTGTGCCGCGTGAATCACCAGTAAACATTTGCTGGCCGTCGGCAGAGAAGCTAACGGCAGTCACTGCTGCCTCGTGCGTGCGCGTGCAGACAAAAATGAGCTCGAGCGCCAGCTTCTCCTCACGGTTCTGCGACCCATCTCCCAGCACACCGCCTTCTGTGGGTGCGGCTTTTGCGAGTTTCTTTGGAAGCAGCCGCCAAAAGCGCATCGCTCCGTTGGCATGGCCGCTCACGATAACGGGGTACTCGACAGCCCACTCCGGCGCCTGCTCAATGCCATAACTTCCTGTCAGAGAAAGCGTGCGTCCCAACGCAAGACAAGGAGCCAACCGCCACGTGCAGGTACATGTGCGTGAATGCTACTTTTGGTGTCAGGCAAGGTGTGCGTGAATGGTAAAAAAAAATCTCAACGACATCAGTGCACATCATCTTGTCTGGTTAGCGCAGGAGATCGCACAATCAGCGTCGTGCATGCTTGCAGGAATAAAGAGGACAGGAGACCCGAATGGCGCGAGCGCTGACAACCCGGTCCCCTTGCGCGGCGTCCATGACCACGTGTGCAAGCAGCGAGCCATTGATATTCACCACCCGTATCTCCCGTCCAGCAGCCACCACCACCATAGATCCGGTCAGGTTCAAGTCCACGCACACAGGGGCGGCCGCGAGGTTGGAGATGAGTTGGCGCATGAACCGAAGCCTCCGCACATCCCAGAGAATGACAGTGCCGTCGACGGAGCCGGAGATCATGACAGCATGGGTGTTGGACACGGTCAGACACGTGACCGCCCCCGTGTGCGCGCACAAGCGAGTGCGAAGCTGCAGACTCCGCACCGTCTTTTCAGTGCCGCGCACCACCTGTATCCCTGCTGCCCTGCCGACTGCAGACGCGTTGACACGCAACTCGGGGCGCCATACGCTCATGTCGCCAAGCGAGGACCCTGTCACCAAGATGCTGCCATCTTCCGAGGAAGCAGCAACAGACACGAACCCCTGGTGCAGACTCTCGTAGCACACTACGCTCCTCGCGAGGAGCTTTTCGGACTCAGTTTTCTTCACCGAGGAGCCAGGGCGCTGCAGGGCGACAAAGCGCATGGTCCCATCCTGGTTGCCCCATGTGAAGCACTCTTGCATTCCCGGCAGGCACAGCAATCTTTCACCGCAGACCACCATGACCTTGCCATCCTGCCCAACTCGCACATCCCGAACTGGGCCCTCGCCCAGTCGCCACAGATCGCGCACTGCAGTTGTCTCAACAGAGGAGGGATCCGTGCACAGCTGCGGGGCAAGCGCACTGGAAGCTCCGACCTCACGCCGCGGGTGCGGTTTGTCAAAGAGCTGCGTAGGAGTCTGTCCAAAGTTGAGGATCTGCGCAATAGTGCTCATGCGCTCGACAGGGTCGGTGATTGTGTCCACATCCACATTGCCTTCGTAGGTGAGGTGGTGGAACACGTTGAGGGCCTCCACCGCGGCAGACCCTCGCTGCCGACAGCCAAACACCAGGTCTATCCACAGGTGCAAATGTGCCGAGACATACTCGCTCTCAAGCGCCATGCGCATCTTGCGCACGAACTCATCAGCGCTCCCGTGCGCCCACGGAGGCAGCTCCACGTCATTGACCACTTTTGACGTCTTCTGTCGCGTGCCGAGCGCGAGGCGATTGCCATTCACAAAGAGCTCTGGCATGTAGTAGAACTCCGGGAGCAGCTCCTTGACGTCCGAGAGTGACTGCCGCGATGCGCTCTCCCAGCACTCATCAACAGACGAGAAGATTCGGTCAGCATGGTCAAACTTGCCGCCTTGCAACTGCAAGTGCATCGACGTGAAGGGTTCGAGGCGAATCAGATAAAAGGTCACCGCCGCTGCCGACGAGTAGTGTGTGGCGTAATGAAAGGGCGGCGTAGGGTGCTCTGGGTCTGGCTCAAGCCAATTGTCAAATCGCTTTCTGAATTCCGTTCCTCGCACCTCGTCTTGCGCGCCCATGGGCTTGGACAGGTCTCTGAATACCTGCGGGTTGGAGAGGTCTAAGTGCTCCGACTTATGGTCTCGCAGGACCCAAGGGAAGACAGGGTACTGCGTGGCGTCATTATAGCTGCGTCCTGCCAGCGTGTTGAGGTGCATCAGGTACTGCAGGTTGCTGATGTCCCCGTCCAACCACAATTTGCGCAAGTTTTGCAGCAGGGTCTTGCGCGAGCTGCGTCCAGTCCACCTGCCTTGCGCCAGCTCCGAAGTCTGACTCGCGTCTGTCAGGTCTAGTGCTGCCTCCCCCAGATTTGTCTGCGCCGCCGGCGCCGACTTGTCCTCAGGGGCTGTCGCCTCAATTTTGGCAAGTGCGTCCTGACGTACCGTCATGATCTGCTCATATACGCTGTCGCGCTCCGACTTGTGAAAGATGAGGAGACAGTCATCCAACCCGTCATTGGTGAACATTTCGATGCCCACGGGCCGTAGCAGGTACTTGCGCAGCTGAAGATCGCGGATTTCAGAGTGGCTCCACCGGTGCACCACAGCCATCTCACTCGCCTCCCATCCCGCAGTCACTTCTGCCTCATTCGTATGACCATTCTCACCCGCCTTCTCAGCTGCTGCCTGTCCGGCAGCGCTTGCAAACATACTCACCTCGCCTGTGCTTAGAACCTGGCAGTCATCAAAAACATAAACGTGATGGGTGCAAACTAGGAGCACGCCCGACACTGTCTTGCCCGAAAAGAGGCGCATGCAGTTGTGGATCGCGAGAATATCGTCGGCGCTCTGCAGCAACCACATAAATTTGTCGTGGTCGATCACGTTTGCTTCAATCTCGGCAACGGCGTCGCTCGGACCCAGGAGCGACGTCACCAAGCTTGACATGAGACCGCCCTTATCCTTGTCTTGCCGACGACTACTGCCGTCAGCTCCGCCTCCTTCATATTTTAACATTGCAGTCACAGCGTCGGGCTCGAGTTTTACTTCCTTATGTTCCCAAAATCCACCAGCACCGCGGCTTGGCTGTCGTTTGTGGGCACTCCTGATCGGAACGTACAACTTGCTCTCCTTGTCCAAGCTGTAGCTCGGATTGCTTGACTGCAGAACATCCAGCTCCAGTCGGCGCCGCATACGCTGAGGTCCCTCTGTGTGATCAAGCCGCCACCACAGCATTTTGAATCCGATTCCCCCCTCCTTCGTAGAATCTCCCCTTTTCATCCAAGGATCCTTCTGGAGCACAGCCAGTGAGTCCTCCCGGTGCATGAGAGTTCCATGCCCCGGCCTCTTCACTCCGCACTGCTGGTGCGATGTCAGAAACCAAGTGACAACCGAAGGTCTTCTTGTGAAGTCTTCATCGGCACGTGGAGGCCCGCCCTCATCTCTACGAATTTTTGCCGCACTGCATGAGAACGGACTCCAGACATCTTCCATATCTACGCCCGGCAAGCGGTGAGTGCGCCATGCACAATCTTCAAGCTCCTCCCACTGCTGTCCTAACACTCCACGCTCTCGCAGGATCGCCTGCTTGTCGCGCGCCCACTGCTGTCTAGTGTACACAGAACGGCTCTCGAGATTCTGCCAGTGACCACGCACGAGAAGGCGCCATTGGGAAATGGCCTTCCTCTCTGCATTCTCGGCAGCGCACTGCATGGTGATGCGCGTGTCCTTCTCTTCCACCAATCGCTTTCGACGATTTTGAAGACGACTCACCCGATTTTTGTAATGCCGCTTTTGCACTTCAGCATGGTACAGCTGCTCGCCACTCAGGACCTTCACCCGCTGTTTGGTGGCATTGTCGTGCACCAATGCCGAAACGCGCGCCCAACGCGTACCCACAGCAGTGCTCACCTTGCCACCGGCAGCGCCTGTCAGCCACTCGTCGAATTCACAGATGGCAACAGCCACTGCTGCATCATGCTCATCCGCTCTTAGCTTTGCACCGCTGATGACCAGCCGGCTAAAACCATCAGAAAACAGCGACTTCCATGAGCTGTCTAAGTCCTGGTATGCAAGCAAGGGCATCAGCACGGCACGCTTGTTCTCCAAGAGATGGCCCCACACGCGCATTGCACTGTGGCGCACAACTATGTCGTCGCTGCTGAAGAACCCGAACAAATTGTGCGCAATGAGAAGTATCATGGGAGAATCATTGTTATGCCAGCCAAAGATGAGGCTGCCGTGCTCGCCCAGCGCCTGCACAAACGTGCTCAATCGATCGGGAGCTTGTTGTAGGTGTGACAAGAGATGCAGTAGAACTCTGTTTGTCGTCTTGTGAAGCGCACCAAGGTGCTTACTCATGTGCGCAGAATCTTGTGCATAGCCTGTGGTGTTTGCTGCCTGCAGGTGCAGCATCAAGAACGTAATGAACTCCATGAGTTCACGGTAGTTGAGAGTAAAGCAGTCAGCGCACACAAAGTCGGTCATCATCTCGGCAAACATGACGAGTTGCTTCACAAGTTCGCCATTCCCGACATCAATGTGCCTGTTGTTCTTGTATAGGAGCTTGCAAACCTTCGAGAGAATTACACCGCCGAAAAGCCTCTGGTCATCGCCCGGAACGGCTAGTGGAATCGACTCAAGGAGAGTGTTCACGATCGCACACCCGAGCGAAGGCGTGCAAACGCCAGTCTCCAGGATCCGACACAACATTTGAAAGATCAGCTCTCCGGCCCTGCTGTGGAAATCCAGCGTCCCATCTTCGGCCGCCGACGGTACGGGCGGCACCATTGCAACATGCTCTACATCCGCTTCAATACCGCTCACTCCGGCACCATTCTCACTAAGCCCATCCTCGCACCCGTCCTCCTCGCCCAAGTCCTCCCACCCATCATCTTCGACAACGTGTTCTGCTGCATCGTTGTTGCGCCGCGGTGATGCCGTGCGTTGAATTAGTGCCGCTGATGCAGCCACCACTTTGGCGGTTGGTCCCTGCAGCTTTGTCATGAACCCAAAGCCTACTGACTTGTCCTCTTCATGGTTATCGGCACCACGGATCCGCAGCAGCGTGCCCAGCCCTTTTATCACCGCGCCCGTCATTTTGGAGACAGCGCCGGTAGGGCTCGTCTCATCCTCAGCACACGCATCGTCATTGACAAGAAATATGAGGGTCACCAACGTCTCCACGAATTCGTCGCTGACACTCAGGGTGCGAAATGCCTTGATAGTGTCATACAGCTGCCGCAAGCCTTGCACTGTCACGCAATTCGTCTCCGAAGCGGCACTTGCCTCCGGCAAAGTGGCATCTGGGCCTCCGTCCGTACGTGCAGCAACTTCCGATTTGACACTGAGTTTCAAGAGTTGGAGAATCACGGGCAGCACTTTGGGCACGGTGACACTCGAATCTTCGTTGATAGCAAGGCTGCTGCGCAGCTTGTCGGCGCTATACGGTTGGCCTGCGCCAGGAGATCAACGGTCAGCAGCATATAAGGCACTTCAGATCGGCTTGTACAAATAGCAGTCGTAGACAACGGGAGAAACTGCAAGTTCTCTTATTCTCGCAAAATCTCACCTCGCCACGAAATCTTGTGGTCCAGATGTGCGGCAAACATCAAGCGGAACAGCGCAAAGTACACGCTGGGGGACGAGTGGAAGGCCTCAAGACGCGAGCCAATCAGCATCAAGTGATTGGTGCGGCGGAAGGCCATGCAGTATGCCTCGTTTTGGCCGATGAGCACCGTCAAAATTTCAAGCAAAGACACAATCGGATCCAGCTCCTGTATGCGCTGCGACATAAGAGCAAACCACATGGGCTCCAACGACGCACAAAACACCGCCAATGTCTGCGCACCAGCTGCTTTGACCAGTCTGAGCAGCATGGACACCAATTGAATTTTGAGCCACGGGCGTTCGGTAAAGCGTGTGTTGGGCGGCGCACGAGGATCAGGGCTCAACTCCAACACTTGTCCATTGGCAGACGACTTGCCGGTCAGCATCAGTTGTGCAACCATGTTCAAGTGCTGCACGCGCACTGTGACTGCAAAGAACCGTTCCAGGGTGCCGACGATGTGGGCGCAAGTCGCTTCGTCGACATGCGGCTGGTAGCTGTAAAAACACAAGAATGGGACTAGGCCAATGCTCTCGAGAACGGAGGCGTTCAAGACCCTGCGTGTGTCTCCTGCAAGCAACTCTTGCAAGCCCTGAAAAAACTTTGCAGCACTATCACCATCAATACTACGCCACGTTCTGAGGTCCAGGATGAGATGCTCGCATGCCTCTGCATTGGCGAGCAGACAGTTTTTCCAGCTCTGCCCAAATCCAGCAATATGCATTAACTCGTCCACCACTTCTCCCGTGATCAGGTCTGCCCGTCGCTGCAAGAAACTGGCCACGACTTGGTAGCCCTTAATTTGAGCCATATCGACAAGATTCAAGGCGTTCCGCCACAGCACGCCGCGCAAAATCTTAAGAAGCGTCACGAGATCGCTCGACTTTGTGCACGTCTCAATAATCGCCAACACCACGGCCACCCCCCCGATCGACCGCAATGAATCTCCAAAGGACAAGGCTTCCACCACTGTCGAATCACCCCTTAGCCATCCGAGCTTGCCAACCCAAGTGATCTGCTTCAAATTATGCACCCCGCCACGCGCCGTCCGTTCTCTATAGAGAGCATTCTCTACACTGTGCTGTGGCTGCAAGGTCCCTGAAAACTTTCCCACAATCAACTGTCGGCACTGCCTGCGATCCAGAAACCTGCTGGCAAAAACGAGTTTGTCCCATGAAATTTTGGCTGCTGTACGGCTGACCTCGGCAGGCGAATCCTCAAAGTCGTGAGAGTCAACGGCAGCATACCGCCACGCCATGGCCACCGCTGCGCCGATGTCGCCCTCGTAAGGCTCGCACTGATAGCACCCGTCGTAGGAATACCCACGATAGCATATTGCAAAGATTGTCTCTGCTGAAAGAGGCTCTTCGACAACCACAGCTCCTGCGCACTTTTTGAGTGAGTGGCGGGGTTGTATGAAAATCGAAACAGAAGGAACTGCTCACTTGTATGGAAACGTGCGCATGTGTTGTACATGTAAGCAGACATTCGTCTTTGTCACTTGCTCTCGCAATCACGCCAAGGCTCTCTCGCATACAAGGACACACAAAAACCTCGCATCTTCCACTGCATATCCGACGGGGTTTCAGGTTGAACATTATTAGGCAACCCCAGGAAGATAGTGAGCTGAGAGATGGGAGCTGCAATCAAGTTCAACACTGACGTGATTCTACCCATTTTCAGTTTGCCTTCCTGCCGAAGTTGACCGTTGACAAACAGCGAGACCTGGCTTTTTTGCAGTTTGTTCTGCGTGCACAACGGGTGTCAGCAGAGAGTGTGAGTGCGTGAGTAGACACGCAGGGAGTATCAAAATGAGAGTAAGTGCCGTAGAGCAGAAGTAAAGGAAATATAGAGGGAAAGCTACGGGGGGAAATGCAGCGAGTATCAAAGAGAAGAATGCAACCAAGAGAAGAATGCAACCACATCAGTCATGGCTGCGTGCATGAATGCAAGAGATAGAGCGAGCGAGAGCGGCAGCGTGCATAAGACCTGCACGTGCACGAGGACCACGTGATACCAAATGTTGGGATGGAAGGTGACGGACGAAAAACACATTTCATGTGTGTCCCCGATTTCGATTGAGAGCTGCCCCTCAGCGCACTTGTTGAGCAAAATAGAAGTCTGAGAGTGGGGGGGGAGGGGGAGAGAGGGATGAGTAAGGACACGCAAGGAGGGAGGGCGGGAGGGCGTTATAGCACACCCACACCCACAACCACAACCCCCCCCCCCCACACATAAACACACACACATGCATGCACATTGGACACGTACACGGACCATCTGAATCGCTTGAAAAATCCTGAGCAAAATTCACGTTTCCTACACATGCACAGGAACGCTCGCACAGACAAGACAGACAGACACATAGCAAATCCAATGCAGCATATGCTCGCGCCCGAACCTTGCCCCGTGCAATCGCAGCTTGCCTACCTTGTGGCTCTCTTTCGAGTTCCCAGCTTGCGCGTAAAGGTGCATGAGGTGGAGGGCCCCTTTGCCAGCCTTTTCCACACACATCCAGAACGCGATCGAATAGCCCGCCGACGGCGGCCAAGCGATTTCTTTCTCGACATGCACTTCGGCACTGGCATACCCGTGGACCTCCATGGAAAATCTAATGTACGACGACGACACTTGACTGTTCAAGGCAATGGGCAGCAGCGCGGACAGCAACAGCGCGCGCCACGGGCTCGCCGGGTCCCAACACAACTTGAGTAGCCTCCGACCATCAATGGGGTCGAGGTGCACAGAGCCCACGGTGACGATAATCTCGACAATCCCCTCCCGCACCGCTGCAGCATCGGGCCCCCGCACCAACAGTTCCAGCAGCACGCGGATGACGCCGTGCGTCGCGAGCTCCTGAGCGTTGTCTGGGCGTGCGGCGGCTATGCTCGACACGACATTCAGCATGCGCGCCGCATCGGGCACCGACATCGAGTTGCAGAGGCTGACGAGCAAGACAAGCGCCTCTGCTTTCCATGCCGTCGCCTTTATTCCGTCGTTCTCCACATTCATCCACGCAGAGAGAGAGGCGTCAGCGGCGATGTTGAGCAGACACATGGCTCGTCCACACGCCATTCCCAGTAGGCTCTCGAGGACCAGCGGCGCATGAGCGCTGCGGAGGATGCCTGTGTCAGTGATAATTTGGTGGAGGGCGTCCGTGCCCACGTTGTGCCAGAGATGGTGGTGGTTTTCCGGGCTGTCGCTGGTGCTTACCGACAGGAGCGAGAGCGCGCGAGCAACGAGCATTGCTGCGCTGGCATCCGCATTGCCTCTTCGGTGATGTTCTAACATCTTGAGCACTATCTCGAATCCCCCATACAGTCGAAACGCAGCCATTCCTGTCTCACAAACGATCATGCTCGCCAGAGCTACGAGCATATCGCAAACGAGACGCGTCTGGAAATTTGTTGCGCAACCCTCCTTCGGGAACCACATTTCCACCCCTTCTTGCCGGAGGTCGGATGTCCCATGATGACTGTGTAGCACTTCACACATTCCTGCTACACACGCTTCGACATCATCGGGGTCACCGCTCGCGGTAATCTGGCATAGCAGCATGAGGACGGCAGCATATAGGTCCTGGCTCCTCCACACCAATTGCAAAAAGCACGGCAGGCCTCCAAGCCGCACTTGGTGCGAGTTCGCGCGGTTGCCACGGCACAAAGACTGAAGCAGCTCGAGCATGAACGGATCAAGGCGCATCTCGGGTGCATTATCCCACCGCAGCACTCCCGGTGACACGGGGACGTCACAGCGCGCATATCGGTCAAGCACAGAGCAGAGGAGCGCCTGCGAGATGGAGACCTCGCGAAAGACATCGCGGTAGCTAGCATCTTGGGCCACCATCTCGTACACGGTCTTACACAACAAAATCATCGTGTCAAGGGGCGCCTCGGTCGACAGCACCGTCGCCAAGGGCCGAAGCTCACGCAGAGGCCGATGCCCATGCTGACTGATTTGCCGCACTGTCAGCAGCATCAGCTCGACACACCCTTTGTCATACAGAGCCACCGACCTCAAGAGCCGCGCCAACCCCGCGTTCTCAAGTGCATCCGAGCACAGGAGGCGGTAGTTGGCGGGATGACCCGCATAGATGCTTGCCAGCGCCTGTAGCACGGCTTTCCGCGCCTCGTGCATGACAGCCTCCTCGAACACAAGCACGAGCGTGTCAAGCGCCAGCACGCTCCCCAACTTGCGCTGAGTTCGCTGTGGCGTCGCGCTGCCAGTCCGCTGCGGCGTCGCGCTGCCAGTCCGCTGCGGCGTCGCGCTGCCGCCCTTGGCGTCCTCTGCCTCGCTGCCGTCGATGCAGCGCGCTGGCTCGTCGTTGAAGAAGACAAGTTTTGCAAGGCAAGAAACGGCACTCTCCAGGCACTGTGATTCCGTTGCCGAAATGCTGCACCGACCATGCCGCTCCCCGCCCTGCTCTCCACTGTCAGCCGCCTCCTTTTGGATCCGAGCAATGATTTGCCGGAGAATGTTGCAGCCCTCCCCGAGCTCGAAATTGCTGATGAACGTGCTCGAGAAGGGCGCCAGCGCGTGCACGAACCCCACTACGACCTCAAGCAGTCGGACGCACTCGGAAACGCACCAGGTGAGCGCGTATGTCTTGGCCAAGCGTTGCAGCACCTTGCCGATGCACCCGTAGGCTTGAAGATAGGAAGCCATCGACGCGGCGGAGTCGCCGTAGTCGAGGAGGAGTTTGAGTGAAGCAAGAGCCTGCCCCTGCGACCAGCGCTGTCGGCCGGAGCGCGCATCCAGCGAGGCGATGTCAAACAGCAGCGCCATTGCCTCCTTGCCGCGCTCGACGCTGACAAGCTCGCGCACCAGCGCGCCGTGCAGCAGCAGCCGCCCCGTCAGGACCCACATGGCCTCGTCCAGCTCCGATGGCTCCCAGTCGAAGCTGACTGAGGCAGCAAGAGATCCACGTGGGCTTCTGTGGCTGTCGCCCTCGCCGGACATCCCCGATGAGACACCCCAGGACGACGCGAGGCCTCCGTCCACATGGACGCGGTCGCTGAGGGCGGAGATGAGCACCTCCAGGAGGCCTGCGCTCTCAAAGCCCGCCAAATCCTTGCTCTGCCAGTGCACACTGGCGAGGACATGGACCAGCTGCAGCAAGCTCGGATACCTCAGGGCAGGTGCACTCTGCGCGGTGTGCTGGGCGGCACTCTCGGACACGGCGTCCTCAAAGTCGTCGGCGCCGGAGTCCTCGAGCTGCCACTCGAGCTTCTCCATCTCTGCACACGCAATGGTCGCGAGCTCTGCACAAAAGGAGTTGTCTGGGCCGAAAATGGTCCCAAGCTGCAGCCGTCGGCCCACGCTGCAGCAGTCCATGGCATCGCCGCGCTGCGCGCTGCACAGCGCCTCGAAGGCGCCGAGGACGACCGCGAGCTGCTTCAGCCGGGCGTCCTCGCCCGTCCGCGCCGTCGCGACGCTCACGTACGTCTGCCACTCGCCGACCAGGCGCTGCTGCGCATCGTGGCACGACGCCTCGTCGCCACCATGCGCGACCTCCAGCGCGGCGGCGGTCGCGGCGGGGGCAGCACCGGCGGCCCGCTCCCCGCGCGCCTCGACGCCCACCCTCTCACGCAGGAGCTTTTCAACGCCCTTGCCGAGGCGGTCCCCCGCACCGGCGAGCTGCCCCTTGAGCCTGCGGAGCGAGAAGTTCATCAGTGCCCTCCCGCTCTCATACTTGCCCTAAGTTCATCCGTGCCCTCCTGCCCCTGCTATCATTCTGTGCGTAAGTTCGTGAGTTACGGTAACCCGCCAAAAGACCAATCGGAAGGTATAGAGCGGGGAGCGGCAAGCGGCGGGCTGCCGCCGAATGGCGCCAGAGCAGGGCATGTTCGCCGATGGCGGTGGCGGGCGTGTCTACTACCAGCTGGTGATTCGCATCTTCAAGGGGCGCATGTTCCCGCTGACGCACGACGACGGCGGGCGCCAGATAGCACTGCAGGCGCGCTTCAACGGCGAGAGCCTGGCCACGGACGCTGTGACGCTCTGCGCGGAACCGACGTTCAACACTGAGCTCGTGTGGGAGTTTGGTGCGGCCAAGCACCGGGAACTCAAGGAGCGCGAGGGCTCGACGCTGCGCCTGCAGTGTGTGCTCGCGGGCGACGAGATGCCGCAGACGGGGGCGAGGCAGATAGGCTTCGTAATGCTGGACCTGCGCGCCCATGTCTGCGGCACCGGGGCGCCGACCATCGGCGCTGTGCCGGGCCGGAAGGGGTCCGTCGCACCGACGGGCAAGAGCGAGAGCCGATGGTACCAGCTGCGGGGTGGGCGCCAGCCGCTACCAGAGGTGAAGATCTTCGTGAAGATCAATTGCAAGCCCGTCGTGTCGCTCGTGAGCGGAATGCCCGCCTCAGGGGACTTTGAGGAGGGGGAGCTTCGCGGGCGGCATCAGATATCGCCAAACTCCCCCAACGGGAAGCGGCGGGCAGACTGCGAGCTTGTCGGCTGGGAGGCGAGCACGGGGGGGAAGCACGGGACTGTGGTGCTGCCGCCGCAGCGACTGCCCGCTGGCGCCCGGCGAGAGCCAGGCGCTTGGGGCCGATACGCGCTGGCGGTCAAGTGCAAGTCGGTGACCCAGGAGCAGGTTGGCGTCCGATCAACCGTGCCTCTCGACGAAGGCTGGTCGCTGCTGCTAGGAGTGGCAGGCAGAATGTACGCCATCCATGCGCCAGAGAATCCGATCGATGCCCTTGCTCCTGGCGCTGCCGGGTCGGAGCCCGAGGCCGTGCGCGAGGTGATTATCGCCGAGGCTTCGTCACTGGTCGATTTCCTCGAAAGGTCCGACGGCAGGGGTGGAGGGATTGCGATCTGGCTGTTTGTCGATGGACAGCAATTCGCCTGCGGCACAGCGGGGCTCGGCGAACTGGCAGGTGCAGTTGGGCGCAAGTGGAAAGAAGGCCAGATTGGCACCATGGCAGCCAGCACCGTGCTGCTCAACACGTGGGTGCCGTCGCGTATGGACGACTGCGGCGGCAGCGGACCCGGTGCCCATCTAGACACGAACGAGGACATGGCGAGCGCGGTGTCTGTAGAGCTGGACATCGATCTATTGGGTCTTGGGTCAGGGCCTGAGCCGCCTGTCCCGGTCCCTGAATGCGAACAACTGGTTCCTTGCAATTTGACCATTACAATCATGTCTTTGAGTTTCGATGGAGGGCTGCCCTTTGGCGTAAACACCGTCAGAGTTCTGTGCCGCAGGGGCTCGTATCGCCGCCTGGGCGAGGCCGACTCCACGCCGCTGCACAAATCGCAAGCGGTGCGCCTGGACGCGAAGAAGGGCCAGTACTTGGGAGTGGGCGAGATGTTCACAATGGCAGGCGAGTGGGGAGACCTACGCTGTGTGGTTCTCGAGTGGGACCTCATGCAAGCTGACGAGATGGCGTCTGAAGAGGAGCGGCTGCTGCTAGGTGCAGGCATGGTGGATGTAGGCGCTGCAATCTGCGGCGAGTCTGGCAAGGACAACTTGCCAGGCGTCGCCGGCGCCATGCGCGTGCGCACTGTGTCCCTCGTCGACCAGAGCGGCCGCGCAGTTGGACGATTATCCGTCATGTTCGCGTGCAATCTCTCGCTCGACTTTCCCAAGGGCGATCCCGACGCAAACGACCTAGGATCCCCGCGGGTGCCGTCTGTGTGATTGAATGTGTCTGTGATAGTTGAGAGGAGGTGTCGTGTGATAGTTGAGAGGAGGTGTCGTGATAGTTGAGAGGAGGTGTAGTTGAGAGGAGGTGTCGGCACTGCACGCCCGGCGCTGTGTTTCGGGAGATAGATGTATAGATTCAGATGTATAGATGTATAGATATCGTGCATTCGCAGTGTTCTGTGAGGTTGTCCATTTACGCTTGCGCGTGCGTGCAGGAGAGACAGCGAGCCATGATACACGAGGCGCAGCGGGCATCGCTGGTGTGTGAGGCAGCGCCAGAGGGGAATGTGGATGTGAGCAGAGAGATATCCCTCTCGGTCGACCTGCAAGCAGTCCGAGGGCTCACCAACAGGAGCGACAACATCTATCTGCGCTACTCCCTTCCTGCCCTGGGCTACATGCCCCCAGTCATCACCGCACCCCCGGCAACAATTTCTCATAAGTTCTCTGTACAGTGACTTTTATATAGCGCAATATACTAAGGCACTGACTTTGGAGAATGTGTGTCAAGGTCGAAACTACTCGCCACGGGGCACAGTCCTTCCAGAACAACTCGTACAACCAGTATGAGGTGACAATGTCTTATCGCAACCTAGCCGCTGCCCTAGCCAATCCCATCCAGCTCGAGGTGTGGAGCAAAGAGAAATACGCCAAGGATAAGCTAATTGCCTTGGGCGAGCTGCACCTGTGGCTGCCGTTCGCGACGCTGAGCGGCGCAGATGGAGAGGACGCGCCACCACAGCGCAAGTGGCCGACGGCGCAGCGCGAGTGGGCTGGTGTGTGTGCGTGTGTCCTCTCTCTC
>Ga0315905_10003401_pt1 | contig 16446 bp, 16 predicted proteins | sample LakEriMetagenome_5_FD_203522 | JGI IMG/M metagenome (GOLD analysis project Ga0315905, IMG submission 203522) | Freshwater fungal communities from buoy surface, Lake Erie, Ohio, United States - Buoy 4 MA121 | ecosystem: Environmental > Aquatic > Freshwater > Lake | place: USA: Lake Erie, Ohio... | reverse complement strand
CATTTCCTTAAAAGGAAAAGGGCCTCAGCGCTTTTGACTAACTCGCGGTGGCAAAAGGGGTAATCTTAGCCACGAACCTTTTCCGGCACAGGCAACATGCTCAACTCGTTGGAGAACTGATCAAAGGCGGATTCGCCATCGGGCATTTCAAGATGAATATGCTGCTCTTCCAAGACCAATCGATGGTTTGGATCTCGCGGAATCAGGTGCTGATCAAGCACCTCCATAAATGGCGTTAGGTTGTAGGCATAAACAATCAATGCTTTGTGGTCGTCGAAATGCACTTCCGTCATTTGCTTGCCATGGCTGGCGCAAACCACCAATCCAGTGGCACCATCATCAACCAGCAATTCCTCGGCCCCGTAGAGATTGCTTAAAAGCACAGGCAACTCCACGCCTTCCCTCAGCATCTCGCGGGCCTTATCCCCGCCGGCATGCCTTTGCAGATAAACATCCACGCTGTCTTCAAAAACGCCCAGCAAGTCGGCGAATACCTCGAAGAGGCGCTCTGCGGAAACGCTCGCCGCCAACATGGGAACCTTACGTCCGCTGTCCTTGAACACCCCATGGCGATAGCCTTCCTTGGGGATAACAGTCGATTGCGGACCGGGACGGATGCCTTTTGGCAAACGAAACTTGCCTGCTTCGTTGCTATCAACAACCATGTGCACCTACTGCCTTCCTCGCCACCTGGGGAACCGACGGACACCCGGTGACTGCATTTGCATGATGTGAAAGCAACGGGTTGCCCGATGCCCACAACACTCTATGCCTCATGGGTGGAAAGAGGAAAGCACCCTGCTCGAGGAAATCCCGAATTTCCAGGACTGATTGCTCCGTATGGGGCATGCACACCAGGAAGACTCTGCGCACCTTTTTTACCTTATCCACCTTCTTTGACCGGACTGCTTTCCCTACCAGCAATCTTTGCCCAAATATCCAAAAAAATTACCTATTCCCTCAAGTTGCCCCGTTTTACAAACAAGTTACTGCTTGGCCTTTCCGATTCTGACCCTACGGATCGTCCCGCCTTAGTTTTTTGGCCCTCACACAGAAGTACTCCCTCCCGGGAGGCCAATCCCATGCCCAACTTCAGATTTGCCCACCAAGGCCATGCCACAGCCGCTTTTCAGTTAGGCTCGATGTTGGCCTGGCTGCCAGGGCTCCTTTTGCTGCCATTGCTTCTCACCGCTGCCGATTTACCCAGCCCCTCCGGCAAGCTCCTGGAAGAGGCTTGGTATTTGGTGCAGTTGGATCAAGAAGCTGTTGGATCTTGGCGCATGACGGTCAGGGAGACCCCTGGAACCGATCCTTCCAAGTCGGCCTTCCTGGTTTCTCAAGAACTGGAGTTGGTGCTGCAGCGCTACGGTAGCACCATTCGGCTCAAGCAAGAAGTTTCAAACTTGGAGGACAACGAGGGGCGGGTTGAGGCCCTTACCTTGAAACAGGGACAAAACGGCAAAGTGCTTGTTCAGATAGAAGGTAAACGCGATGCGGAAGACCCAGACCGGATGCTGTTCCGCGATGGGGCAGGCAAAGAATTGTCCCCTCAAACCTGGTCAGGTTCTGTTCTTGGGCTAAGGGCCCGGGAACAATTGCCTGAAAAACGAAATCTGCAAGCAGGAGAAAGTGCCCGCATTCTGGGCCATGAACCCCTGATCAATCAGGTGGTTGGGCTCACTGTCACCATGCTACCCCCCGAAAAATTGGCAGTTGGTGGCGAATCTGTGGAGTTGGTGCGGGTTGACTGGAAGCCCAAGCTTCTACGTGAGGCAGCAGTGGAACTTGGTTCCACCTCGTGGTGGTTGGATGCCGAACACAAGGTCGTGCGCAGAAAAATGCAATTAGACGGTTTGGGCGCTGTTGTGTTGACCAAAAGCACACCGGAAGCAGTTCGCTTGGCACTGCGGGAAACCAAAGGCAAGGATTTAGGAGAGGCGAGCCTCATCCCGTTGGATCGCCCTGTCCCCAACATCAAACAGGCTAGGCGTGTGATCTACCGGCTAAGGCCAAAAGGTGAAGGTAATTTATTCGATATTGCCGGGCCAAACCCCATTGCTGAAGATTTGAGGCAACAAGCCAGGCTTATGCCCGACGGCAGCATTGAGATAGCTGTATTTGCAGGCAAAAAGCCGGATCGGGTAGTGGGTGCTGCCGACGCCCCGCGCGAGTTCTATGGGACAAGCAAATTTATCGACACTGATCACCCTAAAGTGCGTCAAGTGGCCGCCATGGCTGGAGGTTTGGACGGTGATTGCTGGACTGCGGCGACTCGCTTGGAACGCTTTGTCCAACGCAATTTGAAACCTGACTCGGCCGCACCCCTTGCGAGCGTGTCTGAATTTTTGGGGAGTTGGCGTGGTGACTGCCGCCACGCAGCGCTGACCTTGGCGGCCCTTTGTCGAGCTTCGAATATGCCGGCCCGAACCGCATTTGGCCTGCTCTATGTGCAAAAATCAGGGTCAGGTGGCACCAAACCCTACCTTGGTTTTCATGCTTGGACCGAGGTTTGGATCGACGGTCAATGGGTGGGTCTGGACGGCACCCAAGGTATGGGCAAGATTTCTGCGGGGCATTTAAAAATATGCGATCACTCTTGGGACAAGGTTGACAATTTGGCCCCATTGGCCCCTGTCCAAAAGCTGGTAGGCAAACTGACAGGTGAAGTGGTTCGCGTAGATGTGGGTGACTGATTTACCCGGTTTGAATCCGTTTTATGCCAGCAATGAATTTTAAGCGACTCATTGCAGTTACAAGGGAAGAATACCCATGGGGAAATCTGTGCTACTTTCTGAGCGCTCTGGTAATTGGCTTTTTTTGTCCGACACGCAAACCTTGGCGAAGGCCTCCCCCAAACCACTGCTTGGTCACGAAGGAATTCAATTGTGGCAGGTAAGCCACAATTCAAATGAAAAGGAACTTCTGGCGGCAATTCGATTCCCTGCCGGCTGGCAGACAGGGCTTTGTTGGTCTTGGGCTATCAGACATCTGGAAGGGGAAAGCGGCCAATTGATTGTTCCGGCAAGCAATAAGATTCGAACGGAAAATCATGCTTTGCCCGGCAAAGAATTTGAATGGCTCAATCTAGGAGGCGAGGGATCAGCCTTGGTGGCACACACCGGGTGCTTAAGCGAGTTGGTCGTTTTGCGCTTTGCCCGGCCCCGTAACGAAGAAAACCGTCCTGGAAAATGGAAGCGGCCTGGCACTCAAGGCCAGGCCGCGTGAGCGGATCTCAGTGAAAAGTCTCACCGGCTCCGGTTCTCTAAAATAACTGTGTTATCTTTATTGCCACTCACACTAGCATTGATCGATTAATTACCAACGGCAGCAAGCATAGAACATGCCATTGGCGCCCTGGGCCACACCCACTTCACGGGGAGAACCGCCAAAACGGGGCTTGCAGCAGGAATTGATGGCAGCCTGGGATGAACCACCCATGCCCACGCCTTCAAATGCGTAGGAACCGCCAAAGTGACCAACGCGCTGAGAACTGGCCAAATAGTTGGCCACGCTTTGGGCGGAAGAGGTGTCCACATAACCACTACTACCACCAGTGTTGCCAACGCCCCTACGGTTCAGGCCAAAAGGCCCTGCACAAGCTTCCATTGCGAAAGCAGCGGCGACAATCAAGGTGCACAACTTTTTCAACATCGGATCGTCCTTTCCAAAAACTACCAGCACAGTGTTAGAAACCAGATACCAGACTTGCCCCGTGCTGGATTCCAGCTTGCGCCGGAATAACTATCAAAATCGATACCACCGTCAAAAACGGCGCAAAGGCTGCCGTCTCCATTATCGATAGAGCCTACCCAGCCTATCGGCAACCGGTGGAGGGCCCTGGGGTTGAAATATGAGGGAAAACCGACTTCCCACTTGACCCAGACTTCCCATCTTCGATATGGTAGAGCCTTGCAGCTGAAACCATAAATGGCAATTAGCGAAAGGCCGCCACTGGCAATTTCGTACCATAAACTATTGAAATCAAAGGACTTCCGTAATTATTATTTTTTAAAATAAAGTCAGGAATCCGTCTGCCAATCAACCTACCAAAATAATTTTTAAAATTTAGGAATTCTGGGTAAAGTAGGCGGCACCTGGCTGCCGAAAATCTAAAGCTTTTTTAAATTTGGTACATCGGCGCGTCGGCCATTTGGGCTCGATTCAGGATATCTGCCAGTGAAGTGCGGTCGATGTAATCGCGCTCCAGCTTTGCTACATCGCACCAAATTTCGAACAAAGCGCGTGCAAGGGGGGTTGCCTGATCGTTTCCATCTGCTGGAGGGCGATGGGCCGCCGGGCGCCCATCAATCGCATCAACAATTTCACCCAAGCTGATTTGATCGGGAGACCGTGCCAGCCTGTAGCCCCCTTGGGCTCCTCGGGTACTTTCCACCAATCCAACTGTTTTCAGGGCCAGAAGGATCTGCACCAAAAACCGTTCGGGAATTCCTTGGGTTCCGGCAATCTGCCGAATACGCACAGGCCCTGGCTGATCATTGGTGGCGGCCAGTTCCATAAGGGCAATACAGGCATATTCAGCTTTTGCGGAAAGTCGCATTGCGAAGTTCACCCCTCAAAAACCAGCTAAACTAGATGCCACTGCCATCAGAATGCTCGACTACATGAAGCCCGCATTCTTTTTTAACCTTGCCCCGCCAGCGCCCAGAGCGCTCGTCTTCTCCATCGGCCACTGCAGTAGTACAAGGTTGGCAACCAATGCTTGGATAACCTTGGTCATGAAGACTGTTATACGGCACTTTTTCGTCGAGCACGACCTTCCAAACCGCTGATTTATCCCAATTAAGCAACGGGTTTACCTTCAACAATTTAAATTTGGCATCCCACTGGACCACTTTGGCTTGGCCGCGGTCAGCGGTTTGGTCTTTTCGGATGGAACTGATCCAAGCGGAGTAACCGGCCAGCGCCCGTCGAAGTGGAATCACCTTGCGATCATGGCAGCATTGGTCCGGGCGAACACCATGAAGAGGCCCTCCATGGAGCTTCTCATATTCCTCCCGCGTTGTTTCAGGGCGGACATACTCCACTTCCATGCCGTAGCGCTGCAAAATTTTCTGGCGAACCTCAAGCGTCTCAACAAATTGGTAACCGGTGTCGAGGTTGAACACCCTGACATCGGAAGAAAGTTTGGCAAGAAAATGAATAATCAGGCAGCCTTCGACACCGAAGGCTGTGGCCATCGTTAGGCGTGAACCAAACCGTTCGCACGCCCAAGCCAAAATCTCTTCAGGACCAGATGCTGCCAATCGGCCGGCCACATCTGCAATTTCAGCCGCCAATTCCGGGGGAGGCCCGGTTGGTTGTGAGACGGAATCACCTTGGCCAACCTGCTGCAATTCCACCGCCAACTCACCTTCAATACCTTGAAATCAAGCGATTTATTCAATCATACCAAGGTTGATCACACATTGAAAGATTGGCAAAGCTAACCAGCCATAACCCTCCCGGCCAAGCACTTTTGTTGAATCCGCTAAGGCTCCAGGCTTTCCTTTGCCACTTCAATCATCGCTTGTATCAAACGGGCATGGTGATACCAAGCCAACCCATCAATAGTTGGCAATTTGCGAGAAGTCACCCCATCCACCAATGGCCCCTTGTCCACCATCAGTGCTAGTAGTTTTTGTTCGCGGGCCGAGTCCAACCAGCTTGGTTTTTTACCCTTTGCAATGGCCCATCCAGCACCCAAAGCCCACCCACCCCAATTACTCACCCCACAAACAATAAGATGGTTAGTTTTCACTCGGCAAGCGATGGCCCCGCCATTGGGAATACGGTCGGCAATCAATTCCCAGCCAGCCAGTCCCATGCCCAGCTCATTGCCACCGTCCCCTATTCCCACAGTTGTCCACCCCGAATCCGGGTACTCGAAAAGGCCGTGCGCTGGAAAATTCCACGGTGAAAGGTCAACCCCCCGCATGGAAAAGGCCTTGCCTCGATTTGCCTCTGGCATTTGATGGTCAAAGCGCGCCTTATCCAGCTCAGGATGCGCCGCATGGGCCGTCTCAAAAGAATGGGTGGCCCCAGCGCGTTCAATAGAAATCAAATGGGTGAAATCACCCTGCCAGCGTTTCAGGGCATCAGCCTGTTTTTCAGGCTCCCTTGGCAACGCGCTTAAATCTACAACAGCTATCTGGCGTTGTAGCCCCCTACTGGCCAAGCCAACCCGCAAAGCGGCCAAAGCGGTGCCATCTGCCGCTAAAACCGGCTGAAAACCAAGGCGAATGGCTGTTTCCGCCAAAAAAAGCGCACCCGACGGTCCATCAGTCTCGCTGGTGCCGGGCGGATCAGCCAAGGCTATGGGAAAGCCGGTCACAATCAGCAACCTTGGCAAGGGATGGGCCGCCAAATCCAGAACGGCAGCCGCAAAATCATCTTTGCGGATTGAAAATAAATTTGGCTCGCCCCGGGCCAAACCTCGCCCGGCTGAATCGACCTGAATAAGTGCGTTGAGCTTTGCCAACGCATGGACAATTTTCGGATTGGTCATGGTTGCCGCCAAGGAGTCTCCAAAGCGTTCAATGCCTCTTCCAGCCAAGCACCAGCACCTAAAACAGTAGGCCATTCCTGCCCGGGCTTAACCACCAGCTCCAATGGCTCGATCTTTGTCGGGTGCTGAAACCGTAGGCCCCAAGCATGCAGACCAATAATGGGCCCTGTTGAACAGCTAAGCGGGCCTGCCGCACCGTAACGATCGTCCCCAACCAGCGGGCACCCCCTCCATGCGAATTGGGCACGAATTTGATGGGTTCGCCCGGTTTTGGGGCGAACTAATGCCAATGCCATCCCCGGCACCCGCCTGATTACCTTATAATCCAAAAGCGCTTCTTTGGCTCCACGGCTATCTTGGTGCAATCTCTCAGCCTTGCGCACACCTTGACCAGCCCTCGCCCCTTCCGACCTCATCCAATCAAGCATCTGTCCCCGCTCTGGCAATCGAGTCTTTCGCTCCTCAAAACAGGCCAAATAAGCCTTTTCTGTCTCTTTTTCATGAAACTGGCCCGAAAGCCTCGCTGCTGCCTTACTGGTTCTGGTGAATAGAACTACCCCACTGGTTGGCCTATCAAGTCGATGCACCACACCAAGATAGACATTGCCAGGCTTCCGATAGCTGGTTTTTAGATACAATTGCGCCAAATCAGCTAGCGTCAGCTCTCCAACCATTGCAGGGGGGGCAGTAGCCACCCCTGCTGGTTTGGCAAAAGCCAATAAGTGGTTATCTTCCAGCAGAATGGGTGGGATTTGGTTTTTCATTAAACCCATCTTATCGGCTGAAGCCTTGGTATGGGTGTAAGTTGCAAGTCTTTATTGGGTAAGCATCTTGGTTTCCCCGACTATTTCGGGTTGGCCGTAATACTTGGTTAGGAATTCAAGCAAGAATTGAGTATAATGCCGAAATGATAGACCAAACACAGGGCGGAAAGTCCAACTTAAAATCCCGTGTCACCTTCCATGGCGCAGCGCGCATGGTGACGGGCACCATGCACCTTGTTGAGGTCGCCGGGCGGCGCATCCTCCTCGACTGTGGAAGTATCGCCACAGGAAAAATGGAAGACAATAAACCGCCGGAGCCATTTCCATTTGATCCCACCTCGCTCGATGCGGTGGTATTGACCCACTCCCACCATGACCACTGTGGCCGTTTAGCCTCTCTGGTTCGCGACGGGTACGATGGCCCCATTTTCACTCACGCCACCAATGTTGAATTGCTTGAGGTGCTGTTGCGTGATTCTGCCCGCGTTCAGGAACGCGAGGCATCCATGGCTCGGCACCGGGGCGGGAAAAATATCGAACCCCGATTTGACACCGCCGACGCTGAGTTGACCATTGATCTCTGCGAATCAGTAGATTACGGCGAGTCTGTCACAATTGGTGACGATATTGAACTCACCCTGCGCGATGCCGGGCACATTCTTGGCTCGTCCATGGCGACCATTGGCTGGCGTCAAAATGAGCGTGATCGCAAACTCACTTTCACCGGCGACCTCGGGCGAAGTGGAATTGATTTTCACCCGCCGCCCGCAGCCTTGCCTGTCAGTGATTATTTGATTTGCGAAAGCACTTACGGCGGCGAACTGCACGACAGCGTGGAAGTGATGGCCCAAAAGACCGGTCTGGCCATTCGTCGAGCAGTGCGTGAAGGCGGCAAAATACTCATCCCCGCCTTTAGTTTGGGCCGCACCCAGATGGTGGTCCATTTCTTGCAAACCTGGATGCAAGAAGGCATTGTGCCGCCTCTTGATATTCATGTGGATAGCCCCTTGGGCCACAAATTCGCCAAGGTTTACGATCGTCATCCAGAGGGATTCTCTGTCCCCCTGCGTATTTTTGATGACATCGACTGGTTGGAAAACCGCGACGACGCGATGGACGCATCGCTTAGCCCAGGTTCTCGCATCGTCATTGCCTCGGGTGGCATGTTGGAGGGGGGCCGTATTCTTCAGCACCTCAAGCACCATGTTGACGACCCACGCTGCACCCTTTTGATGGTCAGTTTCCAGGCCCCAGGCACCTTGGGAGAGAAAGCCCTTCAGGAAAATGACAGCATCCACTTCGGTGGCAAGCGCTGGAACAAATGGCTAGCAGTGGAGCAGGTGCGGGGATTCTCCGGCCATGCTGACCACAACGACTTTTTACGAGCCGTAGCACCACTTGAAGGCAAAACTTCCAAGGTCATGCTTGTTCATGGCGATGTGGAACGGGCCGAAAAATTGGCCAAGGCATTTGCAACCAAGAATTTGGGCAAGATCGACATGCCCGAATTGGGCCAGACCATCGAACTCGACTGATCCCAAACCCTGCTTCCGGAGCTATCCGACATGACCCTTCCCCGGTTCGCTGTCGCCCTGTGCACCTGCGTTCTTGCAGCCTCTCTGTCCCAGGCACAAGATTCCGGTCCTAAGCCCGGCGAATGGTTCCAGCTTTTTAATGGCAAGGATCTTACCGGCTGGACTCCGAAAATTCGCACCTTCGATTTGGGTGACAACTTCAAAAACACCTTCCGCGTCGAAGACGGCCTGTTGAAGGTGCGCTACGACGGTTACGACAATTTTGGGACACGCTTCGGCCACCTTTTTTACAAGCAACCCTTCAGCCATTACACCCTGCGCATTGAGTACCGTTTTGTGGGTGATCAAGTGAAAGGGGGCCCAGGCTGGGCCACCCGCAATAGCGGCGTGATGATCCACGGCCAAGATCCGGCCACCATCGACAAAGACCAAGAATTTCCCGTCAGCATTGAGGTCCAGTTTCTCGGTGGCGATGGCAAAAACCCCCGGACCACCGGAAACCTTTGCACTCCGGGCACCCATGTGGTGATGAAAGACAAGCTGGAAAAGACCCACTGTATCTATTCGACATCCGACACCATGCATGGCGAGCAGTGGGTTATCGCTGAGATCGTAGTGAAGGGCTCGGAGATGATCGAGCACAAGATCAATGGCAAAACCGTTCTCAGTTATTCCAAGCCACAATACGACCCAGGCGACAAGACCGCCAAACCACTTATTAAAGACGCTAAAAACCTCCTGATTGAGGGCGGTAGTATCAGCCTCCAATCTGAAAGCCACCCTATCGACTTCCGCAAAGTCGAGATCATGGTTCACCCCAAGCCCTGAAAACCAGGCCCCTGCAACCATGTGGCAACCACCTCCAAGACGACGCCTTTGGCTGATGCGCCACGGTGCAGTTGATTATTTTGCCGGCTCTGGTGCTGATTTTTCGTCACCAGAATTGTCCCCATGTGGAATTGAGCAGGCTCAGGCTGCTGCACAGTTTTTTGCTAGCCTAAAAATAGATCATCTGGTGACTAGCGGGATGCCGCGCACTCGACAAACTGCCAGCCTGGCCCTTCCGGGGCATCCGGCGATTGAAGATTCGCGCTGGCGCGAAATTGAACCCGGCCAGATAGCCCGCCCTGAACGCGATACATTTACCGACCCTTTAACACTCAAGGCTGTTTTGAAAACTTTGGGGCCAGGGCTCACAGAGGCCTCAACCTTTTTCGGGGGCGAAACATTTGGCTCGGCCCAAAGTAGGGTGATTGAAGGGCTGACCGAACTATTGTTTAACCCCGCGTGGACCCAGTGTTTGGTGGTGGCACATAGTGTCACCATCCGCTTGGCCCTGCTCCACCTACTTCAGGCACCACTTGATTCGCTTTGCCGACTCGAGCAAGATACCGGCTGCCTCAACTTGGTGGAAATTGACCCAGCGGGGATGCCGTTGGTGCGTTTGGTCAATTTTACCCCGCCCTCCCCCACCAAAGACCAATATCCCCACTCTTCTCTTGAAGAACTGCTGCTTCAGTTCCTGAAAGCCCAAGGTTCCACGACGCCTCGTTGATGTTCCACGAGACATCTAGGCCCGTTACCTATTGCCGCAGACACCAGCTAGATAGTATTTGCCCATTTGGGTGATCTGTCCGGGGGGACCGACCATCCGCTTGGCCTCGGGGGCCTGCATGAGTTTGGGAAGGATTTTTCTAGGGCTAGCCTTGGGCCTGCTCTGCTGCCAGTGTGCATTCACGCAAAGCGTGGATAGTGGCCCACCCACGCCTCCTCCCTCAGACGATGCCAAGCCGAATGAAGCGCCAGCATTCCCCCGTAGGGTCCCGATCTCTTCCCTCATTTGGCAAGGGCCCGCATTGGATGCCGGCCCCGGAGGGAGTGAGGAGGCTGTTGAATACGGAATGGCCCGATTGTTACCTACGGTTGGCTCCTCGAAACCTGGTGGCCCTAATGTAACTTTTGGCGGGCTCATCCAGGCAGATGCCGGCTGGTTCAATCAAAGCACCTCCAGCAGGCTAACGGTGGGAGATGTCCAAGACGCTGCTGGCCTGCGACGGGCCCGGTTCAATGCTTTCGGCTCTGTGTCGGAAAATATTGATTTCCGTATGGCACTCGACTTTGCCGCCCCGGCCAGACCCTCCTTTGTGGATACCTTTCTCGACTTCACCAAAATTCCACTCCTCGGAACCATTCGGGTGGGCCAATTCCGCCAACCCGAAGGTCTGGAAGTCATGACCGCCCAACGCTTTGGGGTCTTCATGGAGCGTTCGTCCAACATTTTGCTGATGCCTGTCAGGCGCATTGGAATCGGCACATTCAATCGCACCGCAGATGGTCGGGCCACTTGGTTTGTCAGCGCCTACCGCACCGGAACCGACCAGTATGCTGATGATCTCAACGACAACGGTGCCTACGCCAGCATCGGGCGAATGACCTGGCTGGCATGGGATGGCGACTATGACAGGTACCTTCACTTGGGTGGTAGCTTTGGTTTCTCAGGCGCGACCAACGGCAAAATTCAATACGGCAGACTTGGCGGCAATTCACCCGAGTGGGGCCTTTTTGCAGGAACCATTGGCACCCCCGAGTTCGCCAACTCCACGCCATCTTTCGTGAATACCAACCAATTTGCGGCGCTCAATTCCCTTCTTTCCAACTTCGAAATGGCTTGGACCTATGGCCCTCTTATGGTCCAAGGCGAATTCACTACAAGCCAAGTGAACAGGCCCGAACAGCCATACGCCTTTTTTCCGGCTTATTACGGCCAAATATCATGGTTCCTCTCAGGAGAGCACCATCCGTACAACCGAAACCTGGGAGTCATGGATCGCGTGATCCCGCGGACAAACTCGGCACCTGGCAACCCCTTTGGCGGTGCTTGGGAAATCGCAGCCAGGATATCCTGCATTGATCTGACTTCTGAAAATATCAATGGCGGAAAACTCACCGATGGCACCATCGGATTGAGTTGGTACGCCAACCCTTACACTCGCCTTTACTTCAATTTCATCCATAGCTTTCTGCAAAAGGATCCCATCGGTCCTAGCAACGCCAATGTCTTTGCCATGCGCGCTCAATTGGATTTCTAATGATGAATTTCTGCATAGGGAACAATTTGGCCCCCACAGCATTAGTTTTCGGACAGGTTCTTGACTCTATTTCCCACAGAGCATATATGGCCAAGTTGACGCTCTGGAGGATGGCTGATGAAAGCTAAAAACAATACATGGTTTTCAGCCATTGCGCCATTCGCCTTGCTGTTTTTGGTTGGGGATTGGAACCGCGGGCTGGCTTATCCTGAGACAGTCCGCGATTCCAATCCCCAACCTGTAAAGGCAGATTCCGACAAACCGTTTTCGGAAAATCCCAACAATAACCCGGACGCACTTTCACTCACGGTTGACGATGGCCCTATTACCGCTCCAGTGCCTGGGTTGATCTGGCAAGGCCCTGCCTTGGATGCTGGCCCAGGCGGCACCGAGGACGCCGTGGAGTATGGCATGGCCCGGCTGTTTCCTACTGTGGCAGGGGCCAAACCCGGCGGGCCCAAGGTGACCTTTGGTGGTGTTTTCCAAGTGGATGCCGGCTGGTTCAACCAGAGTACAGCTAGCCAAGTAACCATGGGGGATGTGCAAGACGCCGCCGGAATACGGCGAGCCCGACTGACTGCTTTCGGTTCGGTGGCGGAGAATGTTGATTTCCGCATGCAATTTGATTTTGGTTTTCCGGGCCGGCCCACCTTCACTGACAACTTCCTGGATTTCACCAAAATCCCGCTCCTGGGTACGGTGCGCGCCGGCATTTTCAAACAACCAATGGGCTTGGAAGAACTTACAAGCTTCCGGTTCCTCACCTTCTTGGAGCGGGCACCCAATTTCCTGCTCCAGCCCTTCCGCCGGGTGGGTATCGGTTTTTTCAATGCCTCCGAGGACAAGCGGGCCACCTGGTTTGTCACCACCTACCGTTCTGGCAACGACCAGTTCGCCAACGACCTTAGTGATTCAGGCGGCTACGCCGGCATGGGCCGGTTCACCTTCCTGCCCTTCATCAATGACTTTGAGGACCACTTCCTGCACATCGGCGGATCCTTCGGATATTCCGGGGCGAATAACGGCAACATCCAGTACGGGCTTTTCGGTGGTAACGCCCCGGAATGGGGCCTTTTTGTAGGCACCGTGGGCACTCCCGAGTTCGCTAACTCCACACCTTCTTTTGTGAATACCGGAAGAATTCCCTCTTTCGATGCGCTATTGTCAAACACTGAATTAGCCTATGTTCTTGGGCCCCTGTCCCTTCAAGGCGAACTAACTACCAGCCAAGTGAACCGTGTTAACAATCCGACAGCCTTCTTTTTCGCTTATTATGCCCAAGCATCTTTTTTCCTCACCGGGGAGCACCGACCCTACAACCGCAATCTGGGCTACTTCGACCGTGTGATGCCGAACACTACCTCGGGTAGCGGCAAGGCCCTTGGCGGTGCTTGGGAAGTTGCATTGCGTTTGTCCCACATCACCCTGTCAGACGCCGGTGTGAACGGCGGCGACCTGACCGATGGCACTTTCGGCGTCAACTGGTACGCCAACCCTTACACCATCATGAAGTTTAACTTCATCCACTCGTTTCTGGACAACAAGGGGAACGGCAAGGGCGGCATATACGACCCCAGCAACGCCAATGTGTTCGCAGTGAGGGCCCAGGTGGATTTCTAGAAAACGCCAACGGATAAAAGGCAGGCAAGGGTCATTCGATCTCCACCACTGTTCCGTCCGGATTGATGTCAATCTCGCGAACCTTACCGTTCTTGGCCTTACCGCGCACCTCGTACATCCCGTTTGACAACTGCCAAGCGGTTTCAAAGGCAACGCCAGGCAATTTCTCCCTGGCCACTTGCATCACATTGGCCGGGACATCCTTCAGCTCAAGAGTTGTTTTTTTAAGACTGCTATCACTACAACCCAGGATTGCACAGCCGCAAAACCATGCGGTAACCATCCAAAGTTTGCTCATCAATAATCCCCTATGGATACCACTTCACCACCGGCGCGGGTAGATAAAGCTTTGTACACCGCATAGTTAGTCGCCCCACTCAACCCAGCCACATGCCCATCTACAAACAGGAAATTTCCGGCACCACCGTGCCGCGAGGTGAAATGGTTGATTTCCTCGGCATAAGCCGGCCCCCTGAAAGTTTCACCGGTGTGACCGAGGATAAAGTTCGAGGCATGTATCACCTGCAACGGCAACGGTGAATTGGGAGTTGGAACCTGATTAGATCCGGTGACGGCACCCACCCAAGTGCTTTCCGCATCACGAAAGGATCGCTCTCCAACCATCAGGGTGCTGGAGGTCCCATCGGTGATATCCCCCAACCGCACTGTCGCACCGCGAAAGAAAATGCCTTCGCCATCCACACCCGGCTCACCAATTCCAAAATTGCCTATGTAATTTGAAGGGCCAACCTGACAAATGGCAACCTCCAGCATTCCGGTTTTTGATCGGGGCCCCACCAGGAATGGCTGTGTATTTCCAGCATCAGAAGGGCACAAAAAACTCTTAACCACCCCCGCACGCCCAATCGCATTGGACGGTGCCTCAATGGGAAGCTTTTGGTCTAACTGCTTGAAAAGGTTTTCATGTTCCATTTGAGGCAGGATTTGAGTGGCCCAACCCCAACCGGGCCCGGTGTCATTACCCGTGTTGTCGTAGCCCGAAAGATAGCCGGCTGGAAACCGCCCGGCACCTCCGTGGTGATTGTGCAAAGCCAACCCCACTTGTTTCAGGTTGTTGGCACATTGGGTGCGTGCGGCTGTTTCCCTGACGCGTTGTACCGCCGGAACCAGCAACCCCACCAAAACCGCAGTGATGGCAATCACCACCAACAATTCAATCAGGGTAAATGCGAAACGGCTTCGAAACGGGACCGGGGGCACTACTGAATCTCCCGACCGTTTGATGGGTCCAAACGCTTTCTGCACGTTACTGAATGGCAAATATTAACCGCCACACCCTGATTGACTTATCAACAAAAATCGGCCAACTGGGTTCATAAAAGAAAACACCCCGGCTGAAAAGCCAGGGTAATAAAATACCTGTTTTTAAACAGGACTACTTAGGCCATTTACGGTCTTTGCGGCGCTTCCGGTCCAAAAAACCCTTGCGCTTGAGGGCCTTGGGGGTCGGGTGATTCAAGGCCTTGCGACGGCGCTTACGGGCGGTGCGAAGCTTACGAGCCAACATGGGTCAAACTCCAAATTCACTTACCAAAACCTAATCATACACCCTGTTTCGGTTCAGGTCAGCACCTCTTTGACAATACGGGCCGGTTCTACCCCAGTTAATTTCAGGTCCAATCCCTGATTTTTCACTGTGAACCGTTCATGGTCGATCCCCAGCAAGTGCAAGGCAGTGGCATGAATATCGTGAACACTCACCTTGTCTACAGCAGCCGCATAGCCAAAATCATCCGTTTGGCCAAAAGAAAAGCCCGGTTTTATGCCCCCACCCGCCAGCCACATGGTAAAACCGGCCAAATGATGGTCTCTGCCGTTTCCTTGTGCCATGGGGGTGCGTCCAAATTCGGAACCAAAAATGACCAAAGTGTCATTCAACATCCCCCGCCGCTTCAAGTCGGTGAGCAATGCGGCTGCTCCACGATCGACCTCTGCCGCTGTTCCGGCCACATGTTCTTTAATGGCCCCGTGGTGATCCCAGTCCCGATGATACAGCTGAATAAACCGCACCCCCCGCTCTGCCAACCGTCGGGCCAGCAGGCAATTAGCCCCGAAGGTTCCATCCCCGCCTTGGGTGCCATACATTTCCAGGGTTTCTTTGGTCTCATCCCGCAAATCCATCAAACCCGGAACGCTCGACTGCATGCGAAAAGCCATTTCATATTGGCTGATGCGGGTTGCGATCTCGGGATCATCCACCCGGTTCTGATGGAGACGGTTCAATGTCTGGGCGGCATCCACCACCCCCCGCTGCCCTGCCGCATCCACCCCGGGTGGGTTGCGGACATACAGCACAGGGTCTCCAGTTCCCCGCAATTCAACCCCCTGAACCCGACCCGGCAAACAACCCGAGTGCCACTGCCTGGCCGCTATGGGCTGCTTTTGGCCAAATTTGCCAGTTGAAACCAACACAATAAAGCCCGGCAAATCCTGGGTTTCCGCTCCCAACCCGTACAGGACCCAGCTACCCATAGCCGGCCGGCCGGGGATCATGGACCCGGTGTTCATGAAGGTGTGGGCCGGATCGTGGTTGATCGCATCGGTAGAAACAGACCGAATCAAACAAATCTGATCGGCACACTTTTCCCCCAAGTGGGGAAAAACAGTCGAAATATTCTGGCCCGATTGGCCATATTTTTTAAACGGATGCTGGGGTGCGAATATTTTCAGCGCAGAACCCTGCAATTGAGCTATTTGTTTGCCTTTGGTTACCGACTCGGGCATGGGTTGCCCGTCCATCTTCACCAACATCGGCTTGTGGTCAAAAGTATCTAGGTGGCTCATGCCACCTGCCATGTAAAGCCAAATAACCCGTTTCACCCGCGGGGGGTGGTGCAGCACTCCAAGCCCCCCCGGCATGCCGGAGCCTTGAGCACCCCGGGCATGAAATCCATCCCCTCCCAGCAGGTTTC
>Ga0315905_10003399_pt1 | contig 16448 bp, 6 predicted proteins | sample LakEriMetagenome_5_FD_203522 | JGI IMG/M metagenome (GOLD analysis project Ga0315905, IMG submission 203522) | Freshwater fungal communities from buoy surface, Lake Erie, Ohio, United States - Buoy 4 MA121 | ecosystem: Environmental > Aquatic > Freshwater > Lake | place: USA: Lake Erie, Ohio... | reverse complement strand
TGCGCCCGCCCGGCCCCGCACAGCCCCACGCCCAAGAGCATGGCACATCGATGCCATGGTCAAGTGTCACCCGAGCCGGACTTCGTTCAAGTTTGCTTCAAGTTTGCCCGGGATTTTCAAAAATTCACGTGGGGTCCTACGCCGATTTTGTAAAGATCATGATTTGTGTTCGACCCCGGCCCAGAAAGGAAGATGTGGAAAAAATAACCGTCCTAACGGCTGCGATGGCTCTTGCACGGCATGTGTTGGTGTGTGCGGTGTCCGTGCTGGCCTCGTGCTCGGGAGCGTTGGCTGCTTCGTCTTCAGTCGAGGCCCAGGAGGCGTACCTCATCCATGTCCACAGGCAGCCCTCAATCCTGGGTGCCGTTGGGCGGCCGCTGGTAAGTCGCAAGTGCCAGACCGTTCCGTCGTTGCCAGCTAAAGGCGACGCAAGCGCGCGAGCGTGAGCAGACTTGGTGCCGTCAGAGTGCCACCGGGTGCAGCAGGGATCCTCACTCACGCTGTTTGACGTGCAGGACCGTCAGCCGACAGTCTCCCTGCAGACACCATCAGGGTGAGTCTGCCTCAGTGAATGCACTTCCATTGACTCTGATTGATGCCGCATCAATTCAAGGAGATGGGGTGTGCGTGTGTTTGTATTTGATTGTGCATTTCCTCGGCCCACGCTTTGTAATAATTTTTTTTCCTGCAAGAACAAATAAAAGACATCATCATCATGTGAAATGCACAGTCACACTCATGCGCATGCTTTTGATCGTCAGGATAACATGAAATGAATTCAATCACCAGGGCCATCGCCACAGCAGATCTGGTTGGAAATGTCTATGTCACTGCGTCATTGCTGTCAATATCGTCGTCAAATCCGGGCAGCCTGCCAACAGGTCGTACAACAAGGATGAGCGCACGCTGGCGTGTCGACCCATTCTGGGCGTTAATGATGATGATGTCTTTTATTTGTTCTTGCAGGGACAAAATTTAGCCCATCGCTATACACCCGCTCAGATCGCGTGACAGCACGTGTGCGTTTGTGCTTTCACAGGCCTGGCCCCGCTGCCTCCTCCGCCGGAAAATCCCGTGCTGCTGGGAAACCCTCAAGTGCTTGCCGAGTGCGGCACTGCGCAGTACACAGACCTGCGGATCGAGACAATGGGAACGTTCCAGTTGCAGTTCCGTGCGCTGATCCTCTCTACAATATCAGCAAATAACTCCGTCTCGATTGGCGTCATTCATGGCATCGCCCATCGACTGGAGATCATAATGGAGCCTAGGAGTGCTCAGATTCGCCTTCCCTTCCGCATTCCTCCGTCGCTGCAGATTTTAGACGCAGCCAACAACGTGGTTGAGACGGGCGCTGACAGCGAGCTCATCATGGTTGCATTCGTCAGGTCCTCAAACCAGCTACCCAACCAGCCGGAAGTACAGACATACCCTACGAACGAGACCCGTAAGGTAGCATACCGCGGCCGGGTCAAGATGTCTAACATTTTGCTGGACAGTGAAGCAACAGACATCGTTCTCAATTTTCAGGCCGAGCGACCCGGTGGTCACTACTCTCAAAGCGGTATCATAGGAACTACGTCAGCCCCCTTTGTGGCCACAGACGTTCCGTCGGCGCTCAAGATCATGGTCAACATGTCATCCGTGACTGGGGCCAAAGAGCCTTTCAAAGTGCAACCGGTGGTGAGCCTCGAGTCTATCAACGGCACAGTCTTCACTTTCGTGCCACCTGGCAGGTCCATAGTGGTAGTGGCATCGCTAGACATAACGGAAGCGGTCTCAGAAGAGAGCCTCACGGGCGCTCGACTGCTAGGAGAGAAAGCCGTTGAGGCGGAGTTGGGCATTGCGACATTTACCAACTTGCAAGTCGACGTCATGGCAGTTGGCTACAAAGTCAAATTCGCCGTCAGATCTGAGGAGAGCTACATCGCAGCCGTGAGAGACGTGACGTCGGCGCGCTTTCAGGTGTCTGTCGGCAGCCCCTCTAGATTACGTGTTCTTCGTCAGCCCGGAGGAGTCTCTCCTGGCCTACCCATATCAGTGGCACCAATCGTGTCGATAGACGATCTCGGGGGCAACTCTGTCCCAAACACTTTCAAGATGTCAGCAGAGCTGGTGCAGAACGGCAATGTCTCGATGCAGCACACGGTCCGCGCTGGAGCCCAAGCGCTAGCGGCAGCAGGCATTGCCACATTCAACAACCTCACTCTCACGCTCTCCGGCGAGTCCTTCCTCCTGCGCTTCCGACTCCTCCGGGGTGATGGCTCGCCGTGGCCTGGCGTTGAGCCGATCCTTTCCTATCCAGTGTTCAGGGTTTTGCCGGGCGCTCCGTTTGCGCTAAATGTGGACCAACAGCCCTCTGGAGCCGTCACGTGGGGAGATCTTGCACTGCCGCCCCTCGTGTCAGTGCATGATCGCGGAGGGAATCAGGTGCCGGAAGGGCCCCACCACATTTTTGCTGCGCTTCTCCTGCCAGCTTCGGTAGCAACGAATGATAGAGCCCGCTTCAACATCTCAAGACCCAATCCGTCACCACCTCTCGACTCTCCTTCATCTAGTACAGCCTCAAGCCAACCACAGCCTGTGTGGAACATGTGGATAGACACCACCAACACATCGGTACTTGCGGGAGCAAACGGGCAAGCATCCTTTCACGGGCTGCGCATCTTCGGTGCCCGCGCAACTCGCGGCCTTGTTATCCGCTTCCGTCATTGCTGGAAGAATACTGGCAGCCTGTGCTCCACCCATCTCTCTGTTGACTCAACTCCCTTTGATCTGGCTGCACTGCCCGAGAGCCTGCTGCTCGAACCTCCTGCAAGTCTGCCGCATTCTTTACTGGTCATCACCCCGGATCAGTGGCCTGAACATGCGGTTTTGTCGTCGATGACCGTATCCCTTGTCGACAGCAATGGAATTCTAGTCCAAAGACCTCTCGTACTGCCGAAATCCCAAGTCTCGACGCCCAAGGGCTCTGAGCTCGAAACGCAGTGGGCCAACATTACAGTGTCACTGTGTTTCTTGACGGATAGTGCCGCTCAGGAATTCTATTGCAGGGGAGAGGCATTTGATACCCTCTTGTTTGATGGCGGCACGGGCAAAGACGGGGCGATAGAGCAAGCGTGTGCCATGGGCCCAGATATTTTTGTGCCCCGGATGCTTGGCATGGCATCTGAGGCCGTTGTTGCAGGACGAGCAACGTTGAGGGGAATGAAGGTGCTGACAGCAGGAACATACAAGTTTCGCTTTCGAGCCGTGGCTCCGTCCTTGTCCGCAATTCCCCACACAGACTCACAGCCTTTCAAGGTGCTGGCTGGACGTGTGGCCAAGCTTGTTGAGGTCAGAGCAGTCTCTGGACTGAGACCTGGACACGCCGCGCAAGTGCAACCTGTTATCGCCGTCACAGACACCGCTGAGAACCACGTCCCTGACGCATGCGACGAGGAAGGCCGAGACAGCATAGTCGTGCATCTCATGGTTCCAGAGCGAGCATCATGGGATGTGGGCGTATGGGCGCAGCAGTGGAAGGTGCAGAAGCTCTCGCTGTCGGCCTCTCTGCGGTATTGCCTTGCAGAATTCGTTGCCATACAAGTAGATCAAGCTGGAACGGGCTTGCGCTTGAACTACTCGTTTGCGCCTTACAGTAAACCAGGGAAGGCAGAATCCGCCGCCTTTATCCCGCCCACCGAGCAAGAACTAGCCGACACGGCAGCTGCGGCAGCGAAACTTGCGGCGGTTGCTCATTTATGGACAGTCTCTAAGGCCTTGACTGTTGAACTTGGGCCTCTTTTCGTCGTGCGAGAGAAGCAAAGCCCAGAGGGATGCTTGGCTGGTGTCGAATGCGATATACAGCCTGTCGTTGTTCTCCTTGATGCCGGCTCAAATCAGATCACTGGTCTCGTAGGCAGGACTGTAGTCGCAAACGCCGTCACCGCTTCTGGTTTATCACTGAGTCAGTCATTTCGTGCGATTGTGGGTGCCAGCGGGCGGGCAAGTTTTACTGACGTTTCCGTCGCCAGCTCACACTCGAGCCTCCGCTTCAATTATACACTGGAAGGTTTCCCGGAACTCGGCTTTCTGGGACAGACAATACAGGTTTCTGGGCCCGCTGCAGCTATAAAGCTCGTCGTTGAGCCCTCTCGCGCTTCGCCGGGGCTAGTGCTTGCCCAGCAGCCGCAGTTATCACTTGTTGACAGGAACGGAATTAAAGTCACCAGCCACACGCAATCTGCGTTTCTGCCGGTGCCCTTGCAGACTGGGAGTGGAAGCGGATCGTCGGATGTGGTGGCAATTGAGGTGGTTGCATACACTACGAGGGCGATAGGAGAGACCCAGGTACGTCAGCTACCGCTCGCTGGCAAAAGCGTCCTCGTGCTGGAGCGAGGCGACGCGCAGTTTACGGACATAGACCTCAGCTTCGTGGGGACGTGCCTGCAAATGCACTTCTCCGTCCAACGTTTCGCCTCAGCCAAAGCTGCTCGAGAGTACGCTGACAGCCGCCTGCCCCTAGATGCCTCTTCTTTTTCGACCGTCTTGCGGCGACCCTTCAGCACAACGTCGGGAAAGCTTGAAGTTGTGATTGGAGCGCCTCATCACCTTGTTCCCCACACACAACCAGCCATGGCAAAAGCTGGAGCGATTTTTGCTGTGCAGCCGCGCATTGCAGTGCATGATGCGGGAGAAAATCTCGTGGAGCTTGACGCTGGATCTCCAGTAACGGCGCTGCTAACCAACGGCGCCACTTCTCTCCTGCAAGGCGGTGCTGGGAAGGTTGTGGCAAGCAAGGGGGGCATCATCAGCTACACGAATTTGCGGCTCGATCTCGCAGGCACTTGTTGGGTTCTTACGTTTAAACGTCCTGGTGTGTTTCCATGCAATACAAAACCACTCGTTGTCTTACCTGGTGCGGCCCATAAGTTGCATCTGGAAAACCAGCCCTCAGGGGCCAGTCCAGGCGCCAGTTTGGTTTCTCAGCCACAGGTCAAGATCATTGATGCATATGAGAATGTGCTGTGGGACACTCCGCTGATGGTGACCGCTATCCTGCTCCTGAATGGTCTCGCCCTACCAGCAGCCTCAGGGAGGCATCCATTCCCACAGCCATATGACGGGGAGTCTCGAGGCAAAGGGCTGGTTGGGACCGTTACCATGCGAATCGACTCCGACACATTGCAGCTTGCAGCGTGCGAGGCAAAACAGTCTTCTTGCCAAGCGCCCAAGGCTCGTGCGATCGTTAGCTTCACCAACCTTCGCATCGATGCACGCGATAGGTTGCGTGGCTACTCGATGCTCTTCTCATGTGACAACGTGCGCTCAGTCACCTCAGCCTTGTTCCACGTTGAAGATGGCGCCGTACGGCGTTTAGTGGTCATAGTGCAGCCAGAGGGATTCCGAGCTGGCTACACCTCAGGACTCGCCTTGAAGATCCAACCATTGGTTGCTGTCCATGATCTTGGTGGCAATATCATAGCGGTGAATGTCACGGTATCTGTGAAGCTGAAGCCCGTCTTGGCAGCGCTTGGTGAAGCCACGCTCATTCTCACGGGAACCCACTGTCTATTCACAACGTCATTGCTAGCAGGCACTCACGAGCTCGATTCTGCAGCCGGAACCGAGGTCATTCGAGCTTCAGACGGCGGCACGGGGCTTGCTGAATACACAGACCTTGGACTCAAGGCCTTTACTTCATCGACAGCGTCAGGGCTGATTCTCGAGTTTGTAGCCTCATGTAACCCCAGCGCAGCATGTCCTTACTTGAGCGTGAGGTCTCGGGAGTTCACATCAGGCGGAGCGCCTACTGCGGTTGCCCACCTTACGTCGCCTTTTGCACCTTCGGTCGCAGGCAGCATCCTTTCTGTGCAGCCGAGGGTGCTGGTCCAAGACATGTCGCGAGTTACCGTTGAAAACTGGGACGGTGAAGGCTCGCAGTACGCTGAAGCCAGCGTCAGCCTGTCTCCTGACCGTGGGGCGGACGGTAGAAAGGTAACTTTGTTCGGCAACACCACAGCAGTTTATCGCCTCGGAGTGGCTCAGTGGACGGACTTGCGCATCGATGTAGCAAATCAACCCCCGGAAGACACCGTCTCTCCTTCGCTCACCGTCTCTCCTTCGCTTGGCTACTTCCTTACCTTCCGGCTCCGCGGGTTAGAATGGACCGAGGGAGGCCTGGTAGTGTCCCATGCTGAACCTCACCACTACCTCATTTGGGTGCAGCCCGGCTCTGGACTTGGGGGCGGACCATTGTCGTCGTTGCCTGTTGATCCCAGCGCTCTTTACCAGGGAGCCGGTCCTGTCGTTGTTGTTGTCGACCGCTTCGGGAATCGCGCCGACTCCATCACTGGAGGCGTCATTAAGGCTACGTTGGTCAACATCTCAGCTGTCCCGCTGTGGCAGTACCCGGGCCCTTTGGATGTGGTGGGCACAACGGAAATCGCACTACGCAGGGGCCTTGCCAACTTTTCCCAGAGTGGACTAGGATCCAAGGTGGCCGCGTCTAACTTACGATTTAATTTCTCGGGCCATGGTGTGGAGGCGGTACCGGGGGTCTCAGTGGGCTGGAGCTTTACGGCTTCAGCCCAGTCTCTGCCTTCTGAGGCTTCAGCCCCAAGCCTGGCCTGGCGCACGGAAGCCAGGTGGGTTTTGTCGCAGCCTTTCGTAGTGAATCATGGGAAGGTAGTTCGGCTGACTGCATTTCGAGAGCCTGACGTGTTTGTGGCGAGCAATCGATTGAACACTCAGCCCATCATTCATTTACTTGACGCCGGTTCAAATGCTGTGAAAGGGGCCTCCTGGCAGACTGTCACTGTCGGACTCTTATCCGCAGATGGCTCGCTCGCAGCGCTTGGGTCGACCGTGGCATCGCAAGGAATCGCTGCTTTCGGAAATATTGGAATGACGTCACTGCCTGTTGCCGCAGCGCGTCTTCAGTATTCATGCGACCCCTGCGAACCAGGGGATGCAGCCATCACAACTCGCTCAGCGCTGTTTGACGTAGCGGAATTCAGCGGAGCAAAACGGATCAGCATTGCCACAGACGTACCCTCGGCTCTGTATGGCGGCTCCTTGTTTTATCAGCAGCCAGTCATCAACATAGTGGATTCGCAAGGACGTCTGGTCACAGCTGACAGCAGCACCGTCGTTCGAGCCACGGTAATGACACAGAAACCCCCAAAGGTGCTGTGGGATCTCCCGAGTGACGTTCTGCTGGGCACTACTGAGATAACGGCCAAGCGCGGGATAGCGACGTTCACCGATCTGCGCATCACCTTGTGCAACGACCAAGGAAGCCGATCTTGCAGCAACTACGCCAATGCCCACATCCGCTTTGCGACCAAATCGCTTAGCCCAACTTGTGCTCAATTCCCAGAGCGATACCCTCCCGTTTCACCTCCATGTTCGCCTGCTGACTCGGCAGCCCTGACCGTGCGTGTAGGTGTAGCAGCAGCGCTCAAGATGTTGCAGCAGCCGGGCGGAGCCTCTCCTGGCATAGCATTCCGCGTTCCGCCCATTGTCGTTGTCGTAGACGCGGGGGGAAACATCCTTGACAACCAGCCGCCCTCTCTTCAGGGTCTTCAAGTCGAGGCAAGACTGTTGCAGACCGCCGGCGGAAATTTTCTGTCGTCTGAAAAGCTCGTCGGGCGTCGCATCGCAAATGCTGCAGCAATTGCATCATCTTCAGTGCCCGATTTCCGGTTTCTTTTTACGGATTTGGGTGTTCGCGCGGCCTCGAGCTTCCGGCTTTTCTTCAACGCGACGTTGACAACGTCTGCCTCAAATCCTTCTCTCACTGCGGTGGCATCCGACATATTTTCTATTGGCGTTGGAGAGGCAAAGTCCCTCGTTGTTCATACCCAGCCTGGAAGCAGCTCCGGAGGTATTGGGCTGTCTCAGCAGCCGTTGATCCACGTTGTCGATGCAGGCGGCAACAGAGTATCCGAAACCCTTGATTGGATGAGCGTGACAGCGTCGACATTAGCTGGAGGCAACGAAAAAGCCCCCGACATTTATTGGGGCAGCGAGGTGAAAATAGTGGCTGGGTCAGCGCAGTACAGTGCATTGGCAGTGGCCCAGCAGGCAGCATGTGTCGAATTAGTCTTCAAGTCCTGCGTGCCTGGCAATGTGTTTGACTGTCCCTATCTGTCGCCGCCCTCATTGCCCATCACAATCCTGATCGGGCAAGCTGTCCAAATCCATGTCATTACGCAACCTGGTCCTGTGCAGCAAGCTGGCGTGCCTCTGTCAAATCAGCCTGAGGTGTACATACAAGACCGTGGGGGCAACATAGTGCCGAATGCTCAAGAGACTATCCGTGCAAGTGTCGAGTGCCGCACATCAATTGCTAATACTGCAACCTCGACCTCTATTTCTCCGATGTGCACCTTTCTTGCAGACCACGTAGACAGCACGGGAACCGTCTTATCACGGAGCCTATATCCCGCTCCTTCCCAGCCTGTCCTGCCTGCGATTCTTGGCCTCACCACCGGCGTCTCCCAAGGCGGCCATCTGCGCTTCACAGACCTCACATTGGCCAGGAGCGGGGGTCCTTATCGCCTTCGGTTTGCACGGGTAGCCGGCTTTTTGGACGAGGGAGTCTCTGCAACGTTCAGCGTTGCCAGCGGCAGAGCTTGTCGTCTTTTCATCAAGCAGCAGCCTGGAATATCGGCGACCACGGGTTGGATCTTGCAGCCGCAGCCTATAGTCATGTTGCTCGACGTTGGGGGCAATCTTGTTACCGACGATGCTGAGGCTCGTTCCGTGCACGTACTTCTTCTGCAGCATGGCTACCCTGTCTTTGATACGAAGTGTCAGCCGCAGCAGCAGGCAAGGTGCAGCCCCGCCCCTCATTCGCCAGGCCCAGCGCTCGTGAGCAAAAAGGGCTTGGCTTCCTTCACAAGTTTGCGCGTTAATCTGGCAGGCCAAGGCTACACGCTTGTCTTTTGCGACGGTCCATGTCCCAGCCGCAAAACAATTTATGCGACTCCCTCTGCTAGATCTATTTCCTCCTCTCTTGCCTCGTCCACTGCTGCCGCACCGGCTGTCGGAAGCGAGGCCAAGACAAATTCTGTTCCTGCATCTCCCAGGCTGACATGGATTGAGTCATGGCCTCCAATGTCAGTCAAGGTAGGGGCGCCGTATAAGGTCGTGCTCTGGAGAAATCTTGGGGGCTGCGTGGCCCAGCTACCGTGTAAAGAGCAGCCTGTCGTGGTGATCCAGGATCGAGGCAGCAACACGATCCATGATCTTCCGGAGACAAAAGTGGCCGCAACCCTATTCGAGGCAGATGACACAGTCAGCACTGAATACAGACTCACAGGCTTTGGCTCCTCTGCTTCTGTTACTAATCAGCCCCCCGAAAGTACCTGGGACTTAGTTGTTACTACCAAGTTCGGCCGCGCCGACTTCAGCGAAGTGGTTGTTAATAAGGCAACTCCCAGGGGCAAGACGCTCTCCATCGCGTTTGCAGCTTCTGTCTACAACGTGGCCCTTCAAACAGGGCTACAGGTTTCTGAGCTGCCCTCTCAGCTGCTCTGGCAACAGGAACCGCCAACAACGTCAGCAGCCGGCATTACATGGGCGCCCTCGGCCCAGCCTGTCATTACTATCGGGGACACCAACGGCGTACGTGTCGAGGCGGATTCGTCAACACAAGTAACAGCGCAGGTAGTTGCACCCGCCAACACTCTTGCCGCTGGTCATATTGAAGGCAAAGGGCCACGCAAGGCATCGGACGTCATCCTTGGGAACACTGTCAGCAAATGCTGCCGCGGCCGCTGCGTGTTCACTGATTTGTCGATTGCGCTTGCTGGGTCTGGGTATCAGCTTCGCATCTCGACAGATTTCTCACTCTTGCATCCTTCACTGCCGGCGTCTGCAGCCATGAAGCAGTTATCATTGACATCAAAAGTCATTGTTTTGACCGGATGCTACGGGCCAATCACGTGCAACAAGCGTGGTGTGTGCGCGCACCACGCACAGGGAAGTCCCAGACCCCCGGCAAATCGAAGAGATGAAAGACGGCAAGTTTCAATGGACGTTGTGGATGTGCCGCATGATGAGACAGGCGGCGAATGCCACTGCGAGCGAGGTTACTTCGGTCTGGTATGCCAGAAGTCTGCTTCTGTCAAGGCATCTCAGACAGTGTCCATCACTGCAGCCCTTAATAGCAACTCGGTCCAGGTGTCCTTAGGCGGAGGCGAGGGCTTGAAAATACCTCCAGGATCCATTCCAGCGCACATGCTCCCGCTCGATGTGTCTGCAGATCTTATTGACGAGCTCTCGCTGCCGCCTGATATGCTGCCTTCGTCGACCGACATGTTTGCGCCCGCGGGGTCGTTTGCGGTCCCTCTCTCTCTCTCTCTCTCTCTTTCTCTCTCTCTCTCTCTCTCTCTCTCTCTCTGCGTGTTTGTCGGATTATTTGTGGACGGAGCAGGGCGCAGAGAGATGTGTTTGTGTGTGTGTGTATGTGTGTGTATAAATATGTGTATGAATGTATGTGTGTGTGTGTGTGTGTGTAGGATTTCCGGCCTGATGGATTGCAGCTGGCTTCGCCCATCGACGTGGCCCTCGGCTATCACACACCACAAAGTGGCTCGAAGCGCCTCTTCGTCTTCACCTACAACACGACAGAGCGGGTTTGGCAGCGATTGACAGCACATGCAAGCGTTGTGGACGAAAACTTGCGGCTGGTTAGGACTAAGCTTGAGCACTTTTCCCTCTATGGAGTCATGCTAGAGGAGATGGGATTCACACCGGCGCCGACTCCAACCCCCCCGCTGCCTCCGCCGCCCCCACCGCCGGCCAGCATTGTGCTTCCTATAGTGTATACACTGGGAGGGCTGGTGTTTGGGGTGTTAGTGACTGGAGGTGCAGTCTGGCAAGTAATGCGATTTCGGGAGCGGCATCGTTTGCGTGTTGTAGCCTTCGAGGAGGCGGAGAAACAGCATCACGAGCCTCTGAGGTCAGAGGCTCGTGATGCCATGCAAAATCCTTGCGCGCGCACGACATCATGTCGAATCTTTGAGCGCCCTCACCTTGGCGCCGCATCTCTAACTCTTGGAGCAAGAATGTTGTATCCTGGGCCTGCAAGTCACGCTGATTGTGATTCCAATTCTGTGTATTGGTCCAGGCGAGAGATAGCTGCGGAGGAAGATTTCGACCGCCCTTGGTGGGATGCAATGAAAGAGGACCTCGTCCAAGAGGACCCCATCGCAGAAGAAAAGCGTCGGCGTAAGGAAGATAAACAACTCAGGTGCTTTGCTATGATCAATCCTGTCAGGGCCGTGCCCTAATAGAAAACGCGTGCGCATGCCTCTAGTGCATGCATACACACCAATCCGCAAGTAGACTGACGCTTTCCGGCTTTTGTCCAGACGAGCAGCACGTCTGAAAGAACGCGGCGTGTCGGAGGAGGATGCGGCAGCAGATGAGGAGGAGTCACCAGGGCTCCGAAAAGAGCGAAGACGGCTCAAGAAAGAAAAGAAGGCCGCTGCTGCGCAACGGTTCGTGGGCGTCAAAAGAATCAGCCTCTAGCTGATCCAACACATGTCAACGTGCGTACATACTAATACATACGTGAGTCACGCGTGCTTTGGCTCACGTTGTTTTACACGCTTTTCAAGCAGAAGAGAGGAGATCTTGAAGGCCAAGAAACAAGCTTGGGCTTCTGGCGACGAGGAGACTCGCCGTGACGACGAAAATGCGGTATATCTGTAATCCTTCCTATCCTCCAGCACTTGTGAGACTCGTGCCGTTGTGCATGTTTCCACTCGCAAAAAGGAGTGACAGCGCACGAGCAGTGACGACAAGGAGAGAGAGACGTGACAAGAGAGAGAGAGATAGAGAGAGAGAGAAGTTCATTGACACAATAGATGACTGAAGGTCGGTAAGTACAACGCCTCTTCCAGGAGGCATTGACAGCGCGCGAGCAATGACGACAATGAGGCATTGACAAGTGCATGTCATGTGGACACAGGGTGCCACTCCGCCACCGGCAGGACCTCGCATTATTGCTCGTACGCTGCTAACGCAATCTCGGGATCTCGCCGCTGAAACGGTACTCCGTGACCTTGGTTGGGGCGTCTCATCTCCGAGAAGATCCTGACATTCTGCATCTGTCCGTGTCCAACGCATCTGCAAATGCTTCTGCGCATGCTCAGTGGGGTCGTTCTGAAGCCCGAAGTTTTCATGTGGAACATCTGTGCGAAATTAAAAAGTAAAATCTCGGTGGGCGGAAACTAAGCTGACCCCGCATGGGCGGGTCCTCTTAAATTTCGCCCAGAATTTCTTTCTCGGTTTTCATGTGTGACTTTTGGGCGAAACCAGACTCATGAAGACCGAATGGATATTGGTTCCTTGTATGGACCTTTCGGGAGATTAGTACAAGGTCCTGCCCGATCAAGTTGATTCGTGATCGGATGCGACTGATAGTGTATGACGAATGTATACAGTGAAAGTACTCTGTAAAGGAATAATGCTTGTTCATTTCGAAAGAATACCACCCGCTTCCTCTTCTCTCTCCTTGCCTTAGTCTGACCTTGAGCGCATGCTCTCGCTATCCTACATCTACTCCTGGTTCTCCCTTGTGAATCAACGAGACAAAAAACAACATCATCTGGTGGATGTTGTTTTTTGTCTCGTCATGGTGAAATAAACATTTCCCCATCCAGTAACCGATGCCGGCGTTTCGCGGTCGCGCCGAACGTCCACCTCATTCATCGCTTTTTTGCCTTCCTCCTCCTCCTCCTCCTCCTCCTAAAGTTTTTGAGGCTTTGACTTGAGGCTAGAGCTCAACTTGGCGAGGAGGTTGGACGCCCAAGGAAGTTCGTCCGAGGGATCAACGATTTGCCGCTTACCATCACCAGTGGGTTCCTCCTCGCATTCCTCTTCAAGCGAACCGTCACCTGAGGTTTGCCGATTTAGCGACGTACACAAATTAGCGACGTACAGGCAAAAGTAAGCCAAATGTGCAACTGTGCTCATAGACAGACCATCAGGCACTATCACGATCCCATACACACGATCCTATAAACACTCGCCCCCAGCGCACACGCGTGCATTCTACGCACCATCTTCACCGCCGCACCCAGCCTTGTGAACATTAACGTGTTCGAAGAGCGGCGATGAGGAGCGACCGTGTTCGTCTTTGTAGAGATTCCTGTTCGCAATTTCCTGCAGATGCTCTTCCGCCTGGACCTTTGCCTTGAGCAGCAGAGAATTGGCGAGCTTGGCTTTATACTGATTCGCCCGGGCCTGCTCCTCAGCGGCAATTTCTTTTGCGACCTCGGCCCTTCTCACAGCATCTTCCTTTTGTTGTTCCTGGTATTGCTCAAGCGCCTCCTGTTGTCGCTCCTCCTGTATGTGTGTGTCGGTGTGTATGCGTAACGAGGTTAGGGTACACGTTGAATCAGGAAAGGCAGAGGCGAGATGTCTGCGATCTCGCCCCGCACTAGCTGACCCACTAGAACAGCAGACATTGGTATGGGTCATGGACAGGAACGACAGCTTGCCGTGAGTTCCCTGAGGTGTTTGGCCGATTCCTCCTCCTCCTTCTTCTTGGCTTCCTTTGCCGCAATGCGCTTCAGTGCTTCCTCCAGCAGCTCCCTTCGCTCTTCAGCCACCTCCTGCGCCTCCTCCTTCTTCGTCGGCTCCTCCCGTCCCTTGGCGGCATCCTTGTACAGCTTTTGTTGGGCGTCTCCTCTTGTCTTGGCGTCGTCCACATCCTTCAAGATCTTGTTGGCCCGATTGCTCTTCTTCCACTCGGTCGTCCACTCCTTGTACAGCTTTTGCTGGACGGCTTCTTTGGTCTTGGCGTCGTCGACATCTTTTTTGATGACCAGATCACCAGATGCGCCTGGCACCATCTGCGTTTCTGAAGTGCTGGTGGTCGCCTCAAGCTGTGTGACCAGATAGGCCACGTTGAGTTTCGCGGCTTCTGCCTGTTTGTAGGGGTCCAAGGCCTTGGCGAGCAAGGTAAGCTTGCTCTGCAACTGTTTACAAAAAACACTTCTTACAATAGGGACGCTGTCGATGCTTTTGACCGCCTGCCCCTCTGCACCTTGCAGAGAACTTCTAAATGCCTGCAGAGACGCTAGTGCAGATTTGACTGCCGGATCCTTTAGCACTATCGCCGGCAGGACAAGAACCGAAGATTGCACAGCCTGCACCTGCTGCAGCAAGTCCTCGAAGGTGTATCCAGCGGTCTCACCTGCTCCTGCCTTGACTGCCTCCCCAGGAGCGCCGGGCTCACCCTTTTTGTTGCTACGACCCTGGCCTGCGTCACGGCCACGCAATGACGTTTGGTCCCCACTGTTGTCTCGTCCCCGCGAGCTCTCTCCTGGCGGCCGTGCAGATGCACCTCCAGACAAGGGTGCTATCGGCTTCTTTTGCGACGGGGCACCAGATGTGTGTGGCGCCTTCTGCGTTCCTGAAGTGCTGGCGGCCGCCTGCCCGGAGGCTCCTGGCTCACCCTTTTTGTTGCTCTCGCTGGTGCTGCCTTGAGACGGGCCGTGTCCAGCGTCCACTAGGCTACCGCCCTTGCCGCCTCCAGCCTCGTACATGGATTCCGTGTACGTGGAAATTGCTGAGGTCATTGCGTCCTAAGGGTGGCAGGGCATTCAGCGAGGGACTGTCAGGGATAATCGCATACACGATGAAGGGACAGAAGGATCAGAACATCGAGAGGATGCACGGAGGACGACAGACAGGCGGAGGACGACAGACAAGTCAGACAGGCGGAGGAAAGGGCGGACGCAAACCCGAGCGGATTTGAAGGGTCCCACTGTCATCTTCACTTTGTCAGCCGCGATCTGGTACTCTTCCTTTGTAAGTTCCAAGATAAAGGCCATGGAAAAATGGCAGGCGTCCTCTCCGGTGGATCCCGCTGGGGAGGTTGAGCCCATCGGGCATGGGGTGCACTGAGCAGAAGGTGTTTTCATCAGTCGTTCGAAAACAAAAAACGTCACGCCTTTGCTCGGCTGCTTGCATTGTCAAGCGCGCGTGTCAAGCAGTCTAGCATAAGCCCAAGATAATCGGACAAGGCCAATCACGATCGTCATACCTTGCTGCTGCTTCCCGTCGAATAGGTGTTTTTGGGACACTGGATGCAGGTGCTGAGGTCGTCTGCGCCAATGGCTGTAGACGCCGTGCCTGCCGCGCATCCTGCACGCGTGCGTGCGCGAGCATGCACATAAAAACAACAGACGGGAGTTTGCAGTCAAGCACAGTTGCACCTTGACTGCAAACAAGCACAGGCCAAGAGGGGGGAAAAGGTGTGGGGTCAGGACGTGTCAGCACAGGCAGAGCACGGGGTACCGATGCAAGCCGATTCGTCTGTGGCACCACTGATGCTCGAAAACTTGCCAGCCTCGCACTTTATGCACACGTCCGCAGACGTCGCACCGCCCTGATTCTCAGCATGGTACGTGCCGACCGGACAATCGAGACACACGCCTTCGTTGTATGCGCCAATGACGCCGGAATACTTGCCAGCAGGACACTCGAGACAGGCGCTCTCGTCGGAAGCCGCCGTGGATGCAGAATATTTACCCGCGCCGCAGTCAGTGCAGTCGGTGGAACCCCTAGTTGTCTTGTACTTCCCCGCGAGGCAGGCAGTGCACGCGGCACCAACTCCCGTGTATCCAGGCACGCACATACACCCGGTGGCTCCAGAATCTGAAGTCGAGTGCCTGCCGCATTCGATGCACGCCAGCGAGCCTTCTTGGTCGGAATATTTGCCAGCTTCGCAAAGGCCGCACGCCTCCGAACCAGCGTTCGCCTTGTAGGATCCCTCAGCACACGCTGAGCAAGCATCGCCCGGCCCGGTATGGCCCGCATTGCAAGTGCACATGCTGGAGCCTGCCGACGAATCAGCGTTTGATCCACACCCATCGCAACTTCCGGAACCTGAGGTAGCCGAATAGGTTCCCGCCGTGCAGTCTGCGCATGCTGCAGATCCTGACGCCGCCTTGTACTTGCCCGCCGCACACGCGGAGCATTGTCCACCTGAGCCCGTGAACCCGGCGTTGCAGCTACACTCTGCGCCGCCCGCCGTGGAGTCCGAATGTGCAGGGCAATCTGGCGTGTGGTCACGCACACAAACAGATCAAACATTAGAACAGGTCGACTACGACGCGGAGAGAAAAACATTTCAGTATTCACAATGTGCCAATCTCCACAAAAGATCAATCACCCATCCTCATCTATCCTCCAGTCCCAGATCCCTCCCCGTACACAGCACATACCGTGACAGCCCAGGGACGCCTGCGATGCTGTGTATTTCCCAGCCGCACAGTCAAAGCATGCTGCATCTCCCGCAGACTCTTTATACTTGCCTGCCGCACACGCAGCACAGGACGCGCCGTTTCCGGTGAAGCCTGCATTGCAAATGCACGCGGAGCTGCCGGCGGAGGAGTGAGAATGCTGCGCGCAAGCATCGCAATGACTGGCCGCCGAAGACG
>Ga0315905_10003398_pt1 | contig 16449 bp, 16 predicted proteins | sample LakEriMetagenome_5_FD_203522 | JGI IMG/M metagenome (GOLD analysis project Ga0315905, IMG submission 203522) | Freshwater fungal communities from buoy surface, Lake Erie, Ohio, United States - Buoy 4 MA121 | ecosystem: Environmental > Aquatic > Freshwater > Lake | place: USA: Lake Erie, Ohio... | reverse complement strand
CGATGTAAATGGTGTAAGAGTTGTGTCGATTTTGCCATCGCCATAATTCCAGATATATTCGGGAATCAATGGCCCGTCTACATCTGCCGAGGCAGAACCATCAAAATTCACTGTCAAAGGACTTACACCATCTGTAGGAGTAGTTGTAAAAGCTGCAAAAGGCGGTGTGTTGATGGCAATAAAACTGTCGGGTGTGGCACAGGCATAGCTGCCCGCAAGGCGGATTTCATCCAAAGAACCCTGTCTGATAGCACTTCCCAAGTATAAGGCAACAGCCAGATACTCCATATTGCTTGTGCTGTTCACAAGAATATCCGGACTTGGCTCTGCTCCTGCAATCTGTGTCGGATTAATCCAGGCAGATACGGTGCCACCATTGGCCAAAAATTCAATTTTTACAACTATAAGCGCGGCAGAACCGATTTGTACAATTTTGTTGGAGTTATAGACATTACCATCGATGGAAATTCCCCAAAAACGGTTTGATCCGACATTCGATGCTGTGCCAAAATATCCCATCTGCATGCGTGGATTGGCATTCGTGACCCAGGCAACGCCATTGCCACCCTGCAACATTACATTCACTCTTTCATCGTTAGCTACTTCCTTGCGGATTACTGCGCTGAAATATAAAGTGGTACCAGGCTGTCCCAACTTGCCATTCGACTTTCGATAGGCGCTGAATGGCCCATTTGTGCTCAAGTCCAGTTTTCTACCGGCCGAGAGATAGGCAATGCCGCCCATCATGTGATTGCCTGAACTTAATAAAGAAGGGTAATACATATTTGGCTGAACGGCGGCCATAAAACCCGGAAAACTAATGTTACTGTTTTGAACATTCCAGGGTGATTCCCAACCTATTCCACCATAAGCATCGTGCAGAATGCTGCTATCGGCATAGGGAAATCCCTCATAGGCCAGGTACTGACAAGGCTGGGCCGAAACCTTCAGGCTAAGAATTAAAACAAAGAGAAGGAATTTAAATTTGTATAAAATGCTCATATCCTGAATGTTTATAAATCAAATTATTTGACTTTTCTGCCCAGTATTGAAAAAGCCTTCCAGATAATTTCCCAATCATTGCCGGGCTGATAATCTTTGGCGTAAAAAAGGTTAATACGATGTATCGTTTGCGGACTCTCGGGTTTATAGGGCAGGGCATCGCCTGGATTTAGTACAGCAGGGCGAAGTTTTGGCAGATTTTTTAAATGGATATCGCCCGCATTGTAACCCACCCAAGATTTTTTTCCAATCAACACCAAAAAGGCATTTTTTAAAATTCCACCAAAGGGTTTCCAAAACCAGATTGAAACAGGAAATAGTAACAATAGCATCAGGCTTAGGCTAATATCCAGTACTCTTTTGTTGCGGCGTTGGATGGAAGAGGCAATTTTGAAATTAATATCAATGGTGTAAAGGTCGCCGGCACTGTCTTTTGAATTAGAGCCAATGATGCTACCACTTTGCTCGGGTACAATTTTGTAATTTATATCGGGTCCCAGACTGCTCATCCAATAAATAATTTTCTCGGAACTGATGTCTTTGCCGCAAAAGATGATTTCATTCACAGCATAAATACCAACAATTTCCCTCAATTGATCGACCGAACCCAGGTAGTTGTCATAATCGACATCAGCTTCAGATGGGGAAACAATTCCGACCATATTTACATCGACTCTGGCCGAGTAGAGCAGGTCTAAAACTCTTTTGCTTTCGGTCTGTTCGCCAATGATAATGAGTTTGTTGTTTCGTGGTTCATCAATGATAAAACTTCCTTTGCGGATAAAGGCAAAGATGCTTCGCAGACCCAAAGTGCTTAAAATTGTCCAGAAAGTACCAAAAACAATGAGCATGCGGGAGGCACGCAGATGTGAGGGTAAAAATCCGTAGACTGCTGAAATAACCAAAGAACCGATGACAATACCCGAAATGAGGTGTCGGACACGACCTGTTTTATCATAGCCACCCCGAAGATAAACCGTAAAAAGCCAGATGAAGATATAAAGCGGATAATTAAAATAAAGCAGACTGTCTTTGAAATATAGCGGATCGTGAAAGCGAAGTGCAGCCCAAAGATCTTTGATGAAATACATTCCAACAAATATAATTGAAGCATCGAACAGCGGTTTGTACCAATTTCTTAGGGTATTTGAAAAAAGTGTCAAACCAGCCCTGAACCAGATGGCAGCATTCAGCATCAGAATAAAAAGCCCTGCCTTATTTCCACCAAAATGTTTTCGTGCAAAGATGATCATGGCCTGATAAAAGGTCTTCACATAGTTGAGGCTTCCTTTTTTGGTGCTTTCGCCTTTGTAGTGGATAATGGTAGTGTAGGCAAAATAATAATTTTTATATCCGGCTTTAACCACCCGATAGGAGAGATCGATGTCTTCGCCGTACATAAAGAAAGCCTCATCGAGCATACCGATTTTGTCCAAAACAGACTTGCGCATGAGCATGAAGGCACCCGAAAGCACATCTACCTCATGTGTTTCATTTTCACTTAAATAGCCTAGGTGATATTTGTTGAATCGCTTTGATTTTGGAAAAAGTTTCGACAGACCGAAAGTTTTATAAAAAGCCACTTCGGGAGATGGAAAACCTCTTTTCGATTCGGGCAGAAAATTACCTTTACCGTCGATCATTTTTACGCCCAATCCACCTGCATCTGGATTTGCATCCATGAAGGCCACTGTTTTTTCAAATGTGTCTTCGCGAACTACCGTATCGGGATTCAGCAGCAGTACATATTCGCCTTTAGATAAATGAATTGCCTGATTGTTAGCCTTTGAAAAACCTACATTATCTTTATTGGCAATGACATGAACCTCGGGAAATTTCTCACGAACCATGGCCACCGACTCATCAGCCGAATTGTTGTCAACAACAAAAACCTCTACATCCAGATTGGCAGAGGCTTTTCTCACTGAAAGCAGTGCCTGTTCCAGAAAGTACTTAACGTTGTAATTGACAATAACGACTGACAGTTTCATTAAGCTAATTTATTGCATGGATGGGTTTGTTTCGCAAAAATATACATAAAGCATCAGAATCTTGATTTAGAGGCAATATTTTGTGAAATAGAAAAAAGAACGACACCTTTTGTCAGGGTTCTGCCTTATCTTTGTCTCTTCATAACAAAAATATAATGAGCAGTTTTACAGCAATTGATTTCGAAACGGCACATGGGCATCGCTGGAGCATCTGTCAGGTTGGGCTTGTAAGGGTCGAAAATGGTATCATAATCGATGAGATTGACCTTTTGGTGCAGCCGCCAAATAATTTTTATTGGTGGCGTTTTACACAAATACACGGAATCGATGCGCAGAGAACTGCTAACTCCCCAACATTTGATGAGGTTTGGCCAATAATAGAGCCATTTATAAGTGGACAGACGGTTGTTGCGCACAATGGTCTGAATTTTGATTTTCCCGTTTTGGAACATACCCTCGCTTATTACGATATGTTTACCCCTTATTATGACAAGGTTTGTACCTATAAAATATATCGAAAAGGCCTAGCGAAACTTTGTCAGATGCACGATATTCCGCTCAATCACCACGATGCGCTTAGTGATGCAAAAGCCTGTGCCGAACTTTATTTAATGGCAATCGAAGGCAAGGAATAGATCAGTCTAGTCCCAAAATTATCTTCCTTTTTTCTTCATACTCGAATTTGTCTATTATACCTTTTTCGAGCAAATCGTGCCAGGCAGCAAGTTCGTCGGCCTGTTCTCCAGTTATGGCCTTTGCAGGCATTTCCTTTTTCAAGTCATTCTCTGCAACAAGTCTTTGTCTTTGCAGGCGGAGTTTCTCAATTTTAAGTTTTTCTCGTTCCAGATCCAGCCTTTCTTTTCGCAACAAGTTATCTTCACTGCCATAGTTGAATTTCAAATCAAAATCATCGTCAGACATGCTTAAAAACTGAATGGTATCGACAATTCCAATGAAAAATGGAATAAGCGTAACCCAAAAAATTACGCATAATATGCCCTGAGAGGTTTTTCCAAGGTAAAACTTTTGAAGCCCAAAAACTCCTCCAAAAAAAGCCAATCCTGCTGCGATGAGTCTATTTTTCATTGTCAGAAGAAGTTTATCCTATTGCAAGATTTTTAAAATAATGCCCTGCTTATATTTTTTCCAGGGTTTTTGCCGGAATCCAGCCCACAACGGCATTTTCCAATCGGATTTTGTACCAGTCGCCCATTTCTTCCTGAATTTTTGCTTTTACGCCGGATGAAAGCACAATGATGTCTTCGCCATCTAAGCCTGGAGCAGTTCTTACGCCTACTCTCACTGCTGTTACAATGGCTAAATTCTTGTCGAACTGTTCCCTTGCAGCACTGCGGGCAAAGCCCAAGGGAAATATAGCTAAAGTAATAAAAATGATCCCTAGGCGAAGCCCCATAAAGGACAGTTTATCATTCAGTTTTAAATACCAGACAAGAAAAGCTGCAGCTGAAGCGAACAGCAGCAGAAAAAATATCATTGACCAAGCTAAAGAGCTCATCATCATGGACAAAGTAAAAAGTCCCGAAAAAAGCCAAAAACCTGAGTTTCGCTTAATTTTGGTATCGATGTACTGCTCGGCAGCTTTTAAATTATTACGCGCAGCACTGTAAGTTGGCCTTATTCTGAGTGCTCTTTCGAAGTTTAGAATTGCTCTTCCAACATCGGCGCTATTGTAGTAGGCAAGTCCAAGGTTATTATAAGCCTCGGCCGATTTTAATTCAGTGCTGAGCGATTGCTCGAAAAATTTAACCGAGAGGTTGTAATCCTTATTTTGGTAAGCCTTTAGTCCTTTTTCAAAATTAACCTTATAATCGGCATCTTGGGCAGATAATTTCCAAGACGGCAAAGTCAACAGGCAGATAAGCAGAATATAAAACTTCATTTTACCGGGCTTTAGGAAAAGGTTTTGGAGAAAATGATAAATAGCTCATTGCTTTCATCGAATACGAGTTGCATAGCCTGCTTATTATCCTGGCCGGCAAAAACCGATAGCTCACAAATTTTTAAAATACGTGTCAGCGAACGGATTTTATCTTCATCTAATAATCCTTCCAGTTTTTCTGCCAACAATTCTTTGCTGATTTCAGACTTTGGAATCTTCAGTTTTTTACCCAGGAAATTTTTAAAAGCTTCAGAAATGGCTTGATAAAAAGCTGGCGCATCGCCCGCGGAAAGAAATGATTGGGCATTTTTCATATGCTCATTTAAATCCCTGTGAGCTTTTGTCAGGGCATTATGTTTAATCATCGCCTCATAACTTTTCTGCAGGTAAAGTTTACTTGAAGCCAAAGCTATAAAAAGCAGTATGGGTAAAAATGCCAAAATCCAAAATAATATAGATCCAAAAAATGGACTGCCCGGCCTTTTCCAATATGCTTTCTCCGCAATAGGTCCAAAACTTAGTTTTGTATTTTTCGAATCAAGGTCACGGTCAGCAATGGATGCATCCTTTCCTAATATCTTTTTTCCTTGAATTACCCTAACAGGAATAACCGTATCAACAGTTACAAAACGTCTTAGGTCGGTGTCAAAATAAGTTAAGGTTGGTCTCAGTTCAAAGTCGCCTATCGATTTTGGTTCAAGCGTATAAACAAAGTCTTTGATACCCGATTTTCCTTCTGGTCCTTCCTCAATATTTTCTTCGATTTTTGGAGGGTAAAGGTTAAATGGTTTTTCCCCTTTTTTGCCAAAGCGTAGCGGAACTTCAGTAATTTTTTTCAATTCGCCAACCCCGCTTACCGAAACAATGACTTTTAAAAAATCATCCGAATTGATACCTGTTTTGTCAACGCTACAAAATAGGTTGTATTTTCCTACAGCACCACTAAAAGTAGCAGGTTGATTTTTAAATTCTTTTACCTCAATACTAAGCGGATTACTGAATAGTGAATAATTTGCAGGTCTGCCAAATGGGCTTGAACCATAAGCTTCAATAAATTCAATCTTAGCCGGATTTATATCGATTGTACCCGGAGAGCCAGCTGTAAAAGTAAACCTGTAAATTGTTTTGCTGGCATATTGCCTGCCATTTATTACATCTACCGATGTTGCCTGATCGCTAAAATTTGTAGGAAAGAGATCAACCTGTTTCGACTTAGGTTCAAGTGTCATCCCTATCGATGCAAGGTCGAGTTGTGTGTACACTTTCATATCAATCATAACCTGTTCACCAGGAACAGCCTCCTTTGTTGAGGGAACCATTCTGAAAATTACCCTTCCCGATATTCCTTGCGGGAGATTATCTTTTGCGTCAGCAGAATTTTTTCCCGATGCAGCAACTGAGTTGATTTCGATAGATTTAGTACTAAAAGTTTTACCTTTTGTTGTGACAACCTTTGCCGGGCCCAAACTGTATTTGCCGGTTTTTTTTGGTGCGAGCAGAAAAACATAAGATTCGGTGTAACTTGCTTTCCCATTTACATTCATGTAACGGGACTCATTCATCGGGCCTTGCATTACACTAAATCCATCTTTGTCAAAATTAGGAAAACTGATATTGCGCACATCGGCATTTTCCAGAACAAAAGAAACCTTGAAAGGATTGCCTACCACTACATCCTTTGCATTACAATCAGCCCTGAATGCCACAGTTTGGGCATAAAAGCTAATGGAAGAACAAATAAACAGTAATAAAAGCAAATATCGCATCTTTAAACTAAGGTTTGGGCAAGGTTGGCATCAGAGTCTGTAGGTTCTTTCTGCCGGTTTTTGTTTCGGTTGAACAGGGGGCATTTTGAATTGGAAAAAGTCGTCAAAATTTTTGAATAACTCCTTATTATCGGGCCCAGATTGTCTTGGAAAGTTGAAAATATCATTAGGATTGTTGAAAAATCCGTCCGGATTATTAAAAAGCTCTCTATGTCTTTTCATCATTTCCTCCTGTTGCTGTTGCATTCTGCCAAAGATGTCATCGTTGAATCCCATCGAGGGCATATCAAAAGGATTTGCGAAATTGTCCTGTTGAGTTCTTTGTATTTCTTCAACAACGACCACCGCAGTCTCTGGAGTTTTATATGAATTGTTATCGATATAAATAGTTTGAGATTCGAGCACAAAATATCCGGTTTCTGTGGCTTTCAACAAATAAGTAAAGGTGGTGGATGAGCTGCTCTTTCCATTGACCATGCTGAACTGACTGCTTTGAAAAGGCCCTTGAAGAATGTCAAAATCACGAAAAGCAATCTTTTCAAAACTTACAGCGCGCGAATTTTCAACACTAATTGTCAGGCTGAAAGGCTCTGCCAGTCCTACACTGTCATATTGAATCTTGGTTGTTATGCTGGGTTCGTTCCCAGTTTGTGCAAGGGAGTTAGCAAAAAAGGCTACAATACTCCACAAACAAATGATGAGTTTTCTCATGGTGCAATCCTTTAAAGTTATACAATTGATGATTAGATGTTAAAATTACCAGTCTTTTTCGGGTTTTCTTCTTTTAGAAGGAGGATTCTTTTTGTTTTCCTGCGTTTTCTTGTCTTCATTATCCATCATATCCATCATCCTGTCTATTTCATCCTTTTGCTTTTCTTCCTCGGGAGGTGGTGGATTTTTATCCTGATTGTTCTGATTGTTATTTTCCTGTGGTGGTGGCGGCTGTATCCGTCTTAAAGATTGAGCCAGATTATATTTTGTATCAATGTCACTTGGGTTAAGTCTCAAAGAGCTTTTGTATGCATCGACAGCTTCTTTGAATTTTTCCTTTTTTACATAGGCATTGCCTAGGTTATGATAGGCCTTAGCTTTGATCTTATCATCCTTTGTGCTTTCTGCTGCAGCGCGGTAATGTTCAATCGCTTTATCATATTCCTTTTTTTCATAACGGGAATTTCCGAGATTGTAAAGTCCTTTTACAGAGGATTTGTTTGTCTGGACAATTTTTTCATACTCAGCAACAGCCTTGTCATAATCCTTATTTTTGTAAAAACTGTTTCCATCAATCAGACCTCTGTGTTCCGATTGTGCCGTTAAAAATATGGGACTAGCAAGTAATGCTCCAAAAATAAGTTTTTTCATACGCTATATTGTCTAGTATTCCTCTTTTTCCAACAAAGCCTCTGCGGCATCTTTGTCAGCAATGTCTGCTTTTGGTTCTTTTCTGTAGCTGATAATAAACTCTGCAACAAGTAGGCCTAAAGCGAGCAAAATAAATAAATAATAATAACTTTCATATTCATCGAAAATTTGGGTATCGAATTCTTCTTTATCCAATCGATCAAAATCCTTTTTTAATCCGGCGATAATTGCATCACCATTATCTATATCAAAAAATTTACCAGACCCGGCCGCTGCAATCTCTTTTAACCATTTTTTATCGGCGATGGAGATAACAGTCTCCCCATTTTTATCACTCAAGTAGCCTGGGCTGCTAGTTCTTTCGAGAGAAACTTTTTTACCCTTTTCAGAGCCGATGCCGATGCAATAAGTCGTTACGCCTAATTTTTTTGCCGCTTTAGCTGCCTTTGTACCAGATTTGTCATGGTCTTCACCGTCGCTCAGTATCACAAGGGCCCTTTGTTTGATCCTTTCATCTTCATCATCGGGTTTTTTACCAGATTTAACTGCCAGGTTAATCACTTCCTCGAAAACTGTGCCCTGTGTTATTTCAAAATCGCCCAATCCTTCATTTAAAAAAAGCATCGGTGCTGAATTGTCGAGCGTAAGTGGCATTTGAAGAAATGCTTCCCCTGCAAAAAAGATGAGACCAATGCGATTTCCCTTCAGCTCTTCAACTAGTGTAAGGGCAAAAAGACGCGCTTTTTCCAGTCTGTCAATTCCATCTGGTGTGACATCTTTGGCCCACATACTTTTTGATATGTCCAGGGCTATATAAATGTCAACGCCCTCTCGCTTTACTTTTCGCGTTACAGTTCCGCTGCGTGGATTGGCAAAGGCAATAACAAGCATAGCAAAGGCGCCCAAAATCAATCCAAATTTGAGTCGGTTTCTTTTTGGAGCAAGATCTGGCACCAATTGTTGCAAGACTGCCCATTTGGCAAATTGCTCCCTCAGTGCACTATTCCGTCTGCTCGCCTCTCTGAACAAAAAGACAAAGAGCGGTACAAGCAAAAGGAGGTAGAGCATGCTGGGATATTCAAAATCCATATTTTAGTCTTGCTTTTTTACTGAACAATGCTGCGGAAAATGGTATTAGCAAAAACAATGTATAGTATAATGGAGAAAAGTGCTAGAAAAACAAACCATTTAAATTCATCTCTATTCCTTCTAAGGGTTGTTTTTTCAATTTTTGTTTTTTCCATTTTATCAATTTCCTTATAAACGTCTTCAAGAGATTCCATATTGGTAGCCCTGTAGTATCTTCCCCCTGTTTTTTTGGCAATCTCCTTGAGTAGATCCTCGTCAATTTCTACATCTACCCATCCAAAAACAAAACCACCATCGGGTCTTCGGGCAATTGGACCTTTAGCTTTTCCCATAGTACCTACGCCAATAGTATATACTTTTACGCCATACTTTTTGGCAGCTTCAGCTGCCTCCATTGGCATAATACTGCCCGAGTTGTTAACACCATCTGTAAGTAGAATACAAACCTTGCTTTTGGCCTCGCTTTTTTGCAGGCGGCGTACGGCGTTGGCCAAGCCCATTCCTAAGGCTGTGCCTTCGGCTATTAGTCCGCACTGAGCATTTGCCAAAAATTGCTTTACAATGGCATGATCCGTAGTGAGTGGACATTGTGTATAGCTCTCGCCACCAAAAAAAACAATGCCTATTCTGTCGTACTTTCTTTTATCGACAAAGACCTGCGCAACCCTTTTGGATGCATCCAAACGGTCTTCTTTAAAGTCTTTGGCCAACATGGAGGTAGAAACATCAAGTGCCAACATGATGTCAATGGCTTCTGCATTTATTTTTTCTTTACGAAGTAGTGACTGAGGACGAGCAAGGGCTATTATAAGAGCAACCAAAGCAATTGTCTGTAAAATAATTTGAATGGGCCTCAGGCGTGTTTTCCAGGTAGTTGAACCTTGAAAACCGCTTGTTGAGGATAGCCTTACTTCTGCATAGTATTTTTTTCTACTGCGTAAATAAAACAGCAGTAGTACCAATGGAAGCAGCAGCAGAAACAAGGGCTGTGCAAATGTTATGTTCTCCAGTACGGTCATTTTTTAGCTTCGTCCTCTTGTTTTTTGTTTTCAAGGGCAGCTTTCTCTGCCTCAATTACCCAATTTACCAATTTCCTGATGTAGTCGGCAGCAAATTTATCGGCTACAGCCAATGGTGATGCTTTTGCAAATTTTACCAAATCGGCTGTCTCCAGCAGTTCTTTCAACTCCATTCTCAAAGATGCTGAGATTTGATTATCATCTAAACTTTCAATAATTTCGGAGCTGATAGACTCAAGCGCTCTTATACCAAATTTCTCATTGAGATAGGTTCTTACAATAATTGAAATCCCCTCATGGTACAGAGCATGTTGACTTTTTTGGGAATATTCCTCCGCCAATAGTTTCTCCAATGATTCCAAAGCTCTTTCTTCAGGACTTAATTGCCCTTTATTTCCAGCATTTTTGCGGTATTTGAAATAGAAATAGACAGCAGCAGCTATGAGTGCAATAAGCAATATGGTATAAATTACATATTGATAATCGATCAGATAATCCCAAAAAGTCTTTTTCTCTTCCAGTATATTTTTAATTGGAGCCAGATAAGTACTGTCACCTGTTATTCCATCAGGAAATTTTACTTTAAAAAGGACCGTTTCAGAAAATACTGTATCTGTGCCATTTCCTGTTGAATATGTAAATGGCAAGGGAGGCAAGACATAGTTTCCTGTATCCCAGAAAACCAGGGTAATGCTTTGTTTGAGTGTTTGTTTTTTATCGTTTCCCTGAACTTTGTCTATGTTCGACACATTTAACACTTCTATTTTTTCGCTTTTCCAAAGTTCTGAACTCTGCGGAAAGTCAATATTCACGTCTTGAACCGTTTCAATACCTAGTACGCCCTTGACCTGATCTCCAATAAGTATCTCATTCCTGTCAAAACTAAGCACAGGTTTAGGAACTGTTTGTGCGAACAAAAACAGAAAATGAAAAATTACAAAATATAAGATAAATCCTATTGGCCGCATTTGTTTGGTTGTTTCAGTTTAAATGGTTGAACGCTCTTTGAAAAAACTCCTGAGTGCATTCACGTATGATTCATGCGTGCCAAGGCTCATGGTATCTGCACCGACTTTTGAGAAAGCATCTTTAAAATACTTTAGATTACTTAAATATTTATTTCGATAGTTTTCTCTTACCGTTTCAGAACCTGTATCTACCCAAATCATTTTGCCGCCTTCAGCATCTACAACTGGTAACAATCCAATATTGGGCATCTCGGTTTCTCTTTCATCGAAAATATGAATGCCAATAATATCATGTCTTGAACTGGCAACTTTCAAAGCAGTATCATAGCCTTTATTCATATAGTCAGATATCAGAAAAGCGGTACAACGCCTTTTTACAAGGTTGTTAAGGTATTTAAGCGACTGCCCAATATCGGTACCCTTACTTTTGGGTTTCAAATAAAGCAAATCTCTGATGATTCGTAAAATATGATTTTGCCCTTTTTTGGGCGCCAGATATCGCTCAATTCGGTCGCTGAAAAAAATGACACCAATCTTATCATTGTTACTGTTAGCAGAAAAAGCCAGGGTTGCAGCCAATTCGGCAATGAATTCATTTTTTGCCTGTGCATTTGCACCAAAGAATGAAGATCCAGAAATGTCGATAAGCAACATGAAAGTCTGTTCACGTTCTTCTTCAAATATTTTCACATGCGGGTCACCAGTCCTTGCAGTTACATTCCAGTCTATGTTCCGAACATCATCGCCGTACTGATAAAGTCTGACTTCGCTGAAAGACATCCCTCTACCCTTGAAATTCGTTTTGAATGAGCCTGAAAATTCCATGCTGGACAGACCCTTAGTCTTCAGCTCAATTTTACGAACTTTGCGGAGAATTTCTTTAATGCTTAGGCTCATTGCTTAGGTCTATGGAACTTTAACAGTATTGAGGATTTTGTCGATGATGTCCTCAGCGCTTATATTTTCAGCTTGTGCCTCGTAGGTAAGACCTATGCGATGGCGAAGTACATCTTTGCAAATTGCTCTGATGTCTTCGGGAATAACGTAGCCCCTGCGCTGTAAATAGGCATAGGCTTTTGCAGCCAGGGCCAAATTGATACTTGCACGAGGAGAACCACCATATGAAATCAGGTCGGCTAGGCCGGGCAGATTATTTTGTTTAGGATCTCTAGTAGCAAATACAATGTCGAGAATATATTTTTCAATTCGCTCATCCATATAAACCTCGCGAACAGTTTTTCTGGCCTGAATAATATCATTGATGGTAGCAACCTTTTTGATATTTTCAAATTCACCACTCATATTTAGTCGGATGATCTGACGTTCTTCCTCCTTGGATGGATAGCTAATTACGGCTTTGAGCATAAAACGGTCGCTCTGTGCCTCGGGTAGGGGATAGGTACCTTCCTGTTCAATAGGATTTTGAGTTGCAAGCACTAGAAAGGGCTCATCGAGTGGATAGGTTTCGTCCCCTATAGTAACCTGTCTTTCCTGCATTGCCTCGAGTAATGCCGATTGTACCTTGGCTGGTGCACGGTTTATCTCATCGGCCAAAATAAAATTGGAAAAAATTGGTCCGCGACGCACCTGAAACTTTCCGCTTGAAGGATTGTAAATCATCGTTCCAACAATATCGGCAGGCAATAAATCGGGCGTAAATTGAATGCGCTGAAACTTTGCTTCAATCGCTTTTGAAAGGGTATTGATAGCAAGCGTCTTGGCAAGACCAGGCATGCCTTCCAAAAGTATATGGCCTTTAGCCAAAAGCCCAATAATCAAGCGTTCCAGCATGTATTTTTGGCCTACAATTACCTTGGAAGTTTCATTCAAAAGTCTTTCCATTACGGCACTTTCTTCATGAATTTTCTGGTTCAATGCCTGTATGTCAGATGAGTGCATATGCTTAATTTTTATTTTAGTATAAGTATATATTTTTCAGTTTGGCAAATTTAAACAAAATTGTATTAGAATCTCTGCTACTTTAACAGTTATTAACTATTGAACAGGCACTTAATATTCAAATTGGTTAAAAATAATATCAAATAAGGCTTCGTTCAAAAAATTTCTCATCCGGATTGCCCTCATTCCATAAATATTAATTTTTTCAGGAAGAAGATCTTTTCCCCAGACATTTTTAAAAACATGAGCAAAAAGTTCGGCACAATAAAAACTGCTACTGTCGGCATCGTTGAATGCCAGGTCGAAAGGCACTTTTTTAGCCAATAATCTTTTCGATTCAAGCACTACAGCTTCACATCTTTCAGTATCTTTAATTCTGACGGCTATCAGGCTGCCATGCTGGCTTTCTTTGAGATAAGATGTTAATGATTCTACAAAAATCCCATTGATTTTGTCATTGGACATACAATGTAAGACATGTGGTTCTGCAAAGCCAGTTTTAAGCAAAAGTCCGCAATGTGTAATGCGTAGTTCTTCATTCAATATATCGGCAATTCTGTCACTGATCCAACCATAACCTTTACGCAATAGGAAATCACCTTCTTTGAGTTTGTTCAATTCAAAGGAATCTAAGCTAGCAGCAGCTGCATTTTTGTTGCTTGAAAATAAAGCAATATTCAGCTTTATAGCTTTTCCAGATGTAGAATCGGAATTTTGGGAATAAACCTCAAAGGGTTTAGTCATGCATAAAACAAGAATAAGCAGGCAGCTAAAGGTAAATTTCATCAGATTTGGCTATTAATTATCTGCCATACCGAAATGCGCATCAACAAGCCATTTGCCATTTTGCTGAACAAGTATGGCTTTCTTTTCTTGTCCCGAGTCAGTGCAACAGAGGCTACATTCCTTTTTGTTAGAATCGCCCAGGCATTCGATGGTTTTTATTTCTGCAAAAAGCTCCTTTTTCTTTGTTTCGATTTCTTCTTTAGAGGACATTTTTGTGTAAACGCCCAATAATTGGAGTTGCCTTTTACAGTTATCTGTGGCTAGTTTCTGTGCAGTTTTAATATCTAATACATTGATCGCCAATTGAAATTCTCTGTAGGCGTCCTCCGCGTTTTTCGGACTCGCTTTATCATTGCTGCCTGTTACGCAGGAAATCAACAGCAAGGCGGCAAAAACGGAAAGAATATTCTGCATGGCTTAAAAAACATTTGCGGGGCCAAATTGTCTGAGGAAACGGATGTCATTCTCAAAGAAAAGCCTGATATCGTCGATCTGATATTTAAATAATGCGATGCGTTCGATGCCGATGCCGAAGGCAAAACCGGTATATCTTTCGGGGTCAATACCACAATGTTTTAATACAACAGGGTCAACCATGCCACAACCCAACACCTCGAGCCATCCTGTGCCCTTGGTCAGTCGCTGATCGCGCTCAGTTCCCAAATAAACATCCATTTCAGCACTTGGCTCTGTAAATGGAAAATATGAAGGGCGCAAACGTATTTTAGTTGCACCGAACATCTCCTTAGCAAAATAATAAAGTGTTTGTCTCAGGTCGGCAAAGCTTACATTTTCGGCAATATAAAGCCCCTCGATCTGGTGAAATTGACAGTGCGACCTTGACGAAATGGTTTCATTTCTGTAAACACGGCCCGGAGCGATAATCCGAATTGGTGGTTTTTGCGAAAGCATGGTGCGCACCTGTACAGGTGAGGTATGTGTGCGCAAGAGCATTGTTAAGCTATCTTTCAGGTAAAAAGTATCCTGCATATCTCGTGCGGGATGATCTTCGGGAGTGCCCAAGGCTGTAAAATTATGCCAGTCGTCCTCTATTTCACGTTCCTCTGCCACAGAAAAGCCAATACGTTCAAAAATACCAACCATTTCTTCCATCACCAGCGAAACTGGGTGACGACTGCCAAGATTGTAAGGCTCACCGGGAGCACTGAGGTCAATCGATTCAAATTGATTCAATTTAGCTCGGTCGAGTTTATTTTTGGCTTCCTGAAATTTTGTTTCTGCCAGGGTTTTAACCTTATTGCACAGTTGACCAAACTCTTTTTTACGATCGTTTGGAATATTGCGCATCTCATCAAATATCGGTTTTAGCACATTTTTAGTGCCCAGAAACTTTATTCTGAATTGTTCTACCTCTTCTTCGTTGTTTATATCTGTTACTTCAACCTCCGAAAGGTATTTCGACGCAAGTACAAATGCCTCTAATTCCATGTTTTACTTTAGTTTTGAATGTCCCTATTTCAGACAGTTTCAATTATTAAGATCTATATTTTGATTTTCTCTTAATTCTTTACGAACTTTGCACAAAGGTAACTTTTAGGGTACTAATTTCCAAACATTAAGGAATATATCGGAAATCCAATGAAAAACTTAATTTTATACATTTTATTATGCCTCCCGCTCCAATTTTTTGCGCAGATTTCGGGCAACGCAAATTATGATAAAAATAGTAACAATAATTACAACAACGGAAATCCCGGAGCAAAAACGGCAGATAATATTCCACAGGCTCAATGGCTTGATGAACGTACTGTGATGCTTGAAGTGAATGCTTTGAGCAATCAGAATGCCAGTAGTTACACCGCCATTTTTAACATGAAACAAGTGGGGCTGACCTCGGAAGAAACCGATAGAGTTTTTAACGAACGATATGAATCTTTTGTTAATCAGTTGATTGCTGCAGGAATTAAAAAAGAAGATATTTATCTCGATCTGGTATCCTTTGTTCCTGTGTATGAATTTGAAGAAGAGAAAAAACTTTTCAGTAAAAAAACTTACAATGAAATCCCAAAAGGATTTGAAATTCAACAGAATGTACACATCAGATATAACGATTCAAGGCTTTTGGGTAAGATGATGAGTGCTGCTGCCAGAAATGAGATTTACGATATTGTAAAAGTGGATTATTTTGTTGAAAACAGCGAGGAAATTTATCAGGACTTACGCAAACGTGCAGTTGATTACATCAACAAAGAAATCGCCCAATTTGAACCCCTGGGTTTGGAATTGGACGATACCTACCGCTTTGCTACCGAAGAGGAAAAAACAGCCTATCCAACGGAGCGTTATGCCAATTATAAAGCATTTTCCAGCCAATCTCTTGATGGAACTTCAAAAGGCAAAGTAAACAATGCAGATAAAGCCCTTACCCATTTTTACCAAAAAGTGGCCTACGATGAATTTGAAATTATTGTAAATCCGGCAATACTGGGGCCAGCCGTACAGTTTATGTACAACCTAAAAGTCAAATTTCGCCTCAAGCAACCCGAACCAAAGGTGGAAATAAAGCGCGAAAAAGAATTTGTTTGGCTTACTCCAAATGGAGAACTGAGAACACTTAAGGTTGAGAACGATGATGCTCCTGCTGTGAAACCTTCAAATAGCGGAACTGTTACAATACCTGATGATAAGTAGTAGAAGCAAAAAATA